>Ga0315281_10000639_pt1 | contig 49211 bp, 39 predicted proteins | sample YL17G07_0_MG_FD_204540 | JGI IMG/M metagenome (GOLD analysis project Ga0315281, IMG submission 204540) | Sediment microbial communities from Yellowstone Lake, YNP, Wyoming, USA - YL17G07_0 | ecosystem: Environmental > Aquatic > Freshwater > Lake > Sediment | place: USA: Wyoming | collected...
ACGATCTGGCGCGGCAGGCCTTTGGCGGGATCATTCGCCTCATCGAGCATTTCCGGTGTGTGCCGGCGATCATCGAGTTCAGCAATCAGCTCTGCTACGGCGGCGAAATTCTTCCGCTGAGAGAGGCCTCCACGAGCCAGGTCTATCCGAACCTGATCGCGCATCGCGTGGAAGGAGCGTCAACCGAGAGCAAGACGAACGAAACGGAAGCCCTGGAAGTGGCGTCGCTGATCACGGCGATGTGCCGCCTCGAGGAATACGACGGCTGCACGTTCGGCGCGATCTGCATGGTCGGAACGGAGCAGGCGGTCAAGATCGATTCGATCCTGAGGCGACGCCTGAGCGCCGCGGAATATGGGCGCAGAAGAATTCTGTGCGGCAATGCGTCGCAGTTCCAAGGTGATGAAAGAGACGTGATCCTTCTGTCGCTGGTGGACTCCGCGCGCAACGGCGAAGTGATGACCCTCAGAGGCTCGGATGAATGGAAACGGGTCTACAACGTGGCGACAAGCCGCGCGCGGGACCAGTTGTGGGTCGTCTATTCGATGGACCCGACACGTGACCTGAAGAAAGGCGATCTGAGACTCAGGCTCATTTCACACGTGGAGCAACACTCGGGGGCGCCGAAGACCGGCCAGCGGCCGAGCGTCAAATTCGACTCTGCCTTCGAGAAATCGCTGAATGAAAGGCTGGTCGAGCTTGGCTATGGCGCGCAACCCAAGTACCGGGTCGGTGAGTTCGAAGTCGATTTCATGATCGAAGGCGACGCCGGCACGAAGGCGGTCATCTCGTGCGAGGGAGACAGGATTGTCTCGGAGACCGCGATCCTCTCAAGGATGGAACGTCAGCTCACGCTCGAGAGGCTGGGCTGGCATTTCATCCACTTGCGCGCGAGCGAATACTTGTCGGATGAGTCTCGCGCCATGCGCAAACTCGTGCGCAAGCTCGCATCCCTGAAGATCGAGCCGATGACTGAAAAACCGGCCGATGCCGCTGCCAAAGTCGAACGCGTGGATCTGCGCGAGAAGATCATGAAGCGGGCTGAAATGATCCGCGGCCGTCTGTGAGGGGTGACGCAGTCAGGCTCGATATAGTGCAGCAATAACGCAGTATGCCATGCCTGACCCTATTTTTCGCGAGATGGAAAGATATAGTCGCCGGTCTTCGTCCTCATCAAGGATGTCTCCGCGTCTGTCCCCACGCGCCGTGACGTAAAATTATTGCAGGCGCGATGCTACTTGGATAGGCCTGATCCCCTCGGCTCCCCCTCTGCTCCCCCTCTGCTGCCCCTCTGCTGCCCCTCTGCTCCCCCTCTGCCCCCCCTCTGCTGGGAGCGCGATTCGGTTGGTTTTTCGGGCGGCTTCTGACACTTGCCCGTGCTAAATCGGCGATTGACTACAATGGCCAGCGTGGGATACTCCCAAATGTCGCGTTGAATTGAGAGATTCGCTGATAAAGGCCCTTTTTGGATTTCCTATCCTTTGCTTATGATCCCGAGAATTCATGCCGCAGCCGGTGTCATCGGCTTTCTGTGCATCCTGACGTTCTGGTCATCGACCGTCGGGTCCGAGCTGTTCGGCAGCCACGAGACCGTCACCGCGGTCAAGCATGCGGTTCTGTGGGGCATGCTGGTGCTGGTGCCATCGCTGGCCGCGGCCGGCGGCACCGGGTTCAAGCTACTGGGCAGCCGCACCGATTTGCTGGCCTTGGCCAAGAAGCGTCGCATGATGGTCATCGGGCCGAACGGCATGCTCGTGCTCATACCCTGCGCGTTCTACCTCGCCAACCTGGCCGCCAAGGGGCAGTTCACGGCCACCTTCTACGCCGTCCAGGCGATCGAACTGGTGGCTGGCCTGGTCAACCTGACGCTGATGGGGCTCAACATCCGCGACGGCCTGCGCCTGACCGGACGCATTGCGCAACGTGGCGTGCCCGCTGTCGGTGCCAGCCCGTCGATCGCGCCAAGCGAGAACGGTCCGCTGCTCGTCAGCGGCCTGCAGCGCCTCCAGTGGGCGGACGGTGTCGCCGTGGCAACAAGGCCGACGCTGGCCTTGTGCCGCTGCGGCGCGTCGAAGAACAAACCAATCTGCGACGGCAGCCACAACGCGAGCGGATTCACCAGTGCCGTGTCGCCCGATCGAACGCCGGACGGTGCGACCGAGTACCGCGGCGCGCAGATCACGGTGCTGTTCAACCGCCTCGTCTGCTCGGCGTCGGAGAAGTGCGCGAAGAACTTGCCCGAGGTGTTTCGCAAGAGCGAGAAACCCTGGATCGCGCCCGACCGCGCCGATACGCAGCGCATCATCGAGGTCGTCCGGCAATGCCCCTCGGGCGCGCTGCGCTATGCGGTCGCGGGTCGTATCGGGTCGCACCCGCAGCACGCGCCGGCGATCCGCATCGCACGCGACGGTCCCTACGAAGTCGAAGGCGGCGTCGGGCTGAGTGCGGTGGCCTGGTGCGAGGGGGCGTCGCAAGATCGCTTCGCGCTGTGCCGCTGCGGCCAGTCGAAGAACAAGCCCTTCTGCGATGGCAGCCACCACGCGGCGGGTTTTCGGGGATAGGTATGCAAGAGGCCTTTGTGAATTCCACTACGCCGTCCGGTCAGGGTGAGAAGCCCGTGATTCCGGCGCGCCGTCGGTGCGCTACTGTGACGAGTGCCAGCACGATTTCCTGATCGCCTATTCCTGCAAGGGGCGCGGCGTGGGCCCTTCCTGCAAACGGACTCGGCCTCGCAGGGCACCGTCCTGCGCATCTTTCTGTGCGAGAGACGGGGGTCAAGTCCTGTTTCTTGCATGGTCCGTGGGGATGTGAGCGAGCAGCAAGGGGTCTGGCACGCGCACAGACATGTAATTCCGAGGTACAAGGGCGAGGTGCCCAACCCGCGCGGCGGCGTGCGCGGCGTGATTCCGTTCAAGGCGAACTACTGAGACGCAGAGGCGCGGCCCCCTGCCGCCGACAAGTGTTAAAGTTCCCCTCCTCGGACCTGCGCCGAGACTGAGTTTTCGCCCAGGGCAGCGCGTGAAATTATTCGCACGCATGCCGGCCATACGCTGAAAGGACCCGCCATGCCTGATTTGATCCTCCATCATTACCCCTTGTCGCCGTTTTCCGAAAAAATCCGCCTGGTCCTCGGCTACAAGCAACTGGCATGGAAGTCGGTCATCATTCCGCGCACGATGCCCAAGCCCGATGTGGTGGCGCTAACGGGGGGCTACCGGCGCACTCCGGTGCTGCAAGTCGGTGCGGACATTTATTGCGACACCGCGCTGATCTGCGACGTGCTGGAGCATCGCCAGCCGTCGCCCAGCCTCTATCCGCAAGACAGCAACGGCGCGGTCAGAGTGGTCGCGCAGTGGGCGGACTCCACATTGTTCTGGGCGGCGATGGGCTATGGCTTCAGTCCGCCTGGTGCCGCGTTCATATTCCAGGGCGACGCACCCGAAGCCGCCAAAGCATTCGCGGAGGACCGCGCCAAAATGCGCGCCGGTGCGAGCCGCATGCACCCGGGCGACGCGACCTCAACCTATAAGTCGTATCTGCGCCGGATTGCGAGCATGGTGGATAACCAACCCTATGTGATGGGCCAGCAGCCCAGCCTGGCCGATTTTTCCTGCTACCACGCGCTCTGGTTTACCAAGCGCATTGCGCCGCTGGCCGGGATTTTCGATGCCACGCCCAGCCTCTCCGCCTGGATGGACCGCATGGCAGCCTTCGGCCACGGCGGCATGGAGATGTCCGACGCTCTGGCCGCGCTCGCCGTGGCGGCGCAATCCAAGCCGGCCGGCGTTGAGAATGAGGTATTCCAGGACGATCACGGCATCGCGCTCGGAAGCCGCGTCACCATCACCGCTGAAAGCTTCGGGCTGGAGCCGACCGAAGGCGAACTGGTTGCCGCCACCCGCACGCGTTACAGCCTGCGCCGCAGCGACGCGCGCGCCGGAACGGTCCATGTTCACTTTCCGCGCGTCGGCTACCAGCTCAGGGCCGTGAAACCAACATGACATCTCAGGCGAGTGAAATTATGGCGATACCCTGGCTTGCAGCGGCATTCAAGGCAATTCCCTGGAAGGAAGTGGTCACCGCTGCTCCATCGCTTGTGGAGAGTACAAAAAAGTTATGGAGCAGCGTTACTCGAACGCAGAAACAGCCTTCACCTGCTAACGAGCAATCTGGCGAATCATCTTCGACTCATTCCGATCAACTCTCTGCCATTGAAGCCCGGTTTTTGGTTCTTGAGGCGAGAACGGCGGAAATTGCGCGCCAGGCTGTGACATCCGCAGAACTTGTCAAATCCCTCGCAGAGCAGAACGCCCAACTCGTGAGGGCTGTGGAGATCCTTCGGCTCAGAACGCGCAAATTGGTTTGGTTCGCGGGGGTTCTTGGGCTCGCCACGGGCTTCCTGTTTCTCTGGATGATGTTGTACAAATGACGCCCAACCGGACTCGCCAAATTGCGTAGTGCGCAGCTTGCCTAACGCGTGAGGCGGAGAATTGCCCGCAGAATATGGATGCTGACGTTCTCGTAGTCGGAGCCGGCCCGACGGGGCTGATGCTGGCGAATCAACTCGCTCGGCGCGGCGTGCGCGCGCTGGTCATCGACCGGCACGCAGGCCCATCTCTGCAGACACGGGCGCTGGGGGTGCAGGCACGCACCCTGGAGATCTACGCGCAACTTGGCATCGTCGAGCCGGCGCTCAGACTCGGCAAGCGCGCCACCGGCGCCAACCTGTGGGTCCAGGGGCGGCGCACGGCGCGCATTCCGTTGGGTGACATCGGGCGCGATCTAAGTCCGTATCCCTTTCTTCTGATCCTCGGCCAGGACGACAACGAACGCCTGCTGGGCGACGCCCTGCGGGATCGGGGCACGGCCGTGCAGTGGAACACGGAACTCGTCGGCCTCGCGCAGGACGCCAACCAGTTCAGGGCAAGTCTCAAATACCCGGACGGCACGATCGGCGAAGTCACGGCCGCGTGGGTTGCGGGATGCGATGGCGCGCGCAGCGCGGTGCGCGAACTGAGCGGGATCGCCTTTGAGGGTGCGCCTTACGAGCATGTTTTCTTCGTTGCCGATATTCAGGTGACGGGGTCGATGATGCCCGACGAACTCAACGTCTATTTGTGGCGCGAAGGATTTCACCTGCTGTTCCCGATGCGAGGGGCCGATCACTGGCGACTCGTCGGTATCCTGCCCACGCATCTGCGGGAACGACACGATCTGAAGTTTGAGGACGTGATTGCCTCGGTGCGCCAGGAAATGGGCACGGCAATGTCCTTCAAGGAGTGCAGCTGGTTCTCCACCTACCGCATCCACCACCGCTGCGCTGCGCGCTTTCGTGACCGCCGCTGCTTCCTGCTCGGCGACGCGGCACATATACACAGTCCGGTGGGCGCGCAAGGCATGAACACCGGTCTGCAGGATGCGTACAACCTTGCGTGGAAGCTCGCGCTCGTTGTGTCAGGCGGCGCAGGTGCGGCTCTGCTCGACTCCTACGAGCACGAACGCTTGCCCGTCGCTCGGCGGCTGTTGAGCACGACCGACCGGGCTTTCTCGCTGCTCGTCTCCGACAACTGGCTGGCTGGTTTGTTTCGCACGCGAGTGTTGGCAAAGATCATGGCTTTTGCGATGAGCCTCGACAGGATTCGCTTGTTCGCATTTCGAACCATCTCCCAGACCGGGATCCGGTACCCGCAAAGCGCTCTATCGGAAACGCTGGCTGGCCTGCGTGACTCCGCGCCGCGTGCAGGCGATCGTTTTCCGTGGCTGCGGCTCAGGTTCCAACCGAACAGTCCTACCGAAAACCTCTTTGCAAGACTCGACGACACGCGTTTCAATTTGATCGCGATCGGGCAACCCGCACCTGCGGACGGGGTGCCAGGGCTAGGCGACTTGTTGCGCATCCACGAGGTTCCAAGCGATGCTGCCAACGACCGGGAACTCGCGCGCGCACAGATCCCGCAACCCTCTTTCTACCTCTTGCGCCCGGACGGCCACGTCGGACTTGCCGGGACTCACCTGGATGCGGCCGCAGTGATCCGATACGCCTCCGAGCGTCTGCACCTTGGAATCAATGGTGTGTGAACCGCGAAGGCGGAAGCCCAGAAACACGCTGACAAGAAAATCGAACACTTCTGGATTCCCGCCGACGCGGGAATGACAGAAAAACGCTCCTCGGATAGTTTTGCATCAAGCTGCTTGTGTCACTTCTTTGCGTCTTACCAGGCCGATGCCAGTTTCACGTCCCCGTCTCAGTACCGAACCCTTCGACAGCCCACTGCCCAGCATCCACTGGACCGAGGCGGGTAAAGATTTTTCGGTGCTCTGGCGCTCGGAACGTGGCGCGCCACCGCCCAGGCGGGTCACGCTGGCTGACGATACCACCACGGCTGACACGGCCTATCGACTGGCGTGTGAAGGCACGGCTTTGCTCTGGCGCGGCGATTTTCACAACGCCACGCAGTTGCTGCAGGCAATGGCGCGGCGCGCCGATAAAACGCCCGCACGCAAGCAAAGAAAGTCAGCGAAGGAATCTACCCGTGCGGTATCTCCCGCCGACACCTTTCACCAATATCGTCAGGCCCAGTCGCAGCGGGCGCGCATTCTGGGCTTGCTGCTGATTCCCTTTAACGCAGACTACGGTATTGCGCTGCGTCGTGCCCCCGATGCGCGACAAGCCTGCGCGGAAGCCTGGGGCCCAGTCGGCGCGGCTGCGGGCCCCTCGGTGGCCTCCCTGCGCGAGCTGTTGGGGATAATCGGCGCGCACGAGTGGCGCAAAAAGGGTGTTGAGATTCCAGCGCTTGGTGATGCGCCGAACAACCGTATTCATCCGCATTACGGCGTGTTTTCTCCGGTACGGGGGGAATATGTGAGCCTGGTCGCCACGGCTGCCTTGCCTGTAACCGGGCAGACGAGGTTCGTGGCCTTCGACATCGGCACGGGCACCGGTGTGCTTGCTGCCGTGTTGGCGCGTCGCCAAATCGAACATATCGTGGCTACAGATCAAGACCCGCGCGCACTGGTCTGCGCGCGTGAAAACCTCACTCGGCTCGGCGTGACCGGGCAGGTCGAGGTGGTGCACGCCGATCTTTTTCCCGAGGGCCGAGCATCCCTCGTGGTGTGCAACCCGCCGTGGCTGCCGGCGCGGCCCGGCTCTTCGCTTGAATCCGCGGTGTACGACGAGGACAGCCGCATGCTGCTGGGATTCCTGAGTGCCTTGTCGGCTCATCTCGTGCCGGGCGGCGAGGGCTGGCTCATTCTGTCCGACTTTGCCGAGCACCTGGGCTTGCGCTCACGCGCTGACCTGTTGGCCGCGTTCGAGCGTGGCGGCCTGAGGGTCGTGGACCGAATCCACGCCAAGCCGCGGCATCCCAAGGCGTCGGATGCCAGCGATCCGCTGCACGAGGCGCGGGCTGCCGAAGTAACCTCACTCTGGCGGCTGACCGCCGCCTGAAGCTTTAACCTGGATGATTCACGAACCCCGAATGGTTGCTGACACACTGTCGGGTGCTTTCATAGTATTCATGACTAATGCAGGCTAGGCGTTCTCAGCTTCCTGAAAGGGTACTCCGACGTGCTACGCACGTAGGGTATCCGCTATCTCCTGTTCAAATGCCTTTTGTCCTTATTGGAGCAAACCAATGAAACCAAAACTTGAACAGGAGGTAGCAGATACCCTACGTGCGTAGCACGTCGGAGTACCCTTTCAGGTAGCAGAGAGTTCTTTCCAGCCTGGATGATTCACGAACTCCGAATGGTTGCTGAGACACTGTCGGGTACTTTCATAGTATTCATGAATAATGCAGGTTAAGTCAGGCCTTGTTGCGTGCCGCGCAACACGCTATAAATGGGAACCGGCGCATAACGTTCGAGTTTAAAGACGGACACGCCTTTGTTTGGCACTATTATTGCGCCTTTCCTAGGCTCTCGGCCGCTCTGCGGAGAGTTGGCTGGCACTGCAATACAACCATGATCTTTGACAGGCCAAGCAGTCCGTAAATCTGGGCATAGTCAGCAAAGTCAGGCTTACCGCGGCCTAACAACAGGCGCAGACCGGCAGAGCGTTCGAGCTGGCGGGGTTCCGAATGACCGACTCGACGACCATAGAAGAAGTTCTTGCGCAGGATTTCCGCACGCTGCCGAAGCTGATCCGCCTGCATGCCGCTCAGCGGCCAGGGCACATTGCCCTGAGGCAGGATGCGCGCTCGCTCGACTATCGGGGGCTCGATGAACTGGCGGATCGCATTGCGGCGTCACTGCAGCGCGAGCGGGTGAAACCGAAACAGGCGATCGCGATCTGCGCCGGAACTTCGATCGAGTACGCCGCGGTATTTCTCGGCGCGTTGCGCGCCGGCGTTGCCGTGGCGCCGCTGGCGCCGTCTTCGACGCCGGCAAGCATCGCAAGCATGGTCAACGACGCCGGCGCGCCGCTGCTGTTCGTCGATGCGTGCGTCGCGAAAGCACTGGGGCCGGTGCGCGATCGCATTGCCGCAGAGTGGATTTCACTCGATGACGCCGCTGCCGGGACGTCATTTCAGAACTGGCTGGTCGCGGCCGGCGCCGTGCCGGCCGCCGTTGTGGCCGAGCCGGACGCGCCATTCAATCTGATCTATTCATCCGGTACGACCGGCACGCCGAAAGGCATCGAGCAATCGAACCGGATGCGCTGGCGGCAATGGCAGCGCGCTTTCGACTATGACTACAAGCCGGACTCGGTCACCATCGTGTCGACGCCGCTTTACTCGAACACCACGCTGGTGAGTTTCCTGCCGACCCTGGCGGTGGGCGGGGTCGTGGTGCTGATGGCGAAATTCGATGCGACGCAATTTCTGCAGCTGGCGCAGAAGTACCGTGCCACGACGGCGATGCTGGTGCCGGTGCAGTATTCGCGCATCATGGCGCTGGCGGAATTCGGCCGCTACGATTTGACCCGTTTTCGCGCCAAGTTCTGCACCAGCGCGCCATTCGCCGCTGCTCTGAAGGCCGACATCCTGAAGCGCTGGCCGGGCCGCCTGATCGAGTACTACGGCATGACCGAGGGCGGCGGCACCTGCGTGCTGGAGGCGACATTGCATCCGGACAAGCTGCACACGGTCGGTTGCCCGGCGCCGGGCCACGACATCAGGCTGATCGACGAGCAGGGGCGCGAACTGCCGCGCGGGGCGACCGGCGAGGTTGTAGGACACTCGGAAGGCATCATGACCGGTTATCACAACCAGCCCGCCAAGACAGCGCAAGCCGAGTGGCATGACGCAACCGGCAAGCGCTTCATCCGCACCGGCGACATCGGCCGTTTCGACGAGGACGGATTTCTGATTCTGATGGATCGCAAGAAGGACATGATCATCTCGGGCGGCTTCAACGTCTATCCAAGCGATCTCGAAGCGGTGCTGCGCGGCCATGCCGATGTGGCCGAGGCCGCCGTCGTCGGCGTGCCCTCCGAGCGCTGGGGCGAAACCCCGGTTGCCTTCGTTGTGGCGAAACGGCGGGACCCGCAACTGTCGAACACGCTGCTCGAGTGGACCAACAGCCGGCTCGGCAAGACGCAGCGGCTCGCCGCGGTCGAACTGGTCGAATCCCTGCCGCGCAGCGCGATCGGCAAGGTGCTCAAGCGCGAGTTGCGCGACAGATATAGAGTGGCGCAGTAGTGGAAACCAAATGACAGAGCAAACCGACCCGGCCGACGGCCGCATCACGACGCAATTGCGCGACGGGCTGTTGCTGATCGGCATCGACCGGCCGGCGAAGCTGAACGGCTTCACACCGGTCATGCTGCGCGGCATGGCGCAGGCCTACACCCGTTACGAATACGAACCCGACGCGCGCTGCGCGGTGGTGTTTGCCGAAGGCGCGAATTTCACGGCCGGCCTCGACCTGCCGAAGGTCGCGCCCTACCTGGGCGACAACACTTTGCTGGTCGAAGAAGGCGAAATCGATCCGTTCGACTCGCGCGCCCCGTTTCGCGGCAAGCCGATTGTGTTTGCCGTGCACGGCATCTGTTTCACGCTCGGCATCGAGATGATGCTGGCCGCGGACATTGTCGTCGCGGCAGCCGATACGCGGTTTTCACAACTCGAAGTCAGGCGCGGACTGATGCCCACCGGGGGTGCGACGATCCGCATGGTGCAGCGCGCGGGCTGGGGTAACGCGATGCGCTATCTGCTGACCGGCGACGAGTTCGATGCGCCGACGGCGTTGAGACTCGGGTTCATCCAGGAGATCGTCGAGCCGGGACGCCAGCGCGAACGCGCCATCGAGCTGGCGAAGAGTATTGCCGCCCAGGCGCCCCTGGCCGTGCGCGCAACCATCGAGAATGCGCGTGTCGCGCTGCGCGAAGGTCCGGCTGCGGCTGCGGCATTGTTCGGTTCGACGCAGACCCGGCTGCTGGCCTCGGAAGATTTCCAGGACGGCCTGCGCAGCTTCAAGGAAAAACGCGCGCCACGGTTCCGCGGCAAGTAGTAATTGTCAGCGCCGTAACTGTGCCAAAAACAAAATTTCTCACCGCAAAGGACGCCAAGGACGCGAAGGAAAAACAAGAACGAGGAAAAGCAAACTGGAATTGAAGTGGCGTAGCTGTTAATCGACGTGCATCGCCAACTGTCACTTCGATGGCTAATCGGCCAAATGAACGCCATTAACCCAGGCATTTCCTTCACTTGCCTTTCCTTCGCGTCCTTGGCGTCCTTTGCGGTGAATGCTCTTCAAGCTTTAGTCTTTGGCGAGGCGGATGCCGGAGGCCTGCCAGCGTGCCGTGGCCGGGAAAAAATTGCGATACGTTGTCCGGCTGTGACCCCCTGGCGTCAGACAGGAACTGCCGCGCAGCACGTACTGGTTCACCATGAATTTGCCGTTGTATTCGCCGACCGCGCCCTCGGGCCAGCGGTAGCCCGGGTAGGGCGCGTAGCTGGTCTGCGTCCATTGCCATGCCTCGCCGAACATCTGCTGCAGGCCCGCGGCATTCGTCGCCGGACGCGGGTGCAGCCGCTCGTGTCTGTCCGCTTCGTCCGCCGCTTCGCGCACGCACGCGGCGTGTTCCCATTGCGCTTCGCTCGGCAGGCGCGCGCCGGCCCAGCGCGCGAAGGCATCCGCTTCGAAGTAGGAAACGTGCACGGCCGGCGCGACCGCTTCGAGCGGCTGCATGCCGCCGAGGGTGAATTCACTCCAGCGCTCGTCGTTTCTCTCCCAGTAGATCGGTTGCGTGATCCTGTTGGCCTGCACCCAGTCCCAGCCCTCGGAGAGCCATAGACGCGGATCGCGGTAGCCGCCGTCCGCGATGAAATCGAGGTATTCGCCATTGGTGACCAGGCGCGAGCCCAGGCAATAGGGATTCAGATACTGCTTGTGGCGCGGCGCTTCGTTGTCGAAACAAAATCCGTCGCCGCCGTGCCCCAGTTCGACCAGACCACCCTCGAACGCAAGCCATTCGCTTGCACCGGGGGCGGGCGATGCCACCGCTTCCTGCTCGCGATACGCAGGCTTCAGCGGATTCAGAGACAGGAGATGTTTGACATCGGTCAGCATCAGTTCCTGGTGCTGTTGCTCGTGATGCAAGCCCAGATCGACCAGCGTGCGCAACGGCTGATCGTCGCCGAGGCGCGCAAGGAGCTTCTCCATGCGCCCGTTTACATTGGCGCGGTAGAGCAATACTTCGTGCAGGGCGGGGCGCGTCAGCAACCCGCGTTGCGGGCGCGGGTGTTTCTCGCCGACGCCGTTGTAGTACGAATTGAACAGCATCCTGAACGCCGGCTGAAAAGGCGCGAAGGGTTCCTCATGGCTGTCGAGGACGAAGGTCTCGAAGAACCACGTGGTGTGCGCGAGGTGCCACTTGACCGGGCTCGCGTCCGGCATGGACTGAACGCAGCAGTCTTCCTCAGACAGGGGCTTGGCCAGGTGGACACTTTGCGCGCGAATCCCGGCGTAGCGGCTGCGCAGGTTCTCGCGCGTGGCCGGCGCGCCGCCGTTTGCGTATGCCTCGATAGCGAACAGCGCGCGCGAATCTTTCACCGGCGCCGCCGCGTTACGCGCTCGCGTAAAACAATGCGAACCAGTTGCGCTGATCGGTCCATGCCGTGATATTTCGGAAGCCGGCGCGACGCAACAGCGCGCCGAATTCCTCGCGGCCGTACTTGTAACTATTCTCGGTGTGAATGCGTTCGCCGGCCTCGAAGCGGCGCGAACCGCCGGGCCATCGCACATCGACCGCCAGCCGGGTTTCGACATGCATTTCGGCGCGCGACAGCGTCTGATTGTAGAAGCCGCAATGGCGCCAGTCGCGCACATCGAAATCCGAGCCGAGCACCGAGTTCACGTTGTTGAGCGCGTTGAGATTGAAGGCGGCCGTGACACCGAGCGCGTCGTCGTAAGCGGTATCGAGAATCGCTTTGTCCTTGATCAGATCCACGCCGATCAGCAGGCCGCCTTGTTGCTGGCATTGCCGCCGCAGTTCCGCCAGGAATCCGGCCGCGTCCGCCGGCGAGAAATTGCCGATCGACGAGCCGGGGTAGAAGAACAGCCGCCGGTCTCCCGGAATGGAATCCGGCAACGAAAGTCCGGCGGACATATCGAGCCCCAGGCCGGTCATGCGGATATCGGGAAACTGCTGGCGCAGGCGAACCAGCGCGGTCTCCAGATAAACCGCGGAAATATCCACCGCCACATAATGGGCCGGCTTGAGCGCGCCGAACAGGCTGGCGGCTTTTTCGCAATTTCCCGCGCCGAGATCGATCAGATTTTGCCCGCTGCCGACAGCGCTCGCGATGTCGGCGATGTGGCTCGAGAAAATCGCCGCCTCCGCGCGCGAGGGATAGTACTCGGGCAAATGCGTGATCACGCCGAACAGTTGCGAGCCCAGCGAGTCGTAGAAATACTTCGACGGTATCCAGGCCTGTGGCGCATTCAGGCCTGCGATCAACTCTTCGCGGCCATCCCACAATCCCGCAACCGCCTCGCGACTGCGCAAGCGCAGCACGTCCGTTGTTCTGCGGGCTTGCTCGTGCCGCGGGATCTGTCGCGCGAATTCGAAGTGTTCCGCGTCCGAGTTCGCAAAGCGGATCACGGTGTTGGTTTCGTCCAGTTGCAGCATGTCGGAGATTCCTGTTGTCAGGGGGCGGGCCGGGCGGGACCATGACATTATATGCCAGCCCTTTCCCATGCGACCCGTACTTCGCGAACGCCGTGTTGGCGGGATATCTACCCTCTTCGCCGAAGGCGTCCGGCCTCACAGCCGGCCTCCGCGCTTGATATCCGTGTAGCGGTTCACCAGCGCCATTGGCAGCTGTTCGGGCTCCACGTCGACGCAGACTGCGCCGCCGCGCTCCAGCCGGCGGAAGGTCAGTTCGCGATTGCGCAGATAGTCCGCCGTGGCGGCGTGGGTGAGCGCCCGCTCAAACGTGTCGACGCGGCTGCCAAGGATCCGCGAAAGGATGTTTTCGCGCAGCGACGCAAACAGCACCAGATGGCGAGACTGCAGCAGCCGCAACGCCGGCGCCAGGGTCTCGTCGTCCTCATCGCGCAGGTTGGACAACATCACGACCAGCGCGCGCTTGCGCGTGCGCTGCATCAGCTCCACAGCGGCCTGGTGATAATCGGTCGCGGCGAGCGTGGGATGCAGATCGTAAACGCGGTTGAGGATGATATTGATGGTCGAGCGCGACTTGCGAGGCGCCAACCAGCGGGCTTCGCCGGACATGGTCTGCAAGCCGACCGCGTCGCCCTGGCGCAGGCTGACGTAGGCGAGCAACAGCGCGGCGTTGACGACGTGATCGAAATGCGACAGCGCGTCGTCACGCGCCGCCATGCGCCGGCCACAGTCGAGCATCAGCACCACCTGCTGGTCGCGTTCTTCCTGGTATTCGCGCGATATCAGGCGCGGCATGCGCGAACTGGCCTTCCAGTCTATCTGGCGCTGGGCGTCGCCTTCCCGGTAGTCACGCAATTGATGGAAGTCCAATCCTTCTCCGCGACGGCGTCTTTGCAGCATGCCGATCTGCGACAGACGGTTATCGGTGGCAAGAATCGCAAAACGCGTGAGCGCCGAGAAATTCGGATAAATGCGCACGGTCTGGGCTTCGCCCGTCCTGCGCTCGGACTGCCACAGCCGCAAAGGTGAATGGATGCGCACTTCGACGCGATCGAATTTCAGGTCGCCGCGCTCGAGCGGACGCATTCGGTAGCGCAACTCCGCCCAGCCTTGCGCCGGCAGCATGATCGTTTGCGGCTGGCCTTCCACCTCGGTGGCGGCAGGCGCATGATCGCATGCGATCAGACGCAGCGGCGATCGGCCGCTGTTGGCGAATCGCAGCACCACGTCGTGCATGACGCCGAGCGGCAGCGAGCTGGGTACCGTGCGGCGCACGTGCGGGGTTGCAAGCCGCAGCGCCAGCGCGGCGTCGATAACGCAGACCAACACGGTCAGCGCCAAGGCGGCGGTCCATGCCGGAATCGCGCCCGGCCAGATGGAAGCCGCGATGCCGGCGCCCGCCAGAAAGCCGGCAAGTCCGACGAGGCGCCGGCCGGGGATCAGCATGATGAAGTGCCAGTGCTGCGTGCTGAGTGCCGTGTGCTGAGAGGGCACACGCTGGTGCGCCTGCCCGGTCGTTGTGAATTTACGGTATTCACGATATGAGCTGCGGCTCTTACACCCTCGGCGCCGGCACTTTTTCCAGCAGGCCTTTGAGTAGCGTATCGCTCGAGTGGCCTTCGATTTCCATTTCCGGTGACGCTATGACGCGGTGCCTCAGCGCGGCGAGCGCCATGCGCTTGACGTCGTCCGGGGTGGCGAAATCGCGTCCGCCGATGAGCGCCGCCGCGCGCGCGGCGCGCACCAGCGCGATGCCGCCGCGCGGCCCGGAACCCGCGGCGACGCCATTCCAGGTTCGCGTCGCGCGCACGATGCGCACCGCGTAATCCAGCACCTGGTCGTCCACGCGCACCGCGGCGGCCACACGCTGCAGCGTGACCACGGCTTTAGGCTGAAGCAACGGGGCCACTGCCTCCACGTTCAGTGTTTCGCCGACCTGGCTGCCGGCGACTTGCTTGACCATGGCAATCTCTTCGCTCTCGGGCGGATAATCCATGCGCACCTTCAACAGGAAGCGATCGAGCTGCGCTTCCGGGAGCGCGTAAGTCCCTTCCTGTTCGATCGGGTTCTGCGTGGCGAGCACCATGAAAGGCGGTTCCAGCAGGTGAGGGGTGCCTTCGATGGTGACCTGGCCTTCCTGCATCACCTCGAGCAGCGCGGCTTGGGTCTTGGCGGGCGCGCGGTTGATTTCGTCGGCGAGCAGAAGGTTCGTGAACACCGGGCCGCGCCGCGTGGCGAACTGCCCGCTGCGCTGGTCGTACAACGTATGGCCGGTCACGTCCGCGGGCATCAGATCGGGTGTGAACTGGATGCGCGCAAAACGGCCGCCGAACGTGCGCGCCAGCGCGCGCACCAGCAGCGTCTTGCCCAGGCCGGGCACGCCTTCGATGAGCACGTGGCCGCCGGCGAACAACGCGGCCAGCACCTGGTCGACGACTTCGGCCTGGCCGACCACGGCCCGGCCGATTTGCGCGCGCATCGCCGCGGCGGCTTCGGCCGCGCGCGTGAAAGGATCTTGCGGCAGTGCTGTTGTCATCGCCCCTCCCTGGTGGGTTGCGTGGCCCGCCGTTTCAGCGCGAGTCGTTCATGCACGGTCTGGTAAAGCCTGATGGTATGCAGGAAATCGATCGCGCGCGCCCGCGCCTTGTGCGAAAACAGCATGCGCGACTGTTCGGCATCGAGGCCGAGCAGTTCCGCCAGCCGCGCCGCGCGCGCGGCCTCATGTTCGGTCCCGGCGGCGCCAATCAGGTCGGGATGGACCCGCGCGACGCGCCGCAGGCACGACTCCCGGGCCGCATCAACGAGCAGTTGGGCGCCGCCATGTGCCCACAGGAATCGGCCGCTTGCGCGCAGATGATCCAGCAATCTTCGTCGTGCGCGCTCCGGATCGGGGGCGAGCGGACCGAACCGCGGCGCCGTATGCCACAGCCAGACCAGCACAAGCAGCGCGCTGCCGGCGACAGCGGACCAGGCGTTCGTGCGCAGCCATTCGAGCAGGGACAATTTGCGCGGGTCGGAAAAGAAGAATACATCGGGTGTCCCGTGATCGCCCTGCACCATGCGCCACAGGAACTCCGCGTGGTCGTGCAGGCCGATCGAAGCGTTCGACACCGCGTCGAGTTCATTGAGCACGAGCACAGGTTCCGGGCCGTAGTGCACCAGCAGCGCCGTGGTTGCCTGACGAACGCCGAATCGCGCCAGCGCGCCGTCCGCCTGCAGATCGATATGGCCGTTCATGCGCACCGTTAGCGGCGCGAGTTGCGCCGGCAGCGCGATTTCGACCAGCGCGGCATCGCCGAGATCGCCGCTGCCTTTACGGTCCTCTGTAACGGCTACCATCTTGCGCCGTACACCGAGTTGGTCGAGCAATGGGTCCGGCAGATAAGGCGGCTCGGCTTCCACGACCAGGCGCCCTCCCTGGCGCACCCAGTTGAGCAGGCTTTCCCGCGATTGCGGGGTGAGCGACTGCCGGCCACGCGGCAGCAACAGCGTTGCGTCTCGCGGCAGGCCGCCCAATTCCGGCAGTGAGCGCACGGTTTGCGCCTTCGCTCCCATTCGTTGCAGCAGGCGTTGCGCGACGAGCCAGCGCTCGTGGCGAGCCTTGCCCTGGAAATCGACCCACTCGCTCTGCGTGCGGCGCTCGAAATTGGCAGCAAACCAGATCGCCGCCGCGGCGAGACATGCGAATGACAAGGCGATCAGAAATCCGCGGCGCGCGCTCATGCCCGGGATGTCGCGCTGAAGTGCGGCCGCCATTCGTCGCACAACCGCTGGACGCCGGCCGCATCCGCTGTGCGCGCGGCATAGGCAATCGCCTGCCAGGCGCCGACCAGGCGCGCGAAATAGGCGGCGCTTTCCGGCAAGGCGCGGCTGACGGCGCGTGAGCAATCCCCCTCGGTATCCCCGGGCCCGAGCGGCAGTTGATGATGGTGCGCCAGCGCGGACAAGGCGCCCCGGTAGAGCAGCGACAGCGCGTCGCGAAACCGGCCCGTGCGCGCCATTGCTGTTGCGGCGCCGGCGACATCTTCGGGCAACGACTCGGGGGCGATATCGAATCCGAACAAAGCATCGGGCGGACGGTAGCGCTTGGCATCGCGCAACCGCGGCTGCGGAATCATGCGGCGCAGGCAGAACAGCGCAATCGCGAGCAGAATTGCAGCCGCAATCCAGAGCCCGACTTCGGCGATGCTGCCCAACAACGCGCTCAGAGTCCGCCACACGGCGAGCAATCCGGTGTCGCGGTTTTCCTGCCGCTGTTGCCCGCCGATGTAATGCCAGCGCGTGACCTCCTTTTGTCGCGAGAACTCGGGGCTGTCGAGCACCGCCCGGATTTCTTCGCGCGCGGATTTTTCTACGGCGCCGGCGGCCACCGCTGCTTGCGGATGGATCAGCACGCAGCCCAGGATCGCGGCGGCCATCAGCGCCACCGGCGTCGTCGCGGGCGACGCGGGCGACGCGGCGCGCAGGCGCGCGTCCAGCCGGCGCAGCGCCAGTTCTATGTCCCAGCCCTCGAGAATGGCGCGGCGATTCAGATAGAGCGCAAAGCCCGCCGTGACATAGAACGGTTCGACCAGCGACACCGCGGCCATATAGTAGAACGCGTCGTGCCATCCCCAACTGGCTAACTGCGCCCAGAACGAGCCCTCGGACCCGTCGTCTTCCGGCTCCGGATTGCCGGCGGAGGGTTCCAGCATATCGACCAGCGTAGCGATGCCGAGCAGCGCGATGCCTTCAAGATTGGCGCATACGACGGTGAGCCAGACGCCCACGTTGCGCATGCGGCTTCCGAGCGCGGCATGCCGGCCGCGTGCAGCCGCGCCGCGCTGCCTCTCCAGTTGTGCGACGGGCAGCGCGAATGACCGCGCGAGGTTCAGGCGCGACAGCGTCAGCGCCGCGATGATGCCGGGCGGCAGCCATTCGCGCACCGCGCGCAAGGTGGCCAGCGCGCCCTGCGGCCCGCCGAACACGGCGCGGCTGGCTGTGTGCAGCACGGCGCGATCGAACACGGGCTTAAGCCACCACAACGCCATTACGGCGTGAAGCCGGTTGGAGAAAATCAGCAGGCACAGCGCGGCAGCCGGCAGGTAGACCGAGAACCATACCGTCCAGATCGGCCGCCACCACTCGCGCGCCATCTGGAAGCCGAGATCGAGCGCCTCCCAGCCGCGGCGCGGACGCAACACCACCGCCAGATGCTCAAGCTGCACGGCCGCGTCCCGAAAACAGAAAATACAAGAACACGAAGGCCCACATGACACAGCCGACCGCGTACTTGACCGCCGCGGGGAAAGCCGTCAGTGGGGACCAGAAACCCTCGATGAACGCGGCAATCAGAAACATTGCCGCCGCTCCATACATCAGCCTCACCGCGGGCCGTGCCGCCTGCACCAGCGCGGCCTTGCGCGAGCGGGGGCCGGGCGCGATCAGCGCGCTCCCCAGCTTCAGGCCGGCCGCGCCCGAAAGCACGATGGCGCTGAGTTCCATCGCGCCGTGGCCCGACACGAATGACCAGAACGGCTCGCTGAACCCGGCGCCGCTGAAATGGCCGGCGACTGCGCCGATCTGTGAGCCGTTGTACGAGAGATAGAAGACGCTGCCGATGCCGAGCAGCACGCCGGTGGCGAAAGTCTGGAAGCCGATCTTCACGTTGTTCCAGATATAGAACGCAAACATCATGACGTTGTCGTCCGACTGGCGCATGCCCAGGCGCGGGTTCGCCGGATCGTACACCTCCCTGAAGCGGGCCAGCCCCGCGGGGTCGACGAAGTAATGAATGAAGTCGGGAAACGACGGCAGCACGGCGAGCAGCAACAGCAGCGGTCCCGCGAACAGCGCCGCAGCCGCAGCGACCAGCCGCCATTCGGCGCGCACCAGACGCGGGAAACCGGCGGCAAGAAAGGACAGCACCCGCGCCGAATGTCCGCCGCGCGCGCCGTACAGCATATGGTGGCCGCGAAGCGCAACCCGGTTAAGCCGCTCGATGAGATCCGGGCTGTACTGGCGATCGTGGGCGAGCGCCAATAACTGGCAGATGCGCCGGTACGCGCGCGGGATCTCCTGGTCGCGTAGCACGAGCGCGGGCACGGCTTGCCGCGAGTTCTTGCTTTTTTTGCCGTCGCGCTCGAGCCATCGTTCGAAGGCTTCCCACTCTGCTTCATGGCGTTGTTCGAAGACGATCTGCTTCATTGCCTTCCCAACAGATGGTTGGCAATGCCAACCAGCCGCGCGGCCGCGGCGCCCGCCGGCGCGCCATCGATGAGGGCGCGTGGAATTTGCGCGAGTTCTTCCGCGCGCTCCGGTGTGAGCCCGGTCGATCGCGCGGCGAAATCGATGATGGCGCGTTGCTCGGCGATGGACAGCGCGAAACCGGGCGCCCGCGGCTCGGCCTCGGGAATCGCCAGCGTCTCGAGTTTTTCTTCACGATAGACGACCAGGGTGTTGGCGGCGAAATCGCCGAGGCGCTTGAAATCGCGGTTCATGACCATGGTGACAAAACCGGCGAAATACATCGCCGGCAGAAAATCAACGGCGCGCAGAAGATTGCGGGTAAGCGACGCGGACCAGCGCAACGGCGTGCCGTCGTCGTTCAAAACGACCAGGCCGAACGCGCGTTTGCCCGGGGTGCTGCCCCAGGTCGCCTCGAACCACGCCGGATAGAGCCACTCGATCAGGAACGCACTGAGCAGGATTATGCCGGCGCCGAACTGGCGCAGCGCGGCGACAGTGAGCGCGATTATGGCGAGAACCACGGCGCGCAACAGCAGGTCGATGGTCCAGGCCAGCGCGCGCGGCACCGGTCCCGCAAGCCGCAGGGTGAGCTCGATGCCTTCGGGCGTGGCGATGCGGCGCGAAGTATCGAGCACGGCGCCGCCGGATCAGTGCTCGTAGAAAATATCGCGGTACCCGGTGTAGACGCAAGCCAGCAGCACCGGGCCGAGAAGGAGCCAGCCGAGCATCAGCGGAACACTGGCGACGATGGCGAGCAGGAAGAAAGCGCCGCCGAACACCAGGAACGGCAGCATGTTCCCGAGGCAGACCGAGAAACTGGCCTTGAGCGCTTCGCCGACGCCGAAATCGTTGAGCACGACGAGCGGTGTCGCAAACCAGAGCGCCATATAGACCGGCACGCTGAGCGCCAAAATGATCAACGGCACCAGCAGGAAGCCCAACCCCACCGCCTGCATCTGCTCGGGGCTCGGCTGCGAGCCCATCATCATGCGCGCCATGTCGATGCCGAAAATGAGCATGACCACCACGAACACGCCGATGAATGCGGCCAATGTGGCTGCGCCCACGCCGATCAAGCGGCCGGCGTGGCCGCCGAATCCCGCGAACAAGTGGCCGACCTTCAGATCGCCGCCGTTGCGCAGCGTATCGCAGCCCAGCATCACGCCGCCGTAAAGCACCGGGGTCACCAGGACCAGCACGAGGGGGCCGATGAGCGGCACGAGGTTCAGCGCGATCACGATCACTGCCAGGATGAAGAACAGGCCGATCCAGGAGCCCTTGTGGCCTGTTATTAATGCCCAGGCTTGCGTGATCCAGGTCCAGCCGTTGCCGGCGGCCACGCTGCGGCCTTTGGCAACGAATTCGCCGTCTGGCGCGGCTTTCGGAACATCGGCAACGCGGGATTTGGGAGCAGCGTAAGGATCGACAGCCATGGCGACGGACCTCTCTCGGGAGAACGCAGTTTGGCGCCCGGGCAGCGGTTGACAGGAAGGGTAGTGACCCCGGGTCGGACTTGCAAGTGGCATGACGGCAGATGCAACCGGGTACTTTAGGCGCGGGCAATCAAGGGCTGACGCCGGGTTTCGGCAGGCAACGACGCTCAGAAGTACCAGCGCACTTCGGAGTAAAGCGCCGTGTTCTTTTCTTGCAGCCCGTATATCGTCTTGTCGGTACCCTTGAAATAGTCGTACGCGGCGATGATCTTGACGCTGTCGCTCCACAAATAAACCACCCGGGGACGCAAGAGGTAGCCCTGGCGGTTGAGCAGGGCGATGGCGGCGAATTCGGCTTCAAGCGTCTCGTTGAACCACTTCTTGTCGATGCGCAGGCTCAAACCCTGCTGGGTGCGGTCGTACTGGTTGGTGACGACGGCCTCCTGGACGGCGATTGCGCGCGTGACCGGATCGGCGATCAACTCGGGATTGCTGTAATGCGACACTTCGCGGGCAAAGGCCTGCACGATCACGGTGAAGTTGTCCGGGTAGTCGCGCTCCACGCCGAACACGCCATAGAAGAACGGGTTCTTGATGAACGCATTGGTTCCATCCGGATCGTCGGTGCGCACGTAGGCGCCTTCCAGCGCAAAGCGGTACGATCCGCTGGTGGTCGCGGCGTCCGCGCCAAGCACCCGGATGCGATGGTGGTCCAGCGTCACCACCTGCCCCGCTGCCGTCAGGGGGCCCTGCGAAATGTCGCCGTTGAGGTCAAAACCGTCGAACCAGGACACCGACCAGTCGACGGCCTTGCCGGATTGGTCAAGTTTCAACGCCCATTGCTGGCGGCTGTCCGGAATGTTTTCCTGGTACACGACGCCGGTACGAGCGCGAAAGGCAATCACGGTCGGTTGGAATTTAGGGATCCAGATGCCGGTCAGGCTGGTCGCGGCGTCGAAATTCCATGACGCCTTGGCAGCCAGCGAACCGAAACGGTCCTCGTCGACGTCGGCCGCCAGCAGCGTGGTATCGCGCGGCGTCAGATTGTCAGTGGGATTGAGCCGGTCGGCGCGTCCCCACGCGATGATTTGCTTGCCCACGCGGTAGTCGAAATTTCCCTTGCGCCCCTCGACGTAGCCTTCGCGCAGGCGGCTCTCGTGGAGCCGGTCTCCGAATACGTCCTCGCTGACGAGATAGCCCTCGGCGAACAGCCCGACATCGGAACCGAGTTTCTTGTCCAGTTTCAACCAGGCCGAGGCGACGCCGATGTTGGTTTCGTCATCGAGCCGGCGATCGGACGTCCAGTACCCGGCGCGCAGCGAGCCGGTGATGCCCGCCTGCGTCATTGCCATGCGCAGACCCGGCTGCTCTTTCGCTCCGGCAGCGCCGGATTCGGGTGGGGCGAGCGGCGCTTCGTCGTCGTCCCCCGCGGCGGGTGCCGCGAAAGACGAGGCCTGGGTGGCGCAGATCAGGGTTGTAAGGCACAGCGCCCGTGCCAGGCGCCGCGTCGGAAATGGCCCCACGCCGATTACTGCTGCTCCATGTACCGGGTGGTGAAGTAGTCGTCCTTGACGCCGGTATTGGATTTGGATTCGTCGACCCGGATTTCTGTCGCGTGTTCCGTCTGCACGTTGCGGGTTTCGAGCAGGAACGCCTGGTAGCGCTGCTTGGCTGCGTCGGCGACTTTGTAGTTCGAGAATTTGGCTTCCTTCAGCAGTTCGCCTGACTCGTCATAGATCAGTGCCTTCACCGTCACAAAGATATCCTTCTGGATCCAGTTGATCCGTTTGGAATAGCCGGTGTTGGACTTGATGGTGTCGTTCTTCGGGGTGGACTCGATCACGTAGCAGGGTTTACCGTCGACTTCCTCTTCCTTGGTCAGCGTGTGGTTCCACTCCTTCGGTTTGTGGCCGATCACGTCGCCGTAGGAAAAGTCCGTGCCGACGAAGCTGTCTTTCTTGTTGCTCGATATCAGCCGGCGAACCTTCTTGGTGCTGGGCAGGTAAATCCAGATGTCGTCGTCCTTCTCCGAATGTTCGATCAGCAGCGACACGGTGCCTTTCACGTCCGTGGGCTCGAGAAAGCGGGTCATGCGCATGTTGTCGATGCCGTTGCCCTGCAATTTCGAGGTGCCGAAGGTCTTGCGCACGCGCTGTTTGCCCTGCTTGTTGGTCAGCGTCATGGTGTTCTGGGAAACAGAATCCGAATATTTGTTGACGATGAAGTTCTTTTCCATGATCTCCAGCGGCGTCAGCGCGTGGGCCGGGGTGGGCATGCCGGCCAGCGCGAGCGCGATGCCGAACGCCGCGATCGCCGGAATTACGGCCGCTGCGGCCGGGGCTGTCGATTTCATTGGGCCTCCGTTGAATATGAACTTGGGTTTGAACTTGAATACCAGCGCCGGCATCACGGTAAGCGCAGCCGTTACGCTCACCAGCATGGCGGTCCCGATGAGGATTGCGTTCCAGGTGTGGGGGTAATAGCCGCGCGAGAGCGCCTGCACCGCATAACCGCCCGCCACCGCAGAGGCCACGAACAGACAGGCCTTGCCCGCCGTGTTCAATACCTGGCGGAAGGCCTCCTTTTCCTCCGTGCCTTTGGCGATCTCTTCGCGCAGGCGGAACAACATGTAAATCGCGTAGTCGGCGCCGATGCCGATGGCGAGCGCCGAAGTGAGTGCAATCGGGATATTGAGTTTGAGCCCAAGCAGGCCGAGCAGGCCCATGTTGACCAGCACCGAAAGCAGCAGCGGCGTGATCACCAGCAAACCCGCGACCGGCGAGCGGAAAACAATCGCGGCGATCAAGAATACGACCCCTGCGATTTGCGCGACGTTCAGGATCTTGTCCTTGACGATCACCTCCGTGATCGCCGCCGACTGTGCCACGCTGCCGCCGACATTGACCTTGATATTGGGCGGGAACTTCTCCTTGGCGAAGGCCTGCACATTTTTCCACATTGCGAGCATGTCCACCGTGCTGTCGCTGTGCGAGAACACCACCATATTGGCAAGCTGGTAGTCGTAATCGACGTAGGTATCGAAGTCGCCCGGTTCACCCGACATGGAATACAGCAGCAGGTATTCCGCAATGGTCGCCTGCTTGTCCGGAATCTTGAAGTAGGCCGGGTCGTCGCCGTTCATCGATTGGTTCATGCGCTTGATGAATTCCGCGAGCGACATGACCTTGCCGATGTGCGGTTGCGTGACGATGAAGGCTTGCAACTCGTCCATGGCTTTCAGCACCGCCGGATCCTTGATGGCATCGGGCTTGTCGCCTTCGATGAGGATGTAGACGTTGTTGGTCCCGGCCATGCGCTGGTTCAGTTTCGCATCTTCCTGCAGCAGCGGCAGGTTCGGGTCGAAGTACTTTTTCAATGCGCTTTCCACGCCCAGCCGGCTCATGCCGAAGAACGCTACCGCCATCACGATGCCGGTGATGATGAAAATGCGGTTGCGGTTGGGGCCGACGATGGTCCTGGCATAAAACGACGTCAACCGGGACCACAAACGCTCCTCGCGCTCCATGCGTGCTTCCTTCTGCCCGGGGGGCGGAAGCAGGGATCGCAGGGCCGGGATCAGCGTCATTTCGACGATCAGCACGCACAGAATGCCCACGCCGGAGAAAAAGCCGAACACGCGGATCGAGACGATATCGAAGATCATCAGCGACAGGAAGCCGCACACGGCGACCAGGCCGGCGAGAACCATGACCGGACCGATTTTGACGATCGAATCCACCACCGCCTGACGATTCAGTTTGGTGTCTGCCTGGACACCCGGTGACTGTGGCTTGATCCAAAAGCGAACAAGGCGCCAGATTCCGTCAAAGGCCATATGGGCGACGTAACCCAGAACAAAAAACAGGATCGTCAATCCCGCAAGGATGCCCGTGTCCTTCAGTGACAACATCGAGGCAAGCATGCCTTTGAGCGGCGCCAGCCAAACCAGGAAAAAGAGCGCGCAATAAATGACGACGAAACCAACCTTGATCGCGATATTTTCTGTGGCCCCGGTCTGTTTCCATGCAGTTTCGATTCCGCTGTCGGGGTTCGGATTCAGGCGTGCGTATTCCTCGTAATAACGTTTGAGCAACTGCACCGCATGCCCCGCTCCCACCGCCAGAATCAGGATCGGCGTGGACATGTTGAAAATGTCGAGCGGCACATTGGCCAGGCCCATGAAGCCTTTCGCCCACTGCACCGCAACCAGCGGCGTGACCAGCGGCAGGATCAGGCCCTGTATGGTGCGGAAGGCCTCCCAGTGGATCAGGCCGATGACCACCAGCGCCGCCATCATCAGCATCGGCGTGCGACCGGCGAAGCGCTCGAACATCGACAGGAACGGCGGATAGCCGCTCACCATGATATCGACCGCATCGTCACGCTCGGCATCGACAATGGCGTTGATCTTGTTCTGCACGAAGCTGAACCCGCCTTTGACGTCGGGTCCGTCGGTCGCCTTTCTGTCCCGCACTTCGGCCAAAATGACGGTGGTCTTGAAGTCGTTGGAAACGACCGCATTCATGTAAGCCGTGTTGCGTTCCAGCGCATTCTTCAGTGCTGCCATCTGCTCGGGCGTGGCCGGCACGTCCGTCATCATCTGCTTGACCTCCATGCCATCCTTCGTGCCGCGAATGTCCTTCGCGCGGCGCGCTGCGACGGACAGCAGGTTGGTCTTCACCACGCGCGGCGTTTCGCGCAGTTTGTTGGTGATGCGCAACACCTTTTCCATCACCTTGGGCTGGAACACGTCGCCTTGCTTGGGTGTGATGCCGATGACCGCCACATAGCGCGAGCCGAACACCTCCTCGACTTTCAGCGTCGTGGCGATGAACGGGTGGGACCGGGGAACAATGTTGTTCGGGTCGATGATCACCGTCAGGTCTCCGCCCTTCGCTGACAGAAACACCGTGGCGATCGTGACCAGGATCACGACCGGCCAGCGGAACCGCAGGATAAATTCGATATAGCTGCGCATCTTTTGCAAACCCCTTTTCCTGTTTCACACCTGTTTGATGGCGGCTTCGCCCGATTGCGCGCCGCCGCGGTGTCGCGGCAGGCGCTCGCCGGCGACGCCGGCTATCTAGAACTTCCCGAACTTCAAATACGCGTCCTGGGGGTCCATGCCGCCGAGGATGGCGCTGCGCACTTTGTTCTCGGTCAGCAGCACTTCTTCCGTCATGGTTACGACCTGCTCCGCAATTTTACCCGGAATGATGACCACGCCGTCGCGGTCGGCCAGCAACCAGTCGCCGGTGCACACCGTAACATCGCCGATGGTGACGGGTTGGCCGAAGCGATCCGGCACCCAGCGGCCGACAATGTCGGCGGGCGTGTTGAAACTGCAGAACACCGGGAAGCCCAGCTTCAGGATGAAGTCGGTATCGCGGCAGCCGCCATCCACTACGTAGCCGCGCACGCCCTTGTGCTGCAGCGTCTCGGCGGACAGTTCGCCCATCAGCGCGACCTTGTGCGTGTTCGGCTGGCAAACCATGACCTTACCCGGCGGCGCCTTGGACAGCAGCCCGGTCCATTGCACCAGCGTGTCGTGCGCATCGCGCGTCTGGTCGATATAACCGCTAACGGTGTAGATTTCACCTGCGAGTTTCTTCGTCGGATCGAGCGGCTTGATGGTGTGTGGCAGCACGCACTGCGCATATCCCATGCCGCGCAGCACGTCGTGCACCGCGGCGGCGTAGCATTTTTCGAGGCGCTTCGTTAAGTCCATGTTCTGCGTTCTCTTCCTATTGTTGGATCTTGGAGCGCGGCGCAACTTCCGTCGCTCGGATGGCGATCAGCAGGCAAGCAGGGGATTGCGTTTGTGCTTCAAGTGCAAACACGCATCGTGTTTGCGCCGGGGGCGCCTGCCGGCGGCGCACGCTACATGCAACCTCGCCGTCATGCGCCGCAATCGCCGCGAGATCAGGCCAGCCGCGACCAGCCCGGCTCGTCGCGATCCAGCAATCGTTTCAGCGCTTCGAAGTGAAGGACAGACTGCTGGCGCTCGCTCTCGATCTGCCTGGCGACCTCCGCGACCCTGCTTGCAGGCACACGCTTGAGGTTGCCGCCGGTGCTTTGCGCCAGCACCTGCACCATGCAGCAACGCTCCAGATAATACAGGTCGTCGAATGCATAGGCCATGTTGTCGCCGCACACGATCACGCCATGATGCTGCATGAATACCACGGCGTTATCTCCCAGCGCGTTACAGATGCGATCGCCCTCCTCGTTGGCGAGCGCCACACCGCCATATTCGCGGTCGTAGCCGATGCGAGCGTAGTAGCGCATTGCGCTCTGGTTGGCATAGACGTCCAGTTCGCCGCCGTCGAGCAACGTCAACGCAGTGGCGAAGGGCATATGCGTGTGCAGCACGCATTTCTTGCGTTTGCCGAGATGGATGCGGCCATGGATGAAAAACGCGGTCGGCTCCACTTTGTGCCTGCCTTCGACAACCACGCCGTCTTCGTCGACCACCATCAGATCGGCGGGCGTGAGTTCCGACCAGTGCAGGCCTTGCGGATTGATCAGGAACTTGGCGGGATCCCCCGGCATTTCAAGGCTGAAGTGATTGCACACGCCTTCGTTGAGACCCATGCGCGCCGCACTACGCAATGCGGCGGTAAGGTCGATGCGGGCTTGCGTGACGGGGTCGAAGCGCTTCATCGGTTTCCTCCGCTTATTCCGATATCGCGCGCATTGTGCCATACACGGCCGTTATGCTCGCACGGCAGAGTTGCTGCGCCGCAGGCAAGCCCGGCTGCAACAACTGAACGCGCGCTGGTGTGTCGCAGTGGCCTTGGTTCGAATCGTGGCGCCACGTCGGCGACGCTTCGCCCGCCGCATCGGCGCGCGCTACGAACAAGGAGCAACGAGCACAGTTCGGTGAGGCGTCCTGGTTACCTGCCGATGTCGATCCCGCCTTTGTGGGGGAGGCAGTACAGACCGATTGGTTCTGTCCTTCCGCGCAGGATCAGCGGCGGCAGTGGCAATGCGTCCGTGTAGATCTGCGTTGTTTTGAGCATGTCCATGACGCGGTCCGACAGCAGCAGTTCACCGGCGCGCGCGCGCTGCATGAGCCGTGAGGCAATGTTCACGGCGTCGCCGATGATCGTGAAATTCGAATAGGCGGCGGACCCGACGTTGCCGGCGACCACTTCGCCCTTGTTTACGCCGATTCCCAGGCCGGTCTCCAGCCCGTGCTGGGTACGCCACTCGGCAGACAGGCCGGCGAACTCGGCGAGCATCTTGTTTCCGCAATTGATCGCCCGCTCGGCGGCGTCCGGCTGCTCGAAAGGCACGCCGAATCCCACCAGCAGACTGTCCCCAGCCATGTTGAAGATGACGCCGTTGTATCGATAGACGATGCTTGTCAGCAACGAGAAAAACTCGTTGAGCAGCAGCACGACTCGCGCGGGGGGGAATTGCTCCGCCATGCGGGTGAAGCCGCGCAGGTCGGCAAACAAAATGACCGCATCGAAGCGCCTCTGATAGCCTATCTGCGGATTTCCCGGAACGCCCGGTGTGGTGAGAGTCTTGTCCATCAGCTTGCGCGACATCAGATGGCCGTAGTCATCGTGCATGCCATCGCCGCCGCCGGATTCCGCAGACATGGCCGCAGCCGCCTGCTGCTTGCGCGCCTGATGGCCGCTCACCAGCGATTTCACCCGCACCAGGAATTCATCGCGCTGGACCGGTTTGCTGAAGAAATCATCTGCACCGGCGTGCAGGCCTTTGACGCGCTCTTCGCGTTCGTCAGTCGAAATCAGGAAGACGACGGGCGTGCGCGACGTTGCGGGATTGGACTTGATGCGCCTGCAAACTTCGTAGCACGACATGCCGGTCATCGTCAGATCGAGCACAACCAGGTCCGGCAGCATCGATGCGGTGACCTGAAGAGCCTCCTCACCGTTTCGCGCAGTCAGGATCTCCACTCCCGAGCGCCTGAGAAAGAGCGACATCAGCAGACGGTTGTCCGGTGCGTCGTCTACCAGCAGCACGCGCGGCAGGGAATCTTGGGGATTGGAGTGCATTGCCATCTTTGTTTCATGCGCCTTGCGGACGCTGCCTCACCAAGGGTGCCGTTGTCTCATGCGGGCAAACCGAAATTCTCGCCCGCATTGCGCAAACTCACGTCCATTTGGCCGTTAACGTCCGCAAGCACCCGAAAATTGAGCAAGCGCCGCGCCTGCGCCTTGGTGTCACCGCGTTGCGCGCAGGCCAGCACCACGAGTCCCGGCGCAATCGCGGCGACGACGTTTCCGTCGGCTTCCACGCGCGCCCCGGTCACCCGCTGCAACAGTCCGATCATGGTTTATCTGTTTGTTACCATTGTCTATTGAGACAGCTTTGCGGCACTTTTCAGCGCGCGCCGCGACGCCAGACGCAACTTTCACAGGCAACCAAGTTGCCGACACTGGCCGACAAAGGAACCGACCTGTCTGTCCGCCCGATGCCCAGCCAAAGGCCGCTTCTTCGATCATCATCGAGGGTATCGTTCGCGACCCGGCAAGGTTGCGGCGGTTGTCGGCGGTTACCCGACTCGCCGCGGCGCCGCTACACTGTGGGGCGCAAATCGTGGAGGCGGCAATGGAACAGGTGCAGAATCAATCCGGCATGGAAATCGCCACCAGGGAGGTTGCAACGCTGGCGGGCGGCTGCTTCTGGTGCCTGGAGGCGGTGTACGATCGGCTCGAAGGGGTCGAAAGTGTCGAATCGGGTTATATGGGCGGGCACACGCCGAAGCCGACCTATGGTGACGTGTGCGATGGCGATACCGGACATGCCGAGGTCGTGCAGGTCACTTTCGATCCTCAAGTCCTGAGCTATCGCGACCTGCTGGAAGTTTTCTTCGTCATCCATGATGCGACCACGCCCAACCGTCAGGGCAACGACGTCGGCACCCAATACCGCTCGTCGATCTTCTATCATTCGCCCGAACAGAAAGCCGAAGCCGGGAAAATAATCGCGGAACTGACGACGGACAAAGCCTTTGCTTCGCAGATTGTTACCGAGGTCGTGCCGGCGGCGCAATTCCACGTTGCGGAAAAGGTTCATCAGGACTATTTCGAGAATAATCCGAGCCAGCCCTACTGCCAGTTCGTCGTAGCACCCAAGGTGGCCAAATTCAGGGCCACGTTCGCGCAGCGAATGAAGAAGGCCTGAAAGGTCATGGGAGCGGGACAGTCAACAGCCGAAAGAGGCGCTGCACGCGGCGAAGCGGCTGCGGATCCGGCGCAGCGTTTGCGCGAAGTTGAAGAAGCCAACCGCCTCCTCGAACAGGAGGTCGTGCAGCACCGGATGGTTGCCGAACTCGCGCGCGGCCAGTCGGAAATGCTGATCCAGTCGCTGAATTTTCTCGCGGCGGAATCCAACCTCGACAAGTTCCTCGGGCACGTGCTCAAGGTCACGGTGCAACAGCTTCAGGGCGTCGGCGGAACGCTGTGGTTTCCCGATGCGACAACCAGCTCGATACGTCTGCATCTGGAATATCTCGATTCCCGGATAATTTCGGCCGCACAATCCCATCACCCCGCGGTGCTGCATCCGCTGCCTGCCGGCGGCCGGCCGGTGTCGACTTTTCCCATGACCCATGCCGAAACCTACGTGCTGTCCGGCGAGGTCGGCGGCATGCCGGAAGAGAATCGTGCCTATATCAATTCACTCGGCGTACACACGCTGCTCACTGTGCCGATGATGCTCGGACAGGAAACGGTAGGATGGATCTGCGTGCGCAGTAGCAAGAGCGACGCAAAGGAATTGGAAAGCAAGCTGTCTATCGCGGAGGCGCTCGCCGGCCAGGCGACGCTCGCTGTGCAGATGGCGCGGCTCGGAGAGCAAGCCCGTCAGGCCGCCGTACTCGAGGAGCGCAACCGTATCGCTCGCGACATTCACGATACCCTTGCTCAGGGTTTTACCGGGGTCGTGGTCAACCTGGAAGCCGCCACACGAACGCTCAAGAAGGACAATATTGATTCCGCCCTCGAGCACATCGAGCATGCGCGCCAACTGGCGCAGGCCGGGCTGGCGGAAGCGCGACTTTCGGTGCGCGCGCTGCGGCCCGAAGCGCTGCAACAGGCTGATCTGACCAACGCGCTCGGAGCACTGCTGCGAAGAGTCGAAGCAAGCGGTACGCTGCATGCGCATTTCTGCATGCAGGGCGACAAAATCGCGCTGTCGAGCGAGATCGAGAGCGAACTGCTCAGGATTGCCCAGGAAGGGATGACCAATATACTCAAGCATGCGAAAGCACAGCACGTGGACGTAAAGCTGCGTTTCGACTCTGATACGGTGACATTGTCCATTGCCGATGACGGTGTCGGATTCGACCCGCGCGGGCACCATGATGGATTCGGATTGCTCGGCATGCGCGAGCGGGCTGAGAGGATCGGGGCACGACTTCTGGTCAGCAGCGGCCTGGCGCAGGGTACCCGCGTCGAAACCGTAATACCACGCAGCGCCCTGGGGTGATCGAAATGATTTCGGATGCCAACGCACCTGTCGAATGATTTCTGATGCCAACGCACCTATCGCAGGAATGAGTCGCAGGAATGAGGCCAGACGCAGCAGGCAGACCCGAAGCGAAGCGCATCCGCGTGCTCATTGCCGAGGACCATTCCCTGGTGCGTCGCGGGCTCGCGGCGATCATCAATATGGAAGAAGACATCACGGTCGTCGGCGAGGCGGGCGACGGCGAGGAGGCGATCGAGGTGTGGCGGCGTCTGCGTCCGGATGTGGTGCTCATGGACTTGCGCATGCCCAGGCTGGAAGGCGTGGAGGCGATCAAGCGCATACGCGCCGAAGACCCGAAGGCCGGCATCATCGTGCTGACCACCTTCGATCACGACGAAGACATTTATGCGGGCCTGCGCGCCGGCGCGAAGGCTTATCTGCTCAAGGACGTACAGCCGGAAGAACTGTTCGCCTGCATCCGTGCGGTGCATGCGGGCGAGGCCTATCTGCAGCCGAAGGTCGCGGCCAAGCTGGTGCAACGCGTGCAGGAGCACCAGTTGACGGAGCGTGAAGAACAGATCCTGAAACTGCTTGCGCAAGGAAAGAGCAATCGCGCGATCGGCCAGGCGCTGCACATTACCGAAAGCACGGTAAAGAGTCATCTCAAGAGCCTGTTCGTCAAACTGGACGCCACCAGTCGCGCCGAAGCCATCGCGCTTGCGGCACGCCGCGGTTTGGTCAAGTTCTGAACCGGCGGCGTCGTGTTGCCTGTCGACCCCCTCTCCTCTCACCCGAAAGGGGGGTGTCCGGCTCCCGCCAACGAACACCCGCATTTCCTTCTTCGGTAGGATGTTTTCGAAATCCGAAGAAATCCACAATCTGTCGTTCCGCTCTGGATGGGCCTGCAGCATTCGAAAGGGGCATTTTGTCAACGAAACTTGCAAGGGAGGTCTCGCAGCCATGCCGCAACTCAGCTTAAACGGTCAAAGTTACTTTAGCGACTCGCCACCCGATACGCCGCTGCTCTGGGTGATCCGCGAGGAATTGCAGCTCACCGGCACCAAGTACGGATGCGGAATGGGGCTGTGCGGCTCCTGCACCGTGCACATGAACGGGCAGCCCATGCGTTCGTGCATGGTGAAGCTCGCCGATGTCGATGAAAACGCGGTCATCACCACCATCGAAGGGCTGGACCCGGCGGATTCGCATCCGGTGCAGAAAGCCTGGATCGAGAAAGAGGTCCCGCAGTGCGGCTACTGCCAGTCCGGCCAGATCATGCAGGCGGCGGCGCTGCTGGCGGCCAACCCCAGCCCATCGAGGGAAGAAATTGTCCAGCACATGAACGGCAACCTGTGCCGCTGTGCCACTTACTCGCGCATCGTCGACGCCGTGCATCGCGCCGCCGAACTGATGAAGGAGGGTTCGAGCCATGTCTGAAATCAAGACGCCCAAGCAGGGCATTACCCGGCGCGAGTTCCTGGTTCGCTCCACCGTCATCGCCGGCAGCGGTTTCTTCAGCATCGGACTTCCCGGGCTGGTTGCCAGTACGCATGCCGACGCGGCGATCGGCGGACAGGCATTCACGCCTTCGATCTGGTTCACCATGACGCCCGACGGCAAGACGACGATGCACATCCTCAAGGCCGAACTGGGCCAGCATATCGGCACCGGCCTGGCGCAAGTGATCGCTGAAGAGCTGGAAGTCAAATGGGAAGATGTGCGCCTGGACACGCCGCTCGAAAGCGTGGAGAACTTCGCGATCTACGGGCTTGCGTACACGGTGAACAGCGGCAGCATCACCACCGAGTTCGACCGCATCGCGCGTGCCGGCGCGGCCGGCCGCATTGCGCTGGTGGAGGCGGGCGCGAAAGTGCTCGGCGCCAAACTTTCCAGTTGCCACGCGCAGAACAGCCGCGTGATCGACAAAGCCTCCGGCCGCTCGGTGACCTACGGCGAGATCCTGCAGAAGGCGAACATCGATCGCAAGTTCGCCTACCCCGACGATTTCAGGAAGATCCCGCTCAAGCCGCGCGAGCAGTACAAGATCATCGGCAAATCCCTGCCCTCGCTCGACATTCCCGCCAAGACCAACGGCAAGGCCAAGTACGGCATCGACGTGTTCCTGCCGAACATGGCCTACGGCGCGCTGGTGATACCGCGCACCCGCTATGCCTCCAAGGTGCTCAGCATCGACGACTCGGAAGCGAGGAAGATCCCCGGCTTCATCAAGGCCGTCAAGATCGACAATGCGATGGGCAAGTGCACCGGCTGGGTGGTCGCGGTGGCCGACCGGTTTCCGACTGCGATGAAGGCGGCGAAGGCGCTGAAGGTGAAGTGGGACGCGGGTCCTTACGCCAATCTCGGCTCCTCGGAAATGCTCGCGCAGTACAAGGAACTCTCAAAGAACGAGTCGGAAAGCGCGGCCTGGGTGCTCGAAGGCGACGTCGATCAGGCATTCGGCAATGCCGAAAAGGTGTTCGAGGTGGAGTACACGACCGACATGGTCTGCCACGCCACCATGGAACCGCTGAATGCCACCGTGCAGTACGCCAACGGCGAATGGCATGTCCACGTCGGCACCCAGAGCACGTCCTTCGCGCGCATGACGCTGACGGGCTATCTTGCCACTGTGCTCAACAAAAAGCCCGAGGACCTCAAGGTCTTCGTGCACCAGTACCTGGTGGGCGGCGGCTTCGGCGGCAAGCAGGACTACGACGACATCCTGGCGGCCGCTTACTGCGTCAAGGAGACCGGCCGTCCGGTCAAACTCATCCACACTCGTGAATCGAACTTCGCGACCAGCTTTGCGCGCACGCCCACGTATCACAAGCTCAAGGCCGGCATCAAGGACGGCAAGCTGGTGGCGATGAACCAGGACATCATCTGCGGCTGGATGGGGGCGCGCTTCGGGGTCGGCAAGAAGGGCGGTTCCGACTGGCTGCAGCTCGATTCCTGGGACGCGAAGAAACAGGACATCGACCAATGGTCCATCGGCGGCAGCGATCACTGGTACGACGTGAAGAACCACCGTGTCAGGGCCTGGAACCATGAGGTGACCACCTGGGCGGTGCAGGCTTCCGCGCTGCGCACCGTGTCCAATTCGTACAACATCTTCGCGGTCGAGTCCTTCATGGACGAGGTCGCGCATGCGGCCGGCCGTGATCCACTTGAGTTCCGGCTGGCGATGTTGAACGGCAAGGGCGGAAACCGCGGCATTCCCAACGCCGGCTATCCACCCGGAACCAAGTCCGATTACTACATGGACCAGTTGTGGATCTCGCTGCCGTGGACCAAGGAAGGCTCGTGGATTGCCTACGAGTCGGCGACCGTCGGCGGGGCGCTGCGTCTGGCCAATTGCCTGCGGGTTGCGTCAGGCAAGGCGGGCTACGGTACCAGGCGCCTGCCGCCCAATACCGGCATCGGCATCGCGGTCACCTCTGCGGAAGAGCGCCAGAGTCCCACCTGGGTCGCCTGCATCGCCGAGGTGACGGTGGATCCGGACACCGGGCGGTTCAGCATCAACCGTCTCACCATCGCCATGGATCCGGGGACTGTGGTCAATCCGAAAAACGTCGACGCGCAAATCCGCGGCTCGGCACTCTGGGGTGCGAGCCAGATCATGTCCGAGCGGCTGACGCTGAAGAACGGCGCGTTCGAGCAGGCGAACTACCACCAGTACGTGCCCATCCGGCTGGCGCAGGTTCCCGAGATCGATGTCACCATTATCGCGTCGGACCACCATCCGAGCGGTGTGGGGGAGCCGGCTTCGACCGTCGTGGCGCCGGCGGTGGCCAACGCCATCTTCAACGCGGTCGGCGTGCGGGTGCGACACATGCCCATATCGCCCGAAGCAGTGCTGGAGGCGATGAAAAAGAAGGCGTAACGACCCGGCCGCAATAAACCGGCCCGGCTCCGCGGTGGCAAGTGCCGCGGGGCCGGGCGCGCCTTATGTCTGCGACTGCGGCGCAGCGTAAGACTCGATAAGCACTCACCGCAAAGGACGCCAAGGACGCAAAGGAAAACCGGGCGAGACAGGAATCAACGGGAGAGCGCAATGCCTGCCGGCTCGGGCTCACGAAACTTGTCCGTTGTACTCTTTATTCTTGCCCTTGACCTTCCTTCGCGTCCTTGGCGTCCTTCGCGGTGAATGTTTTTTGATGAGTGTGCCCTGACGCCGGGGATCCGGAGCCTGCTGCAACTCAACCTTCGACCCACGAAAAAGCCGGATAAACCTTTTTTCTCAGCATGCAGCGGGAGCGCGAGATGTCCGACGACATTCTTTCTTTAACCGCCGTCGAACTGACGGCGCATTACCGCAGCAAGAAGCTGTCGCCTGTCGAAACGACGCGAGCGGCGCTCGAGCGCATCTCCAGGCTCAATCCGATATACAACGCGTTCGTGATGGTGGACGAGACGCGCGCGCTGCAAGATGCGCGTGCTTCGGAAGCGCGCTGGCTGCGCGGTGAGCCGGTTGGCCTGGCGGACGGAATTCCGAGCACCGTGAAAGACCTCATCGTGACCGCAGGTTGGCCGACCCTGCGCGGCTCGCGCACCATCGATCCGAAGCAGCCGTGGACCGAAGACGGGCCGCCGGTGGCGCGCATGAAGGAACAGGGCGCGGTGTTTCTCGGCAAGACGACCACGCCGGAGTTCGGCTGGAAAGGCGTGACCGACAGTCCGCTCACGGGCGTCACCGTCAATCCGTGGAACAGAAGGCTGACTCCGGGCGGCAGCAGCGGCGGCGCCGCGGTGGCCGCCGCGTTGGGCATGGGGTGTCTGCACATCGCGACTGACGGTGGCGGCTCGATTCGCATTCCCGCAGGCTTTTGTGGATTGTTTGGCTTCAAACCGACTTTCGGCATCGTACCGATCCATCCGCATTCGCCTGCCGGCACGCTTTGGCACCAGGGACCGATCGCACGCACGGTGGACGATGCGGCGCTGATGCTGAGCGTGATCGCGCGGCCGGACGCGCGCGACTGGTACCAGGCGCCGCCGCTTGACATCGACTATCGCAAGGGGCTCGATGACGGCATCAAGGGTCTGCGCATCGCGTACAGCCGCACGCTGGGTTACGCGCGGGTCGATGCGGATGTTGCACAAAGGGTGAAGCACGGCGCGCGATTGTTCGAATCGCTGGGCGCCAGGGTCGAGGAGGTCGATCTGAAGCTGGACGATCCCATCGACATCATGCAACCGTTGTGGGCGGTGGCGCTCGCGCTGGCGATCGCGCCGATGAGCGCACACCAGCGCTCGTTGCTCGATCCGCCGATGCTCGCGTTGGCCGAGTCCGGATTCGGTCTGGATGCGCTCACCTATCGCAAGCTCGAGCGCGCGCGCGAGGCATTCGCCAGGCGCATGTGCCTGCTGCACCAGACTTACGACCTGCTGCTCACGCCGCAACTCGCGGTGACCGCGTTCGAGGCTGGACACGAAGTACCGCCGGGTTCCGACCGCACCCGCTGGTGGGAATGGTCGCCGTTCACCTATCCGTTCAATCTGTCGCAGCAGCCCGCGGCGGCGGTGCCGTGCGGATTTACCAAAGACGGATTGCCCGTCGCGTTGCAACTGGTGGGCAACAAATTCGCCGATAGACTGGTTCTGCGCGCCGCGCGCGCCTTTGAGCATGCGCAGCCGTTCATCATGCCCGCGGCGGATGCGGCTGCCGAGCCCGCACAAATGGCGCAGCGGCGCACTGCAAAGTAGCTCCGGGTCCGACAAGTCCACGAACGCCTGAATTGCAACGCCGGGAATCAGCGGCCGACGCGGCCGCCCGGTTAGCGGTATATTAGGCGGCAAAATACCAGGAGGGCCGTCATGAGCGCCAGTGTTGTTCGCGTCAAAGCCGATCGGGAAACGCCTTATGCCCGCCGCGCCCGCTACCTCACCGACGAAAACGGCTTCGCGTTCTCGTGGCCGGCGGTGCCGATTCATCAGTTTCTGGCCGAGCGCGATCGCGCTTTCGCTGCGGCGTCGCCCACCGGACTGATCGCGCTCGACATTTGCGCCGAGCTTTGCACGAATTACCCCGCCACCACGCCTACGCTGCTGTGCCGTTATGTGAAGATTCGCGCCGGCGAACCGTTGCGCACCGCGTTTGCGGCCTCCGGCGAAATTTATTATGTCATGTCGGGCGCAGGAGAAAGCCGCAACGGCAATGACGTCATCGACTGGGGACGCGGCGATGTATTCTGTTTTCCGGGTGGAGGCGAAACTTCGCATCGCGCGGGCGGCGCAAACTGCCTGCTGTTCGCGGTGACCAACGAGCCGCTGCTGGCTTTCGAGCGCTTGCGTGCCCCGCTGCCGGGACAGGCCGTGGTCGAGACGACGCACTGGCCGGCAGCAGAAATCGATCGCCGCTTCGAGGAAGTCTGGAGCCGTCCGCTCAGTGCGGACACCACGGGCAGCTCGGTGCAATTTTCAACGACCGTGCTGGCGCCGAGTTCCAACACCATCCCCAGCATCAACACCGCCATCAATACGCTGGCGCCGGGGGGCGATCAACGTGCGCACCGCCACAACGGCGTGGCCGTGACGCTGGCGATCCAGGGCGAGGGCATTCACTCGACGATCGATGGCCGGCGCGTGGACTGGTCCACCGGCGCGGCGCAGATCACGCCGGCGACGCTGCTGCACTCGCATCACAGCCGCGGCAGCCAGCGCATGCGCTCCTTCGTCATCCAGGACGAAGGCCTGCATCACTACACGCGCACGCCGGGATTCAGTTTCGGGTGAAGCCGTGACCATCGTGACGACGTGACGACGTGGATTCACGCCAACCAAAAACTGCACTCTTTCTCCGGGGGAGAGATCACCATGGAGGAAGAAAAAAGAATTCTTGTGCCCACCGCTCCGTTTGCAATGCTACCCACCTGTCCCGAGCAGAAACATTCACGGCGCGAAGTATTGAAAATGTCCCTGGCGATGGGCGTGGTCGCTCTCGCCACGCCGTTGCTTGCGGCGCAGGGGGACAGTGCGGGATTCGATTACGGGGATGATCCGATATCGAAGCTCGGAGTCGGGGCAAGGAACAGGGCTTGGCGCGGCCATTGTTGCCTGTTGCCCTGCTGGCGCATCCGCGCATCTGCTGCCGAACTCGTCTATCCTATAATCCGACAGCAACGGTCGCAAAGAATAAAGAATGTTGTTGGCCCCGGTCCTACCCTAGGAAAAGGATTCATGTCCAAGGCACCAAGCTTCGTCTGGCCCACACCCCCTTATTTCCAGTATGCGGCCGCCCAGGACGCGAACCTCCCGCGCGGTTGTGTCGTTGTCGCCAGCGATGGCCAGCAGTTGCTGGGAAGGCTCATTCGCTTTGTGCCCGAGCGGGGGGTACTCGATTTCGGGGCCAGCGAATCGACTTCGGTTCAGACCCTGGAGTTCGCCAAGGTCAAGAAACTGCAGTTAGTGCGCCCCGTGCAGTTCCTGCCGCGGCAACTCGAGAAGATGCAGGAAGCTGGTGTCGCACCGCCGGCCGGCACGCAGATGGTGAAGGTATCGTTCAAGGACGGCGAGAATCTCGCCGGCGAAACCCGCGGATTCCTCGTCGAAACGACCGGCCTCTACCTTTTTCTTGCCGTGGAGAACGACAAGGTTGAGCGTATCTTCATCCCCACGCAGGCGTATGCCGACTATTCCATCGGCCCGTCTCTCGGCGAGATGGTTTCCGAGCAGGGCAGCGATACGGTAGAGATGGTGCAGGTGGGCCTGGGCATGCAGCAGCACCTGCGCAGCCAGCGCATCGGCGATTATCTGACCGCCAGCGAGATCATTTCCCGCGAATTCCTCGAGCAGGTGCTCAAGGACCAGGAGCGCAACCGCCCGGAAAGCCAGATCGGCCAGGTCCTGCTGCGCGAAGGGGTCATCAGCAAGGAGGACCTCGACAAGGCGGTCAGCCTGCAGCAGCGCGACCGCAAGCTTCCGCTCGGCGAGATCCTGGTCGAGATGGGCGTAATCGACCGCGACACCGTGAACCGGCTGCTGGTGCGCAAGCTCGGCATTCCGTTCGTCGATCCAACGCGCTTTGATATCGACGAGCAGGTCCTGACGCTGGTTGAGCGACGCATCGCCGAAAAGTATCGCGTCCTGCCCTTGTTCCGGACCAAGGATGAGATTGTGGTGGCGATGCAGAACCCCACCGATCCGGCGCCGTTGCAGGAGCTGCGCTTCAGCACCCGGCTGCGCATCGTTCCGGTCATGGCGAACCAGGCAAATATCGTCGCCGCCATCAAGACGCACTATGGCCGGCGCGAAACCGCGCGCAACGTCAAGGCTCTGGCGGCGTCCGCTCCGGCGGAGGCCACGGCCCCAGGGCAGGAAGAAGCGGACGTCAGCGTATCCGATAACGCGCTGGTGCGCATCGTCAACCAGATCATCCAGGATGCCAATGATCGGAAGGCGTCCGACATCCACATCGAGACTTATCTGGGCAAGGAAGACACCAAAGTCAAGCTGCGCATAGACGGTGAACTCGAGGACTACCTCGATGTGCCATCGCAATTCCGCAACGCGATGATCTCGCGCATCAAGATCATGTCGAACCTCGATATCTCGGAGCGGCGCAAGCCCCAGGACGGCAAGATTGTCTTCAACCGCTTCGGAACCGCGAACGTGAACCTGCGCGTGGCGATCATGCCTACGGCCGACGGCCTGGAGGACGTGGTGATGCGGGTGCTCTCCGCGGCCAAACCGATCCCGCTCGAGCAGATGGGCCTGCGCGAGCCGATGCTCGCCGAGATCAAGCGCATCGCCGGCATGCCTTACGGCCTGATGCTCATCTGCGGTCCGACCGGATCGGGCAAAACCACCACGCTGCACTCCGTGCTCGGTCACATCAACAACGGCAAGAAGAAGGTCTGGACCGCGGAAGATCCGATCGAGATCACGCAGAAGGGGTTGCGCCAGGTGCAGGTGAACGCAAAGATCGGCCTGACCTTCGGCGCCGCGCTGCGCGCATTCCTGCGCCTCGATCCGGACGTGATCATGGTGGGGGAAATGCGCGATTCCGAAACGGCGAGAACCGGCGTCGAGGCCTCGCTTACAGGCCACCTGGTGTTCTCGACGCTGCATACCAATACCGCGCCCGAGTCCGTGACCCGGCTGCTCGAGCTTGGCATGGACCCGTTCAATTTCGCGGATGCGCTGCTCGGCGTGCTCGCGCAGCGGTTGGCGCGGGCATTGTGCCCGGATTGCAAGAAGCCGCACAAGCTCACCGAGGAGGAAGTCAGGTTGTTGCTCAAGGAGTTCTGCGACGGCACACCGCTCGTGCCGGCGGAAGTGCGCAAGCGCTGGGAGTCGAGCTACGCGGATAAGCAGGGCCAGTTGACCCTGTGCGAAGCCGGGGGTTGCGAGAAATGCGCAACTCGCGGATACCGCGGCCGCGTGGCCGTCCACGAATTGCTGGTGAATTCCCGCGCCATCAAGGCCCTTATCCAGACCCACGCCCGGACCGACGACATTCAGGCGACCGCGCTCAGCGAAGGCATGCTCACGCTCAAGCAGGACGGCATCGAAAAGGCGCTGCGGGGCAAGATCGACCTCGCCCAGGCGCGGGCGGTGGCGGGATGATCAACCAGCGGATGCAGGCGCATCGCGTGGCGCGCAGACTTCGTTTCTTTCAACGCCCGAAGTAAGCTGCCTTGCCAAGCAGGGCTTCGCGAAACCGGTTCTTCAGGTGCGTGCCGTCGCGCGGCGGCAATATCAGCGGAAGTTTGTCGGCGGCGATCTTGATTTGTGCGAACAGCGGACCTTCGGCCCGATGGATGTCGTCGCGCAATGCCGCGATCTGATCCATCGAGGTGATCATCGCCGACGAGGAGAAACCGCAGGCCTTCGCAGCGGCGGCGAGATCCACGCCGAACGCGGTATGCGAAGGCTGCATGCCGGTTTCGCCGTAGCGCTCGTTGTCGAGCACGACGAGCGCAAGATTACGCGGGCGTTGTACGCCGACGGTGGCCAGCGAGCCCATGCCCATCAGCAACTCTCCGTCTCCCGTAAGCACAAGCACGCGCCGATCCGGCTGCGCCAGGGCCAGGCCAAGTCCGATCGCCGTGGCCCCGCCCATGCCGCCCCAGAGCGGAAACGTCAGCGGATGATCACCTGCATCGGTCGCATCCCACGCCGGCGCCCCGAGTCCTGCGATGACCAGCAAGCCGCCGCGATCGGCGAGCAGCATTCTCACGACCGTGCGTCGTTCGAGCCTCGGTGTTCCATCCGATGATCCGGGCGCGGACATTGATGCGTCGTCGATAGGGATCAATTGTCGAAGGTTTTCGCGCCCAGCAGCCGTTGTCCGATCAACACCGCGGCCGGGCGAAATGTGTTGTAGGCAATGCGCAGAGCGCCCTCCGCGAGCGGGGCGATGTCCTCCTCGCGATCCGCGCGCTTGACCAGCACGCCCATTTCCTCGAGTACCGGTTTCACCGCCTGCCCCATGGGCACTTGCCACGGATTGAATTCCGCCCAGTCGCCGCGCATGGTCACCAGCATCGCCAGCGGTATCTGGCACACCGACAGCATCGACAGCATGTTGATGCAATTGCCCACACCGCTCGACTGCATCAGCAATACGCTCTTGTCGCCGCCGAGCCATGCGCCGACTGCGAGCGCGACGCCTTCCTCTTCGGTGGTGAGCCGCACGGCTCGCAACTCGTTGTCCGCTTCGCACAGCCTGATGAGCGCCGTATGGCCGGCGTCAGGCACGAAACTGACCTGGCGGACATTCTGCTGCCTAAGCAGCTGGTGCAGTTCCTGGCTCCAGTGCGCGGCCATGATTCTGATGGTGGGTGTGCAGCTTCGGAAGACAAACGCGATTTGGCCACAGCCGGCCGGTTACGGCAAGGTCCAGGGAAAGGGGAGAAAGGGAGAAAGCGGCGAAATATGCACCGCTCTGCCGCCGTTGCAGCCGAATCATCCTGAGTCCGCCAGGCTCCTAGAGCATCTCCAACGCTACCGGCGCTTCAGGCGGCGGAAAGAGGCGATCGAGTTCGGCGATCTGCTGCCGTGTCAGCGGATGATCGAGCGCGCCCAGGTTTTCCGTCAGGTGCTCGCGATGCGAGGTCTTCGGGATTGCGATGATGCCGTCCTTGGCGAGCAGCCAGGCGAGCGCCGCCTGCGCCGGGGTCATGCCATGGCGCTTGGTGAAATCCGCGAGCTTCGGATCGCGCAGCAGCCGCGCCTGTTCGATCGGCGAGTACGCCATGACCGGGATGCGCTTCTCGCGAAGCCACGGAGCTAAATCCCACTCGATGCCGCGCCGTGTGAGATTGTAGAGCAGCTGGTTCGCGGCCGCGGCTTCGCCGCCGGGTAACGAGAAAAATTCCCGCATGTCGTCGACATCCATATTGCTGACGCCGTAGTGACGAATCTTGCCGGCTTTGCGCAGCGCCACGAAGCCTTCGATGGTTTCGCTGAACGCAATGTTGCCGCGCCAGTGAAGCAGATAGAGGTCGATACGGTCGGTGCGCATGCGTTTGAGACTGCGTTCGCACGCGGCAATCGTGCCTTTGCGCGAGGCGTTGTGCGCAGACACCTTGCTCACCAGGAACGCTTCGTCCCGCCGGCCGGCGATCGCTTCGCTTATGAGTTCTTCGGCTCTCCCGTCGCCATACATCTCGGCCGTATCGATCAGCCTGAGGCCGGAATCGAGACCGAGCCGCAGCGTGGCAATTTCTTCCCTGCGGGCTTCTCGCTTGTCGCCCATGTTCCAGGTGCCCTGGCCGAGCGCCGGGACTTCTTCCCCGCCCGGCAGCGCAACGCTCTTCATCAACCCTTCTTCCTGTGCTGAAAATTTCCAACGCAGCTTGCGTACGGCCGGTTCACCCCGGGGTCTGCGCCGTGGGCCGGGATCTGGCCATTGTAACGGCCGCAACCGCGTGATAGTTTTCATGCATCCGTATCCTTGGCCGCCGACATGCAGAACCGAGTGAAGGTCAAATGGCTGCTCGCCGCGGTGGCCGCCGCGTGCGTCGGGTCGGGCGTTTACAACGCCGATCTGCTCAGATCGGCCTTCTTGCGCAACCCGATTCCGCGGTCGCCGGAATCGATTGCCAGGGGACGCCAGCTTTTCGCGCAGGATTGCGCCGTGTGTCACGGCGCCGAAGGGCGTGGTGATGGCGCGGCGGCCGCGGCGCTGCCGCAACGACCCAAGGATCTCAGCAGGATCGCGCCAGCGCCGATATTTCCGGATGGCGTGGTCGCTTACCGCATCCTCAATGGCGTGAGGATGATGCCCGCCTTCAAATCGACGTTGAGCGAAAACGAGATCTGGGACCTGCTCAATTTCATTCGCTCGTTGGCTGCGGTGAAATGAGAATGCAGCCCAGAACAAGGAATTGAAAGGCTGAAGGGAAAACCAGGAGCCAGGCACGTTGCGGGCGTTCGCCGTCATCGCCTTCTTCAGCGCCCTGCCCGCCTTCAATTCTCGTACTTGAACGACAGCAGCACGCGCGTGCGATACGCGACCACCTTGCCGTTATCCACCTTCATGTCCATCTTCACCACCTCTGCGATGCGCAAGTCGCGCAGGGACTTTGCCGCGGCCCCTACCGCGTTCATCGCCGCGTCTTCCCACGACTTTGTGCTGGTGCCGATCACTTCGACAATCTTGTAGATTGGTTCTGCCGTGCTTGTCTTGGCCATGAAATTCTCCTCCCCCGGAAAAAGGCGCTTGATCAACATGGATTACAACCCGAAAGCATCCTACACCCGATCCGTCCGGCCTTTCCATCCCGGAGTCCGGCCGGCCAGTGTGCTGCGCTTGGCGCACCGCACTAAACTCGGCGTATCATGTCCTAACTTGCTTAGTGGCCTTCTCACGATCGTCTGCATCAGCGTCGAGCGTCCGGCTGCCGTAACCTTTATCCAAACCTCGACCCATGAACGAATATCCGACTCAATCCGAACTCCTGAGCTGCCTGACGAGCATTGCAAATGCCGCCGGCGACACCACGATCGTGCCGTTTCGCGTCGATGTCATCCCTCTTCATTTGAAGCCACCGATGTATTCGGTGATGATCAAGTCGCCGTCAAAAGACCTGCTGCGCAGGCAGATTGGCCAGATTCTTTCCCGTCCGTTCGCTTTGGGTGCGACTTCTTTCATGCTAACGGCCAGCGAGGCCTCGTCGCTGGTCGAGCGAGGACTTGCCAAGTAATCGACGGCACAAGGTGGGATTACCCCACGCAAAATGACCAACGGGCACCGAAAGGTGCCCGTTGTGTTCTTGCGAAAGCCGAACAACAGGGTTGCAGTTGTGACGGCGAAGCGGAGCGCCCTGATTCAGGCGCCTCTTGTCAGGAAGCCTGACGCAGGGTGTCCGAGCCGATACCGTGATGGGAAAGGAAGGCGGCTGCCCCTTCCTCGCCCAGGTAGCGGGCGAGAACGCGCGGATCCGAGGCGCGCAAATCGACCATGATCAACCCGTCGAGCGCATCATTGAAGTTCTCATCGGCGCTGAATGCGAGCAGCCTGCCGCCGAGTTTCAGGTATTGCTTGAGCAGAATCGGCACGCCCTTGCTGTCGCGTTCGATCTGCTTGACCATGCGCGATACGTCCTCGATGTCGCTGAGCGCCGCCAACTCGGCACTGTCACAGGTTGCCACGGTGCGGCTGAGGAACGGCCGCCGGGGCGCTACATGGCGCGCGAGGTTTTCTTCGATGTTATGCGCACTCAGGTAATCGACGATCAGCCGGCGCGATGCCGGCTCGTAGTCGTTGCTGATGCTGACCGCCCCGAACAGCGTTGCATACCGCGGGTGCTGCACGATGAACTGCCCGATGCCGCGCCAGAGGAGCATGAGGGGCGCGAAGCTGCGCTGGTATTCCGCGCGCACGAACGAACGACCGAGTTCGACTGCCGGGTTCATCGCCTGCAGGACGCGATCCCCGTACCTGAAAAGCGACTGCGTGTAGAGGCCTTGTTTGCCGTAGCAGGGGATGATGTCGTCGGCAAGCCCCATGCGGTAGGCCCCCACGATTGCCTCGGCCTTGGTGTCCCACACCAGGAGGTGCAGATAGTAGGCATCGAAAAGATCGACGTCGGTTGCCTTGCCCGTGCCTTCTCCCGCTGCGCGGAAGGTCAGCTCGCGCAGCCGGCCGATTTCCTGCAGGCAGCAGGGAAACTGCTCGGCACGCGCGAAGTGCACCGAGAATTTACCGCTCGTAACGAGATGCTGGTCCGCCGGCAACGCCTCCAGTTCGGCTCTTAGCAAGGGCGCCGGAATCGCCGGACCGATTTCCGCCGGGACGGCGCTCGGTGCCGGGTCGGCAAACATGCCCGCTGATCCGAATGCGGTGAACACATTCTTGAGGCGGTCTTCGAAAAGTCGCGACAAGCGAGTGAGCGGATGCAGGGAAGAAAATGGGCCATCCGGAACAGGTGACGGTCGAGAGCGTCTATGCAGCATCCGTGAATTCCGGCGCCGGCAGTGAGAGGGGCCGGCTTGGCAAATGAGGCTTGACCGGCAGACTGCTCTCGACCGACAAATTACGCTCGGCATAATCCCGCATCGACAACCCGATGATCCAGTCCGAGATGACCAGGGGAATGCGGGAGGGCGCGAAAACCGGCAGCGTGCTCAGGAAGTGCAGTGTGCGCGACAGACCGCCGGGCAGGATGCCTTTGAAAATCAACCGAACGACGATCCCAAGCCGATCCGCGGCGCAATAACCGCTGCGGTAGCTTGGCGCGCGCAGGTAACGAATCTTGTTGCGGATGCGCCGCGCGATTTCGGCGTCGGCCAGCAGGCGCGCGTAGAGCGCACGGTAGGCATCGGTCATCGCTGCCAGCGTCATGTTCTTTGGCACGACGTTGGTCCTGCCGCGCGTGTTCTCCGCGGAGTCTTCACTGTCGTCGATGCGGCCCTCCTTCAGCAACCGCTCGTAGAGCGGCGTGCGCGGCATCGCCGTCAGCATGCCGATCATGGCCGATTGGATGCCGGCATCGGTGATGAACTGGTACTGAGTCTCGAAAGTCTTCAGTGTGTCGTTGTCGAAGCCGATGATGAACCCGCCCAGCACGTCGATGTCGTGGGCGTAGATGCGCCGGATCGAGGTGAGGATGTCTTCGGCCAGGTTCTGCGTCTTGAGCGTTTCCTTCAGGCTTTCCGGATCGGTCGATTCGATGCCGATGAACACCCAGCCGAAGTTCGCTGCGCGAAACAGTTCGAGCAGTTCGCGGTTCTGCGCCAGGTTGAGCGAAGCCTCCGTGCCGAAGCTGAAATCGTAGCTGTGCTCTTTCTGGTAGGCAGCGAGGAAGCGCAGCAGCGACTTCGCCTGGGGAACATTGCCGATCAGGTTATCGTCGACGAAGAACACGCTGCGCATGCCGGCGGCGCGCAATACATCCAGCTCGCGCCCGATCTGTTCGTGGCTTTTGACGCGCGGTTTGCGCCCGAACATCACGATGATGTCGCAGAACTCGCAGCGGAACGGGCAGCCGCGCGAATACTGCAGGGTAACGTTCGAATAGCAGTCGAGCTGCAGCAGATCGAAACGCGGCGTCGGCGAATCGGTGAGCGCAACGGTTCCGGTCTCGTGATAGAGCGGTTTCGGCTCGCCGCGCAGGAAATCGACGCAGAACGCCTTCCAGATGTACTCGGCCTCGCCCGCCACGACGGTATCGGCCAGGGGCGCGTACTTTTCATTGCAAAGGGAGGTATAGCTGCCGCCGGCCACGGTGAAGTAGCCGCGGCTGCGGAAATGCGCAAGCAACTCGCGCTGGCGCCCGAATTGCACCCCCATGCCGCACACGCCGACGATGTCGGCGTCGGGATCGAGCGGTACGGCCTCCACGTTCTCGTCGACGATGCTCACGTCCCAGTCGGGAGGGCATAACGCGGCGAGCGTGGCCAATCCGAGGGGCGGGCAGGTCGCGCGCTTTCGGGGAAGGACTTCATCAATCGCCCAGGTAAAGCTCCAGAAGCTTTCCGGGAACTTCGGGTTGATCAGGAGCAGGCGCAAGAGGCGGGACCTTCGCTGGAAGCAGTGCCGTCGCATGTTACATGAAGATCATTGCCCCGCGAATCTCCCAATTGGTCCGCTGCCCGCAGGTTCCTGGTTGACTGACTTTTTGCGTTCCCCGGGCTTGTTCCGCTACCATCCATCGCTAAAGATGAGCGCGGGAGGGCATACGGCGCAAAGCCGCACGCAAAAGCCATGATCGATAAAACGGGAACCTTGGTCAGCCGGCTGGAACAGCAGGCCCGGCAAGTGCGCCGCAATATCTGGCGCGCGATTCGCGCCGGGGGCGGCGGGCACGTCGGCGGTTCCTCTTCGGCGGCCGACATCCTCGCCGCGCTTTACTTCCATCGCATGCGCATACGCCCGACCGAGCCGGACTGGCCGGAGCGCGACCGCTTCGTGCTTTCCAAGGGCCACGCAAATGCCGCACTCGGCGCGGTGCTGGCGCAGGCGGGCTTTATCGACGATGCAGTCCTCGACCAGTTCTATGCTTTCGAATCGCCGTTCGGCATGCATCCCGACATCAAGGTCGCCGGCGTCGAAATGTGCACTGGCGCACTCGGGCACGGACTGTCGGTGGCGACCGGCATGGCGCTCGGCGCCCGCATCCAGAAGATGGCCTTCCACACCTTTGTCTTGATCGGCGATGGCGAGTTGCATGAAGGCTCGAACTGGGAGGCGGCGATGGCGGCGGCGCACTACAAGCTCGCAAATCTTACGGCCATCATCGACCACAACAAGATTTGCCAGAGCGGCCGTGTGAACGAAGTCATCAGCGTCGATCCCCTCGCCGACAAATGGCGTGCTTTCGGCTGGGAAGTACGCGAGATCGACGGCCACAATATGAGCGACGTGGTGGAAACGCTCGATGCGTTGCCGCTCAATTCCGAGCGCCCGACCGCGATCATCGCCCACACCGTGAAGGGCAAGGGCGTGAGCTTTGCCGAGAACACTTACCTCTGGCACAGCAATTCCGTGAACGACGAAATCTATGCCAAAGCCCTCGCCGAGTTGGGGCTGCCATGAACGCGCCCGAAAACGCCCTCGCCGAATGGCGCGCCAAATCGGCCAATCAGACGCGCCTCGCCTTCGGCCAGGCCTTGCTCGAGATCGGTGCGCGCGAGCCGCGCGCGGTGGTCGTGTCCGCCGACACCCAGGATCTGCTCGGCATTCGTCCCTATATCGAACGCTTTCCAGAGCGCTTCCTGGAAATGGGCATCGCCGAGCAGAATGCGATCGGAGTGGCTTCCGGGCTTGCCACCACGGGCCTGCATCCTTATGTATGCGCCTATGCGCCGTTCATCACCGCGCGCAGCATGGAGCAGGTGCGAAACGACGTGGCCTACGCCAACCAGCGTGTGGTGATCGGCGCGGCGGCGAGCGGCATCTCGCTGGGCGTGGCCGGCGGCACGCATCACGCGCTGGAAGATCTCGCGCTGATGCGCAGCCTGCCGAATATGACCATTATCGTTCCCGCCGATGTGAACGAAGCCTACCAGGCGACGCTGGCGACGCTCGACATCGACGGCCCTGTCTATCTCCGGCTCGGCGGCCGCGTCGAGGAGCCGCCGGTCGGCGACCCCGAAGCCCCGTTCCGCTTGGGCAAAGCAGCGCAACTGCGCCCCGGCAACGACGTGGCCGTGATCGCCTGCGGCGCACTGGTCGACATGGCGCTGCGGGCGTCGGATCTGCTGAAAAAGGAAGGCATTGGCGTGCGCGTGCTGAACATGCACACCATCAAACCGCTCGATCGCGATGCCATCCTCGCCGCGGCGGCCGAGACTTGCGGCATCGTCACCGCCGAAGAACATCACCTCTGCGGCGGTCTGGGCGGTGCTGTCGCCGAACTGCTCGCGGTCGAACGCCCGACGCGCATGCGCATGGTGGGCATGCCGGACACGTTTGCGATGGTCGGGCCGACCGTCCCGTTACGGGCGAAGTACGGCATGAGCGCGGAGGCGGTCGTGGACGCCTGCCGAGCGTTGCTTGCGCAGCGCAGGTGAAAGGTAAAAGGTAAAAGGGGGAAAGGGGAAAGAAGGATCCGAAGTCCAAAATTCATTAAAACCCTTAC
>Ga0315281_10000640_pt1 | contig 49177 bp, 51 predicted proteins | sample YL17G07_0_MG_FD_204540 | JGI IMG/M metagenome (GOLD analysis project Ga0315281, IMG submission 204540) | Sediment microbial communities from Yellowstone Lake, YNP, Wyoming, USA - YL17G07_0 | ecosystem: Environmental > Aquatic > Freshwater > Lake > Sediment | place: USA: Wyoming | collected...
CCTGCTCAAGGAGGACCTCGGCCTGCCGCGCGACGAAACAGCCGCACCTCTTGGCGACGGGTCCCTTTCCCGCGTCCTCGAGGACCCAGCCTGTCCCTTGGCACTTGGCGCAGATCTTGTTTTCGGTCAATTCAGGTATCCTCTGAGCTGTTGCAGCCTGTGCGACCGTGAAAGCTTCCGCATGGCTTTTTGCTCGATCTGCCGGATGCGCTCCCGCGTCAGGTCCAGGAGGCTTCCAATCTCCTGAAGGGTCCTGGGGCGGTCGTCATCCAGCCCGAAGCGCAATTTTAACACAAGGGCTTCCTTTTCATCCAGTTCCCCAAGCATCTGGCGGATTTGGTGCTTGACCGAGTTCTTGATGATCTGGTATTCCACGGAGGGGTTGATCTCGTCGCTGATCCTGTCTTCGACCTCGAGGCCGTCGTCGCAGACCCTGTCACTCAGCGAGATGTTTTTCTCATTGAGGACTGCCAGGTCGTCGACCTCCTCCTCCGGGATCCCCATCTTCTCGGCGATCTCAGCGCGCGTGGGGTCCCTCCCCAGCTCGGCCTTGAGCTCGGTCGTCTTTCTTTTCATCGCCGAGATCTGATCGGAGAGCTTCTGGGGAATATTGAAGATCCGGGAATACTGGGACAGAGCGTGGATGATGGCCTGGCGGATCCACCAGACGGCGTAGGAGATGAAGCGGACGTTGCGGTTCGGATCGAAGCGCTTGGCCGCTTCTATGAGGCCGACGTTGCCCTCGTTGATGAGGTCGAGAAGGCTGAGCCCCATCCCCCGGTATTTCTTGGCGTACGAGACGACGAACTTGAGGTTGGCCTCGATGAGCCGCCGCATGGCGTCCACGTCCCCCTTGCGGATGCGCTCGCCGACCTTCTTCTCCTCCTCATCGTTGAACATCGGGAACTTGGCGATCTGGTCGAGGTAGAACTTCAGGTTCCGGGAGTCCATCCAATCCTTGCTGTCCATTCTCAATGGTCCGATCGATCGATCTTGACGATGCGGGCCGGGCTGACGCGGACGAGGGCGTTCCTGCGGGCCTCGAACTCATCGTCCTTGCCCTCGAAGAACTCCTTCCGGACGTACTCAAGAAATTGGTTGACCTCTCCCTCGATCTCCTCGATCTTCTGCCGCATGTTGAGGACGACTTCGACCCCGGCCAGGTTGACGCCCAAGTCGCGAATGAGGTTCAGGATGACCTCGAGCTGCTTCAAGTCCTCAGCCGAATACATGCGCGTGTTCCCTTCACTTCTGGAGGGCTTAAGCAAACCTTCCCTCTCGTAGAGGCGGAGCGTCTGGGGATGGATGTCGTAAATCTTGGCGACGCTGCTGATATGGTAGTAGCGCTTCGGTTCCTTGGCGTCTTTGGGTTTCCTCATGTCAGCGCCCTCCCAAGTCCAATCTCGGGTTGGGGCCGGAAAGTCTCTCCAGTTCCTTCATCAGCTCGCGGACCCTCTGATCGCCGAACGGCGGCGGAACGATCGAGACCTCGACGAACTCGTCCCCCCGGGCCTTTTTCCCCGGGTTGGGAGCACCCTTGTCCTTGATCCGGAACTTCTGTCCCGACCTTGTCCCGGGCGGGATGCGAATGGTCGTGGGTCCATAGAGCGTCGGGACATCGATCTTGGCCCCGAGTGTCGCCTCCGGCACCGTGATCGGAAGCTTGACATAGATGTTGGCGCCTTCGCGGCGGAAGAACGAATGCGGGGCGACCTCGATCTGGATATAGAGGTCTCCCGGCATCCCGTCGTTCCTCCCGGCATTCCCCTTCCCGGGGATCCTCACCTTGGACCCCATATCCACGCCGGCCGGGATGCGAACCGAGATCAGTTCGGACTTCTGGACAAGCCCCCGGCCGCCGCAATCCGGGCACGCCGCTCCCGCCGTCTTCCCGGTGCCGCCGCAGGCGGGGCAGGCCGTCGAGAACTTCATGAAGCCCCGCTGGGCGAAACCGCGACCGGTGCCGCCGCACGACGGGCAGGATTTCCGGCCGCCGCCGGCGGAAGCGAACCCCTGCCCTCGGCAAGACGGACAGCTGACGAGCCTGTTCAGGCGGATGCGGGTCTGGACTCCGTTGACGGCGTCCTCGAAACCAATGTTCATCGTGTAGTGGAGGTCCTCTCCGCGTTCGGGAGAGACCGCCTCCTGGGGCCTGGTCGCGCCGCCTCCGCCGAAGAGGTTCTCGAAGAAGTCCTTGAACGACGAGGTTCCGTAGTCGGAAAAATCGAACCCTTCGAAACCGCTCGCGGAGGGGCCGCGCGGACCACCCCTGCCTGGAGGCATGTCGCCGGCAAAGCCGAATTGATCGTACTGGACCTTCTTTTTGGGGTCGATGAGAACGGAATAGGCCCCCTGGATCTCCTTGAACTTCGCTTCCGAAGTCTTGTCCCCGGGGTTCAGGTCGGGATGGTACTTGCGGGCAAGCCGCCGGTAGGCCTTCTTGATCTCAGGCTGGGAAGCGCTCCGGGAAACTCCAAGGACCTCGTAAAAATCTTTGGCCATGCATTCATCTCCGGGAAGCCGGACAGGCCGGCTTCCCGCAGCTCACGAGTCCAGCTTAATTCTTTTTGTTGTCGTCCACAACCTCGGCGTCTATGACTTCCTCCTCGGGGCCGCCGGAGGAAGCGCCGCCGCCGTCGTGCGGGGAGGACGGCTGTCGCGCCTGGCCGGCATCGGCCTGCGCCTGGGGACCGGCCTGCTGGTAGAGGGTCTCCGTCAGCTTGTGCGAGGCGTTGGAAAGGGCTTCTATGGCGTTCCGGATCGTGTCCGCGTTCTCTGTCTCGACGGCCTTCTTGGTGTTCTCGATCTCCTCTTTGACCTTCTCAGCGTCGTTCCCGGGGATCTTGTCCTTGTTCTCCTTGAGGAGCTTCTCCAGGCTGTAGATCAGCTGGTCTGCCTGGTTCTTGGCGTCGATGACCTCCCGACGCTTCCTGTCCTCATCCGAGTGCACCTCGGCGTCCTTGACCATCCGGTCGATCTCCTTCTCGTCCAGACCGCTGTGGCCGGTGATGGTGATGGCCTGCTGTTTGCCCGTCCCCATGTCCTTGGCCGAGACATGGAGGATGCCGTTGGCGTCGATGTCGAAGGTCACCTCGATCTTGGGGATGCCCCTCAGCGAGGGCGGGATGCCGTCGAGGTGAAATCTCCCGAGGGTCCGGTTGGCCGTAGCCAGCTCCCGTTCGCCCTGAAGGACGTGGATCTCGACGCTCGGCTGGTTGTCCGACGCTGTCGAGAAGATCTCCGTTTTCTTGGTCGGGATGGTCGTGTTGCGGGGGATCATCTTGGTGAACACCGAACCGAGCGTTTCGATGCCGAGCGTGAGCGGCGTGACATCGAGAAGAAGGACGTCCTTCACTTCGCCGGACAGGACGGCGGCCTGGATGCCGGCCCCGACGGCCACGACCTCATCCGGGTTGACACCCTTGTTCGGCTCCTTCCCGAAGAGGTCCTTGACGAGCTTCTGAATGCGGGGGGCCCTTGTCTGGCCGCCGACGAGGATGACCTCATCGATATCGGAGGCTTTCAGGTTGGCGTCGGAGAGGGCTTGCTTGCAGGGAGCGACCGATCTCTGGACAAGGTCTTCCATGAGCTGCTCGAGCCTGGCCCGGGTCATCTTCACGAGAAGGTGCTTGGGACCCGAGGCGTCGGCCGTGATGAAGGGCAGATTGATCTCTGTCTCCATCGTCGTCGACAGCTCGATCTTGGCCTTCTCTGCGGCCTCTTTGAGCCTCTGGAGCGCCATCTTGTCCCTGGTCAGGTCGATCCCCGATTCCTTCCGGAACTCGGTGGACAGCCAGTCCTGGATCTTCTGGTCGATGTCGTCGCCTCCGAGATGGGTATCACCGTTGGTCGACTTGACTTCGACAACCCCCTCTCCAACCTCGAGGATGGAGATATCGAACGTCCCGCCGCCGAAGTCATAGACGGCGATGACCTGGTTCTTCTTTTTATCCATGCCGTAGGCCAGGGCGGCCGCCGTCGGCTCATTGATGATTCGGACAACCTCGAGCCCGGAGATCTTGCCGGCGTCCTTGGTGGCCTTCCGCTGGCCGTCATTGAAGTAGGCCGGAACGGTGATGACGGCCTTCTCGACCTTCTCGCCGAGGTAGTCTTCGGCGGCCTTTTTCAGCTTCTGCAGAATGTAGGCCGAGATCTCGGGTGGAGCGTATCCTTTGCCGAGGGCCTCCACCTCGACGCCGCCGTTAGTGGCTTCCTTGACCTTGAAGGGGACCTGTTTGATCTCCTGCCCAACTTCGGCGTAACGCCTTCCCATGAATCTCTTGATGGAATAAATGGTGTTCTCTGGGTTCGTGACCCTTTGCCTCTTGGCGACCTGTCCGACCAGGATCTCGCCTTTGGGCGTGAAAGCGACGACGGAAGGGGTCGTCCTCCCTCCTTCTTCGTTGGGAATGACGGTCGTCTTGTCGCCTTCCATGATGGCGATGCAGGAGTTCGTCGTTCCCAAGTCGATTCCGATGATCTTTGCCATTTTTATCCTCCTGTATTAGCGATATTATAATATATTATTTGAGTACCATTTTGTCAACTATTTTATAAATATTTCTTGATTCGGTTTTTCATTAGAAAAATTTCTTCGGCTTCAGTTAAGCTTATTAATGGTTCAGTCAATCCCGAGTTTGCCGTTGGGGAACCAGACCAGGCCTTTGATGCCTTCGGTCAAGGCCCAATAGAGCGCCTGGCCTTCCTTCGGATCATCGAAGCTGATCTCGACAAGGCTCATGGTCCGTTTTTTCTGATGGAGCTTAAGCGTCTTGAGCGGCATTCCGACATGCCATTTTAAAAAACTCCAAAACTTTTTCACCCCTTTTTCTTTGCCGACCACGGAGATATTGGTCCCATCCTCCAGCTCCAAGGCGAAAACGCGGGGCATATCCTTGATTTCCAGGGCTTCGAGCTCAAATTCTCCGGGTTTGGCCTGGGGTTTCGGCGCCGTTTCTTCCTCGCCGGCGTTGAGGACCTTTCTTTGCGGGAGCGTCAGGGCCGTCTTCCTGGTCAGAGCGAGCGCTCGGAAAGGAACGGGGCTCCCCCAGAAACGGACCCTTTGGGACTTCCAGGTCCTGAGGACGATCCCCTTGGATTTCAATTCAATCCTTTTATTCCTGAGGTCGAAAAGGAAATAGAAGCCGGGGGCCTTGGCCAAAGCATATTCTTCTTCAAGGAACTTGTTTTCCCGGTAGGTCAAAGCAGGGTCCTCCTGCGGAGCGCAGAAGACCGTTGCTGCAACGTTCAACAGGACGAGCCAGAGAAAAACAAGGGTTCGATGCATGATCCTTTAATAAATATAGATCTTCGTGCCTATCGAGGCCGACTTGAAAAGGAACTTCACGTCCTCGTCCCCGATCCTGACGCAGCCATGGGTCACGTTCCTTCCCAGGAGGCGCGTGTATAGCGTCCCGTGGAGGAAATAGCCGTTGCCGAAGCCCAGAGCATAGTCGCCCAATTCGCCGCCCACGACCCGGTCATCTTTGTTTTTGGGAATCGGTTCGCCCTCTTCGATGAAGGCCCAATCCGGTTTCACCCAGTACGGGTTCTCGATCTTGGATTTGACGGCGTATTCCCCCCGCGGCGTGTCGAACACCCATTGCCGCTTGCCGCTCGGGTCCGGCAGAATATCACCGCTCCCCGTGGAGACGAGGCCTTGCCGGACGATCTCGGCGCCTTTCTTCAAATAGAACCTGTTAGCGCCGGTGTCGACCACGATGTAAACGCCTTTCGGGCCGAGGGCTTCGAACTTCTTTTTCAAGGTGGCGTTCGCGGCTTTGCTTTTGGCGGGGTCCGCCTGGCCAGGGGCCTCGGGGATGTTCTCCCTCCAGCCGGATAAATCGCGAATCCCAAGGAAATAGCCATATCCGACCGCGAGGACCGCCGCAACACAGGCCAACCCGAAGCCGAACCGGATACATCGTTTCACGGACATGCTTTCATTCGTCCTTGATAGCCTTGAATATCGAGCCTTCCCTGTCCAACGTCCCGACAATGGTTACCGGGGTCCCCACGAGAACCAAATTGAACAGCTCATCCATGACCTTGTCATCCACCGATATGCAGCCCCGGGTCAGGCTGTCCTCCCCTCCGCCGTGGATCTCGACCAGGCCGCCGATCCCGACCCAATAAGGGATCTCCCTCTTTTGTTTGGCGGCGGCGAAACGCCTCTTGTCCTCTTCGTTGGGATAATTGATCAAGAGGGCCTTGTAAAAGTGGCTGGATAAGTTCTTTTTCGTGATCTGATAGCGGCCTTCCGGGGTGGCATCGTCGCCGGAATGGAGCTTGTCGGAAAGCCCGTTGAAGCCGAGTCCGACGTCGAACTCCGCGACCGCCAGGCCCTTTTTATAAATAATCATCCTCTTTTCCAGCTTGCTGACGACGATGGCCGTTATGCCTTTGGCCCTGGATTCGGCGACCGTCTCTTCTGCCGTCCGCCTCCAGGAGTCGATCTGGCGCCGGTCCATGTACCGACTAAGAAGCTTCAAGCAGGCGCCCTCCGCTTCTTTGATGACGTCCCGGACGCTCCTCAGCTTGCCGTCGGCCTCGTCAAACTTGGCTCGGCCGGCCATCAGCCCGGCCTCCTTAAGCATGACCTCCGCCTGGGATAGACATTTGCGGGCCCGGCCCCGCTCATTGAGGGAAAGGGTAATTTCTCTGAGGGTGGACAGCCGCTTTTGGAGGGCGGCGGTCTCAACCTGGATCCGGCCGGCCCTTTCTTCCTTTTCCTTCCGGATCCCGGCAAGCATGGCGTCCCCGGAATCGATCGTCGTCCGGAACCGCTCCCGGAGAAAGTCGTACCTTCTGAACCAGCCCAGCTTCAGGTTCTCTTTCGCAAAGGCCTGCCGCGCCTGCTTGATCTTCTCCAGATACCCCTCGTACTCCCGGGGGGCGTAGACAGAAGCACCGGCCCTCCAGAGTTGCTGCTCCTGGACGGAAGCTCTCTCAACCTCTGGAGGAACCGGTGGTGTCTTACAACCTGTGAGATAAATAGCTAGAAAATATAGGGCAATTCTTCGATATCTCACAAAACAAAAATCTCTGTCCTTCAGCTGGCTTACTTGCCCTTGCCCTTGACCTTCTCGATGGCGGCCTTGACCTGGTCGCAGATGCCGGTGGCCTTTTCCTTGACGACGACGGCCTTATCCTTGGCGCCGAAATAGTCCTGGCCGTCGATGGCAGTCTGGACCTCGGCGAGGGAAGCCTCGATGCCGGCGAGGTCGGCCTTCATGGCTTCGATGTCGGCCTTGGTGCCCTTGCCCTTGGGGGCCTTCTCAAGAAGAGCCGTGGCTTCGTCAACAGCGGCCTTGGCCTCGGTCTGGGCCTGAACAGCGGCGTTCTTGGCTTCCTCGATCCTGGCGGGAATGAGGGCCTTGACAGCGTCGGCGTCGGCAACGATCTTGACCAGCATTTCCTTGGCCTTGCCGAACTTCTTGAAGAACTTCTTGGACTGGGCGGTGACCTCGTCGTTGGCGGCAATCATGTCATCGTTCAGCTTCTTCAGCTCGTCCTTGGCATAGATGTCGCCCTTCGCCGCGACCACGGAGTCAATGGCAGCCTTGGCGGTGTCAATGGCTTGGGTCGGGACCTTGGCGCAGCTCGTGAAAACGAACGCAACCATAAGACCAAACACTAAAACCTTCATAAAGTTTTTCACCTTCATAATCTCCTTTTTTTGAATTTTGAGTGCTTTTGCCTTATCCCATTGCCCTTTTTTTGTTGGCGTTCCGATGATTTTCTCCTCCTCTCTCTAAACTCTGGATCTGAACTCCAGAAATCGTTTCCTTTATATGGATTCTCGCTTTTTTGATGATTGGACGTTCAGGGTTATGGAAGACCCCTGGCGCCGGCGACTGGAACTGAAGCGCTATCTCGCATCTAGACTTTCACCATTTTAACGATTGCCTGATTTTATAGCACATTCGCGCCGCCGTGTCAACAGGGATAATCTCCGCCCCCTCATTTATCGGGATTGGCGATAAAGCCCTCCTTCATCATCATCTGGACTTCGGCCCGGGCCTTCTGGATGATCTCATCGGCCATCTTGAACTGTTCCTCCGCCGAGAGAATCTTGCGGGCGACTCCCTGCTCGATGGCCTTCATGCCCACGGCGACGGCCTCACGCGGGAAGACCTCCCATTGGTCCATGTTGGGGATGATGTAGTCTTCGCTGATGCCGTGGTCCTGGGCAACCTTGGCCAGCTCGTTGGCGGCCGCGATGCACATCTCGTCTGTGATCGTCGTGGCTCGGACGTCGAGGGCGCCGCGGAAGATGCCGGGGAAGCCCAGGGAGTTATTGACCTGGTTGGGGAAGTCCGACCGGCCGGTGGCCACGATACGGGCCCCGGCTTCCTTGGCTTCCCAGGGCCAGATCTCGGGAACGGGATTGGCCTGCGGGAAGACGATGGCGTCCGCGGCCATGGTCTTGATCCACTCGGGTTTGATGGTCCCCGGTCCCTGCTTCGAGACGCACACCAGGACATCGGCGCCCTTGATGGCATCGGGAACGCCTCCCTTGACGTTCTTCGGATTGGTCCTCAGGCAGAGGTCCCACTTCTCTTTGTACCTGGCCTGGAGGTCCTCACGGTCCGATCGGTCCCTGGTCAGGATGCCTTTGGAGTCCACGGAGAGCATTTTTGCGGGATTGACGCCGGCTGTGATCAACAGACGGGCGATAGCGATACCGGCAGCGCCCGAGCCAATGACCGTGGCACGCACTTCTCCGATGTCCTTCTTGACGATCTTGAGGGCATTGATCAAGCCCGCCACCGTCACGCAGGCCGTGCCTTGCTGGTCGTCATGCCAAACGGGGATCTTGCATTCGGCCCGAAGCGTGTCGAGGATCTTGAAGCACTTCGGATGGGAGATGTCCTCGAGGTTCACGCCGCCGAAGGACGGCTGGAGGGCCTTGACGATCTCGATGATCTTGTCCGCATCGTGTTCGGCCAGGCAGATCGGAAAGGCGTCAACTCCGCCCAGATACTTATAGAGAATTCCTTTCCCTTCCATGACAGGGAGCCCGGCTTCGGGGCCGATGTCTCCGAGTCCCAGGACGCGTGTGCCGTCGCTGATGACGGCCACATTATTCCACTTGTTCGTGTACTCGTAGGCCTTTTCTTTGTCCTTGGCGATCTCCTTGCAGACCGCAGCCACTCCGGGCGTGTACCAGATGGCGAAATCGTTGAAATCCGTGACCCGGCACTTGAGTGCTGTCCCCAGTTTTCCCTTGTAGAAAGCATGAAGACGCATGGCGTCCTTCGACGGCTGTTCGGCTTTCGCCAACAACTCTTCGACGGTGACCTTCTTCATTCACTGTCCTCCTTAAAGATTTTAAGAACTTCTATCATAAAAAAGATGCCTGGTAAAGTCAACTCATTCGAGGGGCGCGAAAACGAACCGTCTTCCGGCCTTGCGGAGTCGTCCGATCCATCCTCATCGGAGCAGGTCCTCAAGGCCGTAGTCGAGGGCTTCCCGGCGGGTTTCCGCGAGCTCGATGATTCCGGTGTCCATGCGGATGGCGTCCTCAGGACAGGCTTCGACGCAGAGGCCGCAGAAACAGCATCGGCCGAGGTCGATCTCGAACCGCGCCGGGCGCTTCTGGATCTCTGGGTCCGGGTCCTCGGCGGCCTCCACCGTGATGCACTCGGACGGACAAACCGTTGCGCAGAGCAGACAGGCAACGCAGCGGGGCAGGCCGTTCTCCCTTCGTGTCAGGCGATGCAGACTGCGATGACGGCCGGCCAATTCCTTCCGTTTCTCCGGGTATTGAATGGTGACGGCCCCGGGCCGGCGGGGCCTCAGGCCGAAGAGGGCGACGGTGTGGAAGAACATGTTCACAAGGAAGTGACGGGTGGTGATGAGGGCGCCCCTCACGAGCTCGACGAGATAGCCCCAGCTCTTCATTTCCACACGCTCACCAAGAAGCCCGTGCCAAGAAGGTTGAGGAAGCCGAGGGGGACGAGCACCTTCCAGCCCAGGTCCATGAGCTGGTCATAGCGGAAGCGTGGATACGTCCAACGGATGAGGACCTGAAATCCGCAGAAAAGGCCGACCTTGACGTTGAACGCCAGGACCTGCAGGGCGACGACGATCCAACCCCTCAGGGCCCAGTCGCCTCCCCAAGGGAAGCGAAACCCCCGGGGACCCAGCCAGAGGACCTGCCAGCCACCGAAGAAGAACGTCACGGCAAGGCAGGCGACGATGATGACCTCCAGGAAATCCGTCATCATGAAAAGACCCCATTTAAGGCCGCTGTACTCCGTATAGAACCCGATGATCTCAGACTCGCCTTCGGGAAGGTCGAAGGGAACCCGCTTGGTTTCCGCCAGGGCGGCGATGAAGAAAACAACAAACCCCAAAGGCTGGAGCACGATCCCCCACTTGGGTAGGAAGCCGAAGAGGAGCCCGCCCTGGAACTCGACGATCCGGGACATTCGGAGCGATGGATAGACAAGGACCAGCCCGACCAGGGAAAGGCCGAGGGCAACCTCATATGAGATGAGCTGGGCCGCGCCGCGCATGCCCCCTAAGAGGGCGAATCTGTTGTTCGAGGCCCAACCGCCCAGGACGATCCCGTAGATCCCCAGGGAAAGCATGGCCAGCACGAACGGCAGGCCGGCTTCGAGGTCGGCGACCTGGAGGGTTACGATCCGGCCCCCGAGGCGGACCGCCGGTCCGAAGGGAATGGCCGCAATGGTCACGGCGACGCAAAAAAAGGACAGGAACGGGGCGAGCGTGTGCAGAAAGCGCCGGGTGAAGGACGGCTCGAAATCCTCCTTGAACATCATCTTGATGGCGTCGGCGAACGGTTGGAAGAGGCCGAAGAGACGGAGGCCGAGGATTGAGGCCCTGTTGGCCCCGATCCTGTCCTGGATGACCGCGCTTTCCTTTCGCTCCACCCAGGTCATGAGCAAGGTCAGGGTCAGGAGCCAGGCCAGGGCCAGGACGACCTTGATGAGGATGATCAGGACGTCACTCATGGCCTTTCCTGAAGAAAGGATATTCCCGGGCCATGGCCTCACGAACAATGCTCAAATCCGTCCATGCTTCCCCGGACCCGAGCTCGCGGGCCAGGTCGCCCAGCACCTCCCATTCGGGCCGCGCTTCTCCCGGCGGACGCCAGACAGGCCGGAACTCCTGGACCAGTCCCAAAGTGTTCGTCAGAGAGCCCGGTTTCTCGGCAATGAGGGCGGCCGGAAGAAGGAAATCATAAGCGGAGTCCTCGGGACCCGTGTGCGCCGCAAACAGGAATTTGGCCGGGACCCGGTCCAAGGCCTTTCGGACCTCCCCGTCGCTAAAAGCCGCCCGCAGGCCTGAACCGAAAACAAGGAGGACCTCGATCCGTTTGGCGATCTCTTCGAGGTCGGGCGGGCGCGATTCGAAGCCAAGTTCACGGGCGCCCTTCAGATTCGGGCTCCGTTCCGCGGTGAGGAGGAGTCGGTCGGCTTCTTGGAGCTTCGGATCGGCGAACCAGGCGTTCCCGAGGTCGATGGCCTCCGTGAAGATTCGTCCAATGAGGTAGAGTTCTTCGTTGGAGAGGAACGAATTGAGGATGAGGCCCAGACGCCCGCCCTTCCCGCGAGGTCCGAGACCCTTGATCTTCTCGGAGAGCACGATAAGGACCTTGTCCCAGCTAAGCCGTGTCGTTTTAGCGCCCTTGTTCATGAGGACGAAACGGGAACGGTTCTCCGTCCAATACGGATGGCCGTAGCGCCCGATGTCGCAGATCCAATGTCCGTTGACGGCGGCGTTCTCGCGCGCCCGGACCCGTAAGATCTTGCATCCGGGGTCTTGGCGGTCCGGCTCCGGCCGGAACTCGATATCGATATTGCAGCCGCGCCCGCAGTGAGGGCAAATAGAAGCGCCTCTTTCCAGGAACCAGGCCCTCGTCTTGAAACGAAAGTCGGTGTCCGTGATGGCGCCTACCGGGCAGATCTCGGCCAAATTGCCCGAGTAGGCGTTGTCGATCCGTCTGTCTTCGTACGGGCCGATCTCGGTCCGCGCCCCCCTCTCGAAGACCCCCAGCTCGCCCGTCCCGGTGACCTCGCGGAGGAACCTGACACACCGGGTGCAGAGGATGCAGCGCTCCCTGTCAAGGAGGAGCCTTTTCCCGATGGGGACGATCTTGTCGCGTTTTTCCTTGGTTTCCCGAAAGCGGGCGTTGAAGCGCCCATACCGTTCGTAGTAATCCTGGAGCCGGCATTCTCCGGCCTTGTCGCAAATGGGACAGTCCAGCGGGTGCTCGGCCAGCAGAAACTCGAGGACCTCTTTTCTGGCCTCCATGACCTTCGGGCTCGAGGTCAGGACGTTCATCCCATCCTTCACCTTCGTGGAGCAGGCCAATTCAAGCTTGGGGGCGCCATCGATCTCCACGAGACACATCCGGCAGCTCCCCTCGGGTTCGAACGCGGGATGATAGCAGAAATGGGGAACATCAATCCCGGCGGCCAGGGCGGCCTTCAGCAAGGTCGAACCTTCAGCGGCTTCCAGCAGGCGATGGTCGATGCGGATCTTCACCATGAGCCACTCCTCACGCGGGCCTCTTCGACGCGGGATCCCAGATCTGTTCTGAACTTCGTGACGAGGGCCAGGATGGGCAGGGCGGCGGCGTCTCCCAGGGGGCAAAGTGACCGTCCCTTGATGGCGGAGGCGACGCGAGCAATCTCGTCAATGTCTTCCATATTCCCGTTCCCCGAAGCCAGCCGGGTGAAGGTCTTGTGCATCCACGACGTCCCGATGCGGCAGGGCGTGCACTGGCCGCAGGACTCGTGGGCGTAGAACCTCGTCATGATCCCGAGGATGTCGAGCATGGACGTGCCGTCATCGATGACGATGACGGCGCCGGCGCCGATCATCGACCCGGCCCGGAAGAGGGAGTCGCCATCGAGCGGGAGGTCGATCTCATCTGCCCGAAGGACCGGGGCCGACAAGCCTCCTGGGATGACGGCCTTGAGCGTTCGGCCGGGCGGCAATCCTCCGGCGTGTTGGAAGATGAGGTCTTTCATCGGAGCGCCCACCGGGACCTCGTAGAGCCCCGGTTTCACGACCGCGCCGCTCACGCTGAAGAGGCGCGTGCCCCCGTCCCCCGGCCGACCGAGCTCGCGGAACGCCTCTGCCCCGTCCCGCAGGATGCGGGGCACGTTCGAGACCGTTTCGACGTTGTTGATGATCGTCGGACACCGGAAGAGGCCGACCGAAGCAGGGAAAGGCGGCTTCAAACGCGGTTCGCCCCTCTTCCCTTCGAGGGACTCAAGGAGGGCCGTCTCCTCGCCGCAGATATAAGCCCCGGCCCCCCGGTGGACCATGACCTCCAGGCCGAATTTCGTCCCGAAGATCCCCTCGCCCAGGAATCCGGCCGCGCGGGCTTCGTCGATCGCCCGATCGAGTCTCAGGGCCGCGGCTTCGTATTCTCCGCGAACATAGATGAAGCCGTCATGGGCCCCCACGGCGTAGGCCGTGATGATGATGCCTTCGAGGAGGAGATGCGGGTCGTGGGTCATCAGCCAGCGGTCCTTGAAGGCGCCGGGCTCGCCCTCGTCCGCGTTGACGCAAAGATAAACGGGCTTTTCCCCATCCCTGGGGATGAACCCCCATTTCACCCCGGCTGGAAAGCCCGCCCCTCCCCTGCCCTTCAGGTCGGCGTCCCTGACCTCGGCCAGGACCGCGACCGGGGGCATTCCCAGGGCCTTCCGGGCGGCGTCATAACCCCCCCGGCTCCTGTAGACATCGAGTTCGAAAAGGTGCTCCGTCAAGTCCATCAGTTCCGGCCGTTCTCGCGTCATGGGTATCTTCTCAGAATCTCGTCCAGCTGTTCTTCTTGAACGCGCCCGTGATCGTCCTCGTCGACCATGAGGCAGGGGGCCCGGTCACAATTTCCCAGACATTCCACCGTAAGCAGCGTGAACCTCCCGTCCGAGGTGGTCTCTCCGGGTCCGATGCCCAGCCGGGTTTGAAGGCCCGCAAGGGAACGTCCCGCCCCGGCCATCGAGCAGCTCAGATTGATGCACACCTGGATGATGTGCCGTCCCGCCGGTTTTTGTCTGAAGAGGGAATAGAACGTCACGGCCTCCCTGACCCGGACGGGTTCGAGGCCCAGGAGCTCCGCCGCCAGCTCCTCTTCGGCCCGGCCGAGCGCGCCCGAAACCCTTTGCAGGACCCGAAGGACCGGCAACAGGGCGGCCTCCCGGCGGGGATAGCGGGCGGCGACCGCGCGGACCTCGTCCAGGACTACGGGAGCGAATCCGTGACTCATCGGTCGAGCTCCCCCCCGATCATGTTGAGCGATCCGAACGTCGGGATGACATCGGCCACGTAACGGCCCTTGATCAGGCGTTCGAGGGCCGAGACGATGTGGAAACAGGGGGCGCGGAGGTGGAGCCGGTAAGGCCTGTCCGTGCCATCCGAGACGATATAGTATCCGAGCTCGCCGTTCCCTCCTTCCACGGAGAAATAGACTTCCCCTTTGGGGGGCCTGATGCCGCGGCCCTTCATGAAAAAGAGGAAGTGGTCGATCAGCCCTTCCATGGTCGTGTAGGCGTCCTCCTTGGGTGGCACCGTCCAGCGCCGGTCGGCCGCCTGGATGTCTCCATAGACGTCCTTCTCGCTTCCTTCCAGGTTCGGGGACAGCCGCACCGGGCCGATGACCCTTTGGCCCCTTGAGATACGGATGGCCTCGGAAGGCTCAACGGGCCGGCGGTTGCCCGCCGCGATAGGCGCCCGCGGCGGCAGGGCGGCCGCAGCCTGCTCGACGATCCTCAGGCTTTGGTCGAGCTCCATCATTCGGACCATATACCGGTCGTAGTTGTCGCCGTTCATGCCGAGGGGCACGTCGAAGTCCATCCTGTCGTAGACCAAGTAGGGCCTGGCTTTCCGCACGTCGTACCGCACCCCCGTCGAACGGAGGCACGGACCGGTCCAACCGTACGACACGGCCTCCTCCGAGGTCAGGGCCCCGATGCCCTTCGTCCGGTCGAGGAAGATCTTGTTGCCGTCGAGGAGCCCATGGACATCCTTGAGGACCTTTCGGGTTTCACGGACGGCCTTTTCGAGGGCGGTGCGGTAGTCCGGGTGAAGGTCCGCCCGCACGCCTCCGATCCGGATGTAGGAGGCCGTCATCCGGGCCCCGGTCGTGAACTCGATGACGTCCCAGATATATTCCCTCGCCTTCATCATGTAGAGGAAGACCGTGAAGGCCCCACACTCCATCCCCATGGCGGCGACAGAGGTCAGGTGATCCGAGATCCGGGACAGTTCGCACATCAGGACGCGGATATACTGGGCCCTCTCGGGAGCCTCGATCCCGAGCAGCTTCTCCATGGCCAGGGCGTATCCGGCGTTGTTGATGAGGGGCGAAACGTAATTCAAGCGGTCCGTATAGGGAAGCAGGTTGAAGTAGGTCCTGTTCTCGCAGGTCTTTTCAAAGCCGCGGTGAAGGTAGCCTATCTCCACCTCGGAATTCAGGATCCTCTCGCCCTCGAGCTCGACCATGATCCGGATCGTGCCGTGCATGGCCGGATGCGAGGGCCCCATGTTGACGAGCATGGTGTTCCGTTCCGGCCGGGGCTCGAGCGTCATGGTGCGTTCCCCTTTGTCGCCTTCGGCTGGCGCCGGCGGAGAGGATAGTCTTTGCGGAGCGGGAACCCCTCGAACCCATCGTACATCAGGATCCTTTTCAGGTCCGGATGGCCCCTGAAGACGACTCCGAACATGTCGTAAACTTCCCGCTCCAGCCAGTTCGCGTTCCGCCAGAGGCCCGCAAGCGAATCCACGGAAGGACCTTCTGCGGGCAGCCGGACCTTGGTCCGGACCCGGCCGTTCGCATCCAGGGAATAGAGATGATAGACCATTTCAAAGGCGCCCGCGTCCCTCCTGCAGTCAACGCACGTCAGGTCGAGGAGGAGCTTATAAGAATAAGGAGGTTCCTTCAAGGATCCCATGATCCGGAGCAGGGCCTCCGGGAGGATGACCAGGACGAGATCCTCCCCGTCCCCGGAGGCCTCGACGATCTCCCCCGGGAACCTCTTTTCGAGGTCTCCGATCAATCCTTTCGGCCCCATCGCCACTCCTGCTTTTGATTCCGGATCTTTTCCTGGAGCTTCAGGAACCCGTCCAGAACGGTCTCGGGCCTGGGCGGGCAGCCCGGGATATAGACGTCCACCGGGATGATCGTGTCGATCCCCTGAACGACCGCGTAGTTGTCATAGATGCCGCCGCTCACCGTGCACGTTCCGAAGGCTACAACCCACTTCGGCTCGGCCATCTGGTCATAGACCGTTCTGAGAACGGGCGCGAGTTTCATGGTGATCGTCCCCACGACGAGCAGGAGATCGGCTTGCCTCGGCGAGAACCTGGTCAGCCCCGCCCCGAAGCGGTCCAGGTCAAAATGGGCGCAGGCGGTGGACATGTACTCCATGCCGCAGCAGGCGGTGATGAAGGGATAGTGGAAAAGGGAGAATTTCCTGGCCCAGCCTAACGCGTCTTCGATTTTCGTCGTCAGATAGTTTTCGCTCATGTGCCTGCCGGCCCGCCGCTCCCCGGGGCTTACTCCCAATCCAAAACGCCCTTCTTCCAGGCATACAGGAAGCCGGGCGCGAGGATGATCAGGAAAGCGCAGATCCCGAGAAAACCAGGGGCCCCGATGCGCCTCAGGACGAGGGCCCAGGGGAAAAAGAACACGATCTCGACGTCAAAGAGGAGGAAGATCAAGGCGACCAGGGCAAACGGTATGGATACGGGCGGGATGCCATCCTGGAGGTATGGGCTGCCGCATTCGAAGGGCCGGTCCTTGGCCGGGCTCTTTTTTCTCGGCCCCAAAAACTTGTTCATGAAAAGCATGATCAGGCCCAGGCCGCCGAAGACGATGAAGGTCAGGACAAGTTCGATCATGATGGATAGGAACCTAAAAAATTGTAGTCAATCGCCTCTCGTTTTGCAAACGTTTTGACAATCTCCGCGCTTTTTTCCATAATCGTCGGCGACGGGATGAACAAAAAAAGCTTTTCGGCTGCGCTCTTCCTTGCCGGGGTCTGGACGCTCCTTGGGCTCGGCGGCTGCCGGCGGGAAGCGGCGCCCGCGAACTTGATCCTGATCACCCTCGATACCCTCAGGGCCGACCATGTCGGCGCCTACGGCTCCAAGCGGGCCCGGACGCCGACCGCTACGAGCTCTTTGATCTCGGCAAAGACCCTGAAGAAAAACAGGATTTGTTCGCCGAGGGCGGGCCCCTCCCGGAGATCTCAGAACTGAAAGCAAAGCTCGAAACCTTCGCCCGGGATATTCTTAAGAACAAAGGAGATATCGCAATCGACGGCAAGGCCGAGGAAATGCTCAAAGTCCCGGGTTATGTCGGCCAAAAGAAAAGCCGGTGAATCGGCAGGAAAAGAAATGCTTCCAACCGGCTTACCGGCTTTTATTGAGCGCCCGGTAGATCCGGCGGGGAAGTCCAAAAAGGGCCTTGTTGATGAGGCGCAAGAAGAGCGGACGCCGCGGGGGGGTGACCAGGGGAGCGCCCGGGTCGGAGCTGTGGCCGTTCCTTTTAGCCAACTCCCTCTGGACGATGGGACAGCCGAGGCTTTCCAAGCAATACGGGCTCAACTTGCCGCGGCTAAGGTAGCCGCGGATCTCCCGGGCGGCGGGCGAGTTCCAGGCCGAAGCATAGTCGGCCATGGGTGCGATGATGGGGTTGCCATAGCAACACGGCATGATCCCTCGCCGCAGAATGTAAAAGCTCTCCCAAGGCTCCCTGCAAAGAGGAAGGTTGGAGAAGCCCAGATCATCCGGGTCCGCGGCGTTCATCCGTTCATCCGTTAGGGTCATCACGCCTTCTCTCCCCCGGCTTGCTTCCCCGGCTCCTTCACAAGACCGAAATCGAACTGGTTCGCCACCGGCACTCCGTATTTCTCCGAGTGCTCGTCGCATTTGCGGAGGACCTCTTCGATCTCCTGCCGGTTGAGCATCTCCTTCTTATAGTCGAAATGATAGCCGCCTCTGTCTTCTTCGATCCTGGCATCCACCAGGAAGAGCATGGGCCTGATGACGAGCACGTCGGCCCCGACGATCACGCACAGCTTGAAGTACTCCTCAAGGTCGCCCCGGTTGACCCGCATGGGGATGAAGACCATGTTGATCTTGGGCAGGCCGCCGGCCCTTTTTCTCACCTCCCCGAGCCGCCGGAGGCCGGGGATGATGGTGTCCCAGCGGTCGTTTCGGATCTTGGCGTAAGTCTCCTTCGTAGCGGCGTCGAGCGAGATGTAGAGGTAGATCGGCTTCCCGGCCATGGCCTGGACGGTCCGCTCGTTGAAGGCCTGGCCGTTTGTCGAAAGCTCGAGGATCTTGTTGTTCCGGGCGCAGAAGTCGAGGATCTCCTCGAATTGGGGGTGCAGGAGGGGCTCCCCGAAGGAACAATTGACCAAGGTCCGGGTCGACTTGAAGAACGGGCCGTAGCCTTCCAGCGTCGCTTTATCCACGAGGACATCGGCGTTTCCGCCTTCGAGCTCCTTCATGCTGTCCCAGAGGCAATAGACACAGTGCGGGCTGATGTTGCACTTGCCGTAAAGGTCGATCCCCAGGTTGAGGGGATAGGATTCAAGCCGGGTCTTTCCCTCCACCATTTCCCGATGGTTCAATTGGGCGTTCTTATGGAAAAAGAGGAAAGTCGCGTGGGCTTCATCATCGTTATGGAACCTCAGGGCGCCCACGCGGACGCCGAGGGAACGCGGGTCATCCGGATGGAACTTGGCCGGGAAAAGCTTATTGAGGGACAGGGTGAGGACGACCGGGCCCGCCGTCCTGTCGCCCGCTGCGCCCTGTCCGTCGCCGCCCAGGGAAACATCGTAGTAGTTCCAATTCTTGAGCAGGGGCAGCTCGGCCAGAATCTTCTCCCCCAGCCGCACCGTGAGGACCTGGCTGAAGTCCGCGAATTCCGAAAAAACGGGCAGCATGACGTACTTGACGGCGGAAGCCGTCTCCCTCGGGATGAGGACCGCCCCTTTCGCCGGAAGCCAGCGGAAGGACGTAAAATCATCGCGTTCCTCCTCATACCAGCTGTTCCCGTGAACGAGGTCGTTCTTGTCCATGTTCAGCGCCGCTATTCTAGCCTCCGGATACAGCCATGTCAATTGATGAGGTGCAGGGCTTCGCCTTTCGCCTTCAGGGCCGCTTCGCCGACGGCCTCCGAGAGCGTGGGATGGATGTAGATCAGCGAACCGATGTCCTGAATCTTCATTTTTTTAGCCACGGCCAGGGTCAGTTCGGCGATCATCTCGCTGGCGCCGGGGGCGATGATATGAGCCCCGATGACCCGGTCTTCCTCGTCGGCCAGGACCTTGACCAGGCCATCGAGGGCGTCCATGGTCATGGCCCGGCCGCTCGCGTGGAGCGGGAACACGCCGCTCCGGACCTTGATCCCCCGCTCCCGGGCTTCTTCCTGAGTCAGCCCGACGGAAGCGAACTCGGGGTCGGTGAAGACAGCCATGGGGAGGGCGGAATAGTCGACCGACTTTTCCATCCCGCAGGCGTTCTCCACGGCGACGATGGCGTCGTGAAAGGCCTTATGGGCCAGAAGCTTGCCGCCGATGAGATCGCCGATGGCGTAAATCCCCGGGACATTGGTTTCGAGCCTGGAATTGACCTGGACGAACCCGCCGCGCCCCAACGTAAACATGGGCGACGCGGCGATTCCCTCGGAATTGGGTCTCCGGCCGGCGGCCAGGAGGACGCGTTCGGACGCATATTCAAAAGGAACATTGTTCTTCAGGCAGGCGCCTTTCACGATCACCTTGCCTTTTTCGACAAGGGCGCTTTCGATCCGCATCTGAGTCAGGACCTTGAGTCCCTGTTTCTTGAGGGTGCGCTCGAGGCGGGTCGCGGATTCCCTATCGCTTCCCGGCATGATGCCCGGCAGGATCTCGAGGACGGTCACGTCGGTCCCCACTCTGCGGTAGATGGAGCCGATTTCCAGACCAATGGCCCCGGCCCCGATGACCAGAAGGCTCTTTGGGACGGCTGGAAATTCGAGAGCTTCCGTGCTCGTCACAACCTCGGCTCCGTTCGGCGCCAGAAACGGCAGGGACGCAGTCCGGCTGCCGGTGGCCAGGATGGTCCTCGAAGCCGCATAGACCTTAACCCCGTCCGGGGTCTCGACGGTCACGCGGTTTTCGTTCTTGAGAACGGCCCGTCCCTTAACGATCTCGACCCCTCCCTTCTCGAGGAGAAATTCCACGCCTTTCACCAGCCTGTCCACGACGGAAACGCGTCCCGCCTGGACGGAAGGCCAATCGAGGGCGGCGCCGGCCGCCGAGCCGGCCAGGTTCCTGTTCTCCCTGATCTCTTTGAGAACCTTGGTCTGATGGAGGAGATACTTGGTCGGGATGCAGCCGTAGTTCATGCACGTCCCGCCGACCCGGTCCATCTCGAAGAGGACGACCTTGCGTTTGAGCTGGACCCCCCTGAGGGCCGCGAGGTAGCCGCCGGGCCCTCCCCCTATAATGGCGATGTCCTTCTTGATCTCCATGGGACCGTCCTTTCTCTCTGAAAGACCGTGATTATAACGCAACCACGGCGGCATGTTAAGCTGGGACCCAAAAATGCCGATAGGACATAAGTCGGAATTGCGAAAATCACCAGCGGTCGGTGTCCTGGCTTGAGAAAAAAGATTCCTATCGGCAATTATTAGCTAGGGAACGCGCCTTGACAGAACCCGGACAAACAAGTAAAAACTTAGTGGCTTTACGATGCTGAAAATATGTCGCATTCTTCTTGTCTCCGGCGTCCTCGCCTTCTGCCTCGCCCCCGCCCTGCCGGCGCAAAACATGAACAGCATCCGGGGGACCGTCGAAAACGCCGACGGTTCTCCGTTTCCCGGCGCCGAGATCAGCTTTTCTACGATCACCGGGGACCGGACATGGAGATCGTCAAGCGACGCAAAAGGGCGTTTTCATATTATGGGTCTACCTCAGGGGCGGTTCATCATCGCCTGTGAAGCGGGCGGAGCCTCTCTGGCGGAGGGAACCGGCCTGGATTTTGCGGCTTCACGGAGCCTCTTTGTCAAGCTGAAGCTCGTCTCACGGGTTCCGAGGGGCGGCATCGTCATCGATACCGTGCTCCATGACCCGGACGATTTGGCTTCGGCGACTGCGATCGATGAGTCTCAGATGAGACTCCTCCCCTCCGGGAATTCGATCTGGTCACTCATCGAAAACCAGGATTTCTCGGCCACGACGAATCGCATCGACGTCGGCGGTCTCTGGAACGGCCTTCCCGGCCTCTTCAGCGCTCGGGGAAGCGCGTCCTGGACCCAGAACGAATTCCGGCTGAACGGAATGAGTGTCACGGACCCCTATTCCGGCGGCCTTCCTCTCCTCTATCCCGACTTCCACAGCCTCCAGAGCGTCCGTCTGGAAAACGCCGGGCATTCCGCCCTATCGAACACTCCGGGCGGGGTCCTTGACCTCGCAACGAAGGAAGGCGGGGGCGAATATAGGGGGACCGTCTCGGCATTTTATAGCAATAAGGTCCTTTCGAGCTCGAACATCACGCCGGCCCTTCAGAAAGAAGGCTTGCTGGAAAACCACACGTTGAACGATTCGCTCGATGCCCACTTCGATCTCTCAGGGCCCCTGGTCCCCGGGAAGCTCTTCTTTTACACGTCGTGGACCGGTCTCAAGGTCTCCCGGAACATCGCGGATTTCGCCGGGGACGACAAGAGCTCGGTCTATTCGGGCCTGGCCAAATTGAGATATGAGGCCGGACGGAGCTCCTGGTCCTTTCTCTGGACGGGGCAGGCCGTGAAGAATCCGACCTACGGGGCGGGACGCAACGTCCCCTTCGCCGCGACCCTCGACCAAAAGGACACCTACAACGTTTTCCAGTCCACGGGGACTTTCATCCTCGGGGATCGTCATGTCCTGGCCCTGGGGGCCGGTTTCAGCCGGGCTGACAGCCGGTCCCGCTTTCAGGATGATGCTCGGGGCCAGCATGGCATTGAGGTCTTTCGTAATCTGGTCACGGGACCGGCGTCCGCGGCCGGTCAGGGAAGACGGGAGCTCCTGACCTTCTTCGCCCGCGGCGAGTTCATGGGGATGACCGGCCCGACGAGCCATCGCTTCGAGTATGGCGGCGAGATTAAGAGGAGCACGTCGAAATCGCTCGAGGAGATCCGGGACAACGTCCATGTGCGGTTCTTCAAGGGTTTACCGCTCGAGGTCGTCAAATTCAACACGCCCGGAGAACATCGCGAATCGTCCCTCGAAGCGTCCGCCTTCGTCCAGGAAACGTTGACCCTCCCCGGCCATCTCTCCGCCATGATCGGCCTCAATGTCAATTATACGGACGGCAAGGTTTCGGGAGGAAAGACGGGGGTCCGCTGGCTTCAGGCCGCCCCGAGAGTCGGGCTCGTCATTCCTTTCACGAGGTCCGGCAAGACGACCATCAAGGCTTTCGCGGGGAGATATTATTTCAGCCTGCCTCTTTCGTATTTGACCTACGGAAACCCCGATGCTCCCGGCGGCCTGGCCTATTCGTGGCAGGACAAGAACCGCGATGGGCTCTTCGAAGACGGGGAGACCGGCACCCTTCTCCGCCGCGAGGGACCTTTCTATGCCGGGATCGACCCTTCGCTCAAGAGGCCCCATACCGACGAACTTTCGGTCGGAATCGCCCATCAGTCCGGCCGGGGCCTCACCATCAGCCTGACCGGATACCTCCGCGAAACGAGAGACCTCGTCGAAACATTGAACACGGGAGTGCCGTTTACGTCCTATGAGCCCCGCGTCGTCACAGATATCGGCGACGACCGGGTCCCCGGCAATGATGACGATCTGAGCTTTCTCCTCTACGACCAGAGCGAAAGCACCCTTGGGAAGGACTTTCTGCTCCTGACGAACCCGGGAAGCGACCAGCGCTATTCCCGCTACAAGGGCTTGGACCTGGTCCTGCTGAAACGCACGTCCCGCCGATTCGCTTATTTCGTATCGCTCACGGCCACGGAAGCCACCGGCACGACCAGCCCGGGTAACACGGAACGGGAGAACGATGACGGGGTCGTCGGGGCGCTCTACGACAACCCCAACACACTGGTCAACGCCAAGGGAAGGATGCGGTTCGACAGGGCCTACACGGGCCGGATCGGGCTCGCGGTCCGTCTGCCCCTGGGCCTCCAACTGGGCACCCTCATGAAATATTACGACGGACAGCCTTTCGCCCGGAAGATCGTCGTCACGGGCTTCCGACAGGGGCCTTTCACCATCATGGCCCACCCCCGCGGCGTGTCCCGCTACGAGTTCAATATGACACACGACCTGAGGCTCCAAAGGTCCTTCCGGATCGGACGGGCCGCCCTGAGAGTCATCTTGGATGGTTTCAACATCTTCAACCAACACCTGGCCACGGAAGAGTACGAATGGACGGACCCGGACTTCCCTCTCCGTTTCGCTACGGAAATCCAATCGCCGAGGGTCTTTCGCTTGGGATTATCCTATGAATTTTAAAAGATCGACAAAAGCATTCATCCTGCTCTCCCTGGGAACGCTCGTCGCCGCCCGCGGGGCCTCCGGCACGGAGGTCTTCATCCACCACCCGGGCCTCAACGAGGTCCCGCTGACCCTGGCCAAAAAGCTCATCGTCCATGGCGAGATCTTCTTCAACCGCCTCTCCCCTTGCACGTTCCCGAGCTATAACGATCTCTCCGGCCCCGCCGACGTCTGGAACTTCGGCTTCCAGAATTACTTCCCCCTTACGAAGACGACAACCCTCATGGCCCAGCTCGTCACCCACGACGACGGCCGGCAGAGGACGAAGTTCGACTGGCATTTTCACTTCCGCCAGGCCATCGTCGATAACTTGGTGGTCCTTATCGGCCACGACAGCGACCACGACTCCGACCATACCAGCCGCCTCCGGGGAAAGCCCTTCTACACGAACCGCAACTACATCGGCGTCGGGATCCCGGTCGAAGGACGGAATTTCTACATTGAGCCGTTCACTTGGTTCTTCCATCATTCCAACCAGAGGGCTTACTTGGACCTATCGGGAGAGCGCCTCCAGCAGGAATACGGCCTCCGGGCGAGCGTTTGGACCAAGGAAGGGATCAGCGCCCACGCCCAGGCGGTCTTCCAGACCGTCAAGGCCTTTTCTTTCGGTCAGGCGTTCATGGGAGAATTGATCATCCGCCTGAGGCTCGCGCTCTGGCTGGAGCTTTCGCTCGGCGGGAGCGTCTGGACGGACATCGAGCCGAGCGCCCTGGGCGTGAAGCAAAGCTTCCACAAGCTCTCCTGGGGCATCGCCGTCCCGTTCTGATCCAAGAGGAGGGATCATGCTGACGCTTTCCTCCATCCCCTCATCCGACGCTACCGGGTCGTCCGGGCCGGACGTCCCGACCCCCGTCTCGACGAGGTCATCGCGTCCATCCGCCGCGAGATTGGCGGCCGCTTCGTGCCCCTTCTGCCTGACCATGCTCCGGGACAGGCTTCAGGATAAGGACCGGGCGGACATCCAGGTCAAGGACATCGCCCAGATCGTCGCCGGGGCCATGATCTAATACGAACGCAATAAAAAAAGTTATAAAGTATGAACGGCACTGAATGCCGTCCTCAAGCCCCCGTAGCGGAGTGGGGCTCTGAAATCGTCCGCGTCGCCGACAGAGGTGCGACGGGGGGAACCGACGGGACTGGTTCCCCGGGGTCCGGGGGATTGAGGGCGGCTTCAGGCCGCTTAAAGTCAGATATCAAACTAATTAATGCGTTCGTATTAGTTCGCCAGGATTTCCTTGAACGCGGCGACCGCGCGGTCGACGTCCTCGTCGTTGACGTCCTTGTGCGTGACCATGCGGATCCCGCCGGTCAGGGACAAAGCCAGGATTCCCTTGTCCTTCATTCTCTGTAGAAATTCGGGAATGGTGAGCCTCGGATGTTTGAAGTCGAAGATGATGATGTTGGTCTGGACGCCCGCCGGGTCGAGCTGGATTCCCGGAAATTCATGAATGGCCACGGCCAGCCGCTTGGCCCGTACGTGGTCTTCCTTGAGCCTTCCCGGCATTTCGGTCAGGGCGATGATCCCCGGCGCGGCCAGGACGCCGACCTGGCGCATGCCGCCGCCCAGGACCTTCCTCAGCCGGCGTCCGTAATCTATGGAGGCCTTGTCGGAGACGAGCATGGACCCCACGGGCGCGGAGAGTCCCTTGGACAGGCAGAACATCACGGAATCCACGTAACGGGCGTATTCCTTGACAGGGACCCCGGAAGCCTGGCTGGCGTTGAAGATGCGGGCGCCGTCGAGGTGGACCTTGAGGCCGTTCTCGTCGGCCACCCGCCTCAGGGCCTTGAACGTCTCGAGCGGAACGACGGCCCCGCCCCAGTTGTTGTGGGTGTTCTCCAAGCAGATCAGGGACGTCCGGGGTGTATGAACATTGGGCTTACGGACGTTCTTCCTCACTTCGTCCGGGTCCATGGCGCCCCGCTCGGAACGGACCGGTCGGGGCGTTACGCCGGAGATGAAGGTCATATGGGTGGATTCCATGTTGTAGATGTGAGAGCGCTCCTCGACGATGACCTCTTCTAGGGCGTTCGTCCAGATCTTGACAGCGATGGAGTTGCCCATTGTCCCGGACGGGCAGAAAAGTCCGGCTTCCTTGCCCATGACCTCGGCGGCCATGGCCTCGAGCCTCTGGACGGTGGGATCGTCCCCGAGCACGTCGTCGCCGACCACGGCTTCGGCCATGGCCTTGCGCATTTTGTCGGTGGGTTTCGTTACGGTGTCGCTTCGAAAATCGGAATAGGTCATCATCGTTCGTCTCCTTCGAGAAAAGGACATTATAAACAAAACCCGCAATTAAGGCGAATCCATCCAAAATTGCCGATAGGATTCTTTCTTCTCAAGCGATGACGCCGGCTTCTGGTGATACCGGAATTCCAGGGAAACGACACCAATTCCGGAGAATTGGTTCATGCCCCGGAATTCCGACTCGCGTCCTATCGGCAATTTCAGCAACGTTTCCCGTGTTTACTTGGTTATCAATCTATGGTATAAATAGGCTTGAGTTCTGGGCCTTGAAATTGACGCATGTCCAAGAAGAGCATAGCTAATATCCCGTTCTATATCCTGACCTTTGGCATCCTCTTCTTTTTGAGCGCCGTCATCTTCTCCCATATCATCCTGAAGGGCGAGACCGTCTCGGTCCCGGACCTCACGGGCAAGGGCCTCGCCGAGGCCAAAGGCATCCTGGAGAAAAAGGACATTTCCCTCTCCCAAAGGGGGAGCGAGTTCAACGACCAGTGGCCGAAGGGGCGGATCGTCCGGCAGGTCCCCTCGGCCGGCTCCAAGATCCGGGTGACCAAGGTCATCCAGGTTTTCGTCAGCTCGGGGAGCGAAAAGGTCGCCGTTCCCGCCCTCGAAGGCCGAAGCCTTGAAGTTGCCCTCCCGCTCCTGAAGCAGTCCGGGCTCTTCAAGGGCAGGCTCACCCAGATCCACACGCCGCGGTTCCCGGCCGGCAAGATCCTGGCCCAGAGGCCTCAAGCGGAGGAAGCCGCCGAGCGGAATTCGGCCGTCGGCCTCCTGGTCAGCCAGGGCGACTGGGAGGAGCGCTACGTCATGCCCGACCTGATCGGGAAGAACGCCGCAAAGATCATGGACCAGCTCAAGGCCCTGGATTTCAAGATCGGGGACATCCGCTATACCTACTACCCCGGGCTCGGCAAAGGGGTCATCATCAAGCAGTTTCCTCCCGACGGATACAGGATCCAGAAGAGGAACCTGATCACCCTGGAGGTCAGCCGCTAATGATCCGCATCGCCCCATCCATCCTTTCCGCCGACTTCACCCGCATCGCGGAGGCCGTTCAGGCCGCCGAGAAGGCCGGAGCCGACCTCATCCATATCGACATCATGGACGGGCACTTCGTCCCCAACCTGACCATGGGCCCCCAGCTCGTGGCCTCGTTAAAGGACAAGACCTCCCTACCCCTGGACGTCCATCTCATGGTCGAGGAACCGCGTACCTTCATCCCCCTCTTCCATGACGCCGGGGCCGATTGGATCTCGTTCCACTTAGAGGCATCCGCCCATATCCACAAAGACGTCACGCTCATCAAGAAGCTGGGCCGAAAGGCCGGCCTGGCCTTGAATCCCGCGACCCCCATCCACCTGTTGAAGGAGATCCTCAGCGAACTCGATTTCGTCCTCCTCATGTCCGTCAATCCCGGTTGGGGAGGTCAGAAATTCATTCCTGCCTGCCTTCCGAAGATCCGGGCGCTCAAAGCCTGGATCCGGAAGGAGAAGCTCGATATCCCCATCGAGGTCGATGGGGGGATCAAGCCGGACAATATGGAAGACCTGATCCGCCACGGAGCAGACATTATCGTGGCCGGCTCTGCGATATTCGCCGCCCCGGACCCGGCTGCCGTGATCGGCGAGATGAGGAGAATCGCCCGGCTCCAGAACAGGCGGGACGACCCATGAAGGCCATCGTGACAGGCGCCGCCGGCTTCATCGGCTCGAACCTCTGTCGGTATCTCCTCGCCGACGGATTCTCCGTGACCGGGATTGACTCGTTCACCGATTACTACCCGAGGTGGATCAAGGAGCGGAACATCTCTTCCTTGCGCACTCATAACGAATTCGATTTCCTGGATAAGGACCTGGATGATCTCGACCCGGCCGGCGTCCTTGAAGGCGCGGACTGCGTCTTCCACCTCGCCGCCCAGGCCGGCGTTCGGGCGAGCTGGGGCCGGAGCTTTGACATCTACCTCAAGAACAACATCCGGGTGACCCAGAAGCTCCTCGAGGCGTCAAAGGGATTTCCCTTGAAGAAATTCATCTACGCCTCGTCGTCCTCGGTTTACGGCCTGACCCCAACCCTCCCGATGTCGGAAACGAGCCCCGTCCATCCCCTTTCCCCTTATGGCGTCAGCAAGCTCGCCGCCGAGCAGCTTTGTTTTCTCTACCACAAGAACTTCGGCGTCCCGGCCGTATCCCTTCGCTTCTTCACGGTCTACGGACCTTCCCAACGGCCGGACATGGCTTTCCACAGGTTCTTCAAGGCCCTGGCCGAGGACAGGGAGATCGCCGTTTTCGGGGACGGCCAACAGACCAGGGATTTCACGTTCGTGACGGACATCGTCCAGGCCAACCTGGCCGCCCTTGTTTCCGGGAAGCCCGGCGAGACCTACAACGTCGGCGGCGGCCACCGCAAGAAGCTGGCCGACGTCATCCGGCTCATGGAGGGCATCAGCCGGACGAAGGCCAGGATCCTCTGGACCGAAAAGCAGAAGGGAGATGTCCCCGATACCTGGGCCGACATCCGGAAGGCGCAGCACGACCTGGACTATTCCCCCAAAACCCCTCTCGACGAGGGGCTCGAGCAGGAATGGCGCTGGGTCCAGCAACTCTATTCTTCCTGAAATGAGAGGACACGCAACATGAAACCGATCATATGGAAAAGGGGCGCCGCGGTCATGCTCAGCCTTTCCCTCGCCCTGGTCTTTCCCGCCTGCAAAAAGAAAAACATAGAGGTCGCTCCTGAGATCGCCTCTTCCGACGAAGCCCTTTTCAAGCTCGGCGAAGCGGAGATCAAGAAGGATACCGAAAAGGCCCTCCTCTACCTGCGCCAGGTCATCGATTCCTTCCCGAAAAGCTTCTACGCCCAGAGGGCCAAGCTCCTCATCGCCGACGCCTATTTCAAGAAGGGCGACGAGGGCAACATGATCCTGGCGGCGGCCGAATACCGCGAATTCATCAACCTTTACCCTTACAGCCCATCGGCTGCCTATTGCCAATACCAGATCGGGATGACCTTCTTCAAGAAAACGCTCAAGGCCGGGCGGGACCAAACCAAGACAATTCAGGCCCTGGCCGAGTTCAAAAAGGTCGTCACAGCCTATCCTCTGAGCGAACAGGCTAAGTCCTCCCAGGAGAAGATCAAGATCTGCGAAGAGCGGTTGGCCGATCACACGCTGACCATCGCCACCCATTATTATCGGGTGGAGGCATTCAAGGCCTCGACGAGCCGGCTGACCGAGCTTCTGACCAATTACCCCGGCTTCACCAAGATGGACGCCGTCTTCTTTTACCTCGGCGATTCCTATTTCAAATGGAACAAGGCCGACCAGAGCGTCCCCTATTTCACGAAGCTGGTCACGGATTATCCGAAAAGCGCTTTCGTCAAGCAGGCCCAGGAGCGGCTCAGGGAGATCGAAGTCGCAAACAAAGCGAAGAAATAAAAATAGATTGTCCCATAGATGGACAATGAGAATTCCAGATCGGAGATCAATATGAAAAAAAGGACGGCGCTGCACGTTTTTCTGGCGGCCTGCCTGCTCCTGGCAGGGGCCGCCGCGGGCCGGGCGCAGGAGAAGGGCCTGTTCCAAGGAGTGAACATCAAGCTGGGTCTGGGGGCGGACACCCTTTCGCGGAACGTCCAATGGGACAAGGGGCCCGACGGATCAAAGCTCAAGGCTACCAACGTCTTCCTGGCCTCGGAATTCGAATTCCCCATCGATCTCACCCTGGGCCTGTTCGCGGGATTGAGCTTCTCCGATTTCAAGGGTTTGCTTTTCCAGAACCTGCCGTTCTCCGTCGAGTACCAGGCGGGCGCGGTGCAGGGGATCCTCCTTGGCGGAGAGCTCCGCAAGGGCCTCTTTTCTTTCGGGGACTTTGAGACGGAAGCGGCCGCCCAGTTCGTCTCTTCCTTAGGATCCACAAAAAAATGGCCGATCGAAGGGTTCGCCGTTCCAGGGGAAACGTTGGGAAAACCGAAATGGTCACAGCTTAACGCAGGAGCTTCGCTGGTCTATGCGGTCTACGAGAACTTCAGGCCCTACCTGGGCGTCTCGCTGAGCTGGCTCTGGGGGAACTTCCGGATGACGGAGACCATGGGAGACCTTGAGGGGACGCAAGTCCGAGAGATGCGACAAAAAGGCCTCGTTCGAATCTCCCTGGGAACGACCTTCCAAGTGACCCGGCAGTTCGGCCTCAGGGGAGAAGCGGGGATCGTCCCCGCCAAAGGAGGGACCGACCTGAGCGCATCTCTCAAACTTCTCTACGGGTTTTAACCGGACAAGGATGTGACAACCATGACCGATAACAAAGCGAAAAAGATCCTGGCGGGCCTGACGATCGCGTCAGCCTGCGTGTTGACCTTTCTCATCGGGACCCAGACGTTCGGCAACGACGATCACGGCCTCGGGAAGCGGGAACCCGCGCGTTCCGAACAGAAGCTCCGGGAGCTCGGCCGCGCACCCGCCCGTCACGACGAGCCGAGGGTTCGCACGCTGGGGCGGGTGGCCGTTCCTCCTTCGAGCGGGCGCAAATACGCGACAGACCGTGTCCTCGTCAGGTTCCGCCCCGGCATCCCCGTCCAGAACATCCGTCCCATTCTCCGGGCCTACGGTTCCACGTCGCTCGCATCCGTCCCCCAGATCGGGCTTCACATCATCGTGGTCCCCGAGGGCGTTTCCGTGACCGATTTCCTCTCCGCCCTGCAGCGCAATCCCGACATCGAGAGCGCGAGGCCGGACCCCATCATCCGGATCACGGTCAGACCCGGCGACAAGTACTTCGAGTCCCAATACGCCCTCTCCAACACGGGCCAGATCCTCGATGACCTTCCCGACCGGCCTCAATGCACCGCCGGCGCCGACATCAACGCCACGGGGGCATGGGACCAGACAAAAGGCGATGCCGGCGTCATCATCGCGGTTTTGGATACCGGCGTCGACATGAACCACCCCGATATCAAGAACAAGATCGCCTCCCGCGGCAAGGACTTCATCAACAACGACGACGACGCCACAGACGACAACTGGCACGGCACCCACGTCGCGGGGATCGCCGCGGCGGAGACCGACAACAAGCTGGGCATCGCCGGCGTCGCATGGAACTGCACGGTCCTTCCCGGCAAGATTATCGCCGCCAACGGCGAAGGGGATTACGGTTGCCTGATCCAGGCGCTATGCTGGGCAACCGACCAGGGGGCCCAAGTCATCAACCTCAGTTTGGGCGGCGAAGAACGCGACGAGAGTCTTCTCGCAGCCGTGAAGTACGCCTATGACAAGAACGTGGTCGTCGTCGCCGCGGCCGGAAATGAGGGCGGGCCCGTCCTCTACCCGGCAGCCTACGACGATTATTGCCTGGCCGTCGCCGCCACGGATTACAACGACAAACAGGCCTCTTGGTCCAATTTCGGCCTCGAGGTCGACGTGGCCGCCCCGGGGGTGGATATCCTGAGTCTTTATCCGACCTGGGACACCCCTTCCGGGTTCGCCCCGTATGCCTACGCCAGCGGCACTTCCATGGCCACGCCCCATGTGGCCGGTTTCGCAGCCCTCATCAAGAGCTTCAAGCCCTGGCTCACCGTCCCCCAGGTGATGAACGTCATCCGTTATTCGTCCGACGACGTGAACGCCGACAAGTTCCCGGGAAAGGACGATCACATCGGCTATGGGCGAATCAACATGGAGAGGGCCCTCGTTCCCTACAAGCTGAAATCATCAAAATAAGCGGAGCGGCATGATCAAGTCCCTTCGCATTCGGAACCTGGCGACGATCGAGGAACTCGAGCTCGAACTGGAGAACGGGTTCTCGATCCTGACCGGGGAGACCGGAGCGGGGAAATCCATCATCATCGACGCCATCCGCCTTATCCTGGGCGACAAGGGGTCGCCGGATTACATCCGGACCGGAAGGACGGAAGCTTCGGTCGAAGCGGTTTTCGAGGTGCCGGAGCCGGCCAAGAGGCTCAAGGACCTCGGACTGGAGGATGGCGAGGACCTTCTCGTCCAGAGGCAGATCGCCGGGCAAGGGCCGGGGAAAGCCCATATCAACGGCGTCCTTGTCCCGGTCCGGAAGCTCAAGGAAGCCGGGACGGCCGTCGCCGACATCTATGGCCAGAATGATCACGTCTTCCTCCTTCACCTTGAGAACCACCTTATCTACCTGGATGCGTTCCTGGACGCCGGTTCTTTGAGAGGAGAGGCCTCGCGGGCGGCCCGCGAGCTGAAATCCCTCCTCCTCCAGAAGCAGGAGCTCGAGTCCAAGAGCCGGGAGCGTGCCCAGAGACTCGACTTCCTGGCCTACCAGGTCCGGGAGATCGAGGGTGCCGGGCTCAGGCCGGGCGAGGACGAAGAACTCGCCCAGAACCGGGAGATCCTGAAGAACGCCGAAAAGATCGCCGGGCTCGTTGACCAGGCGCTGGATCTGAGCTACGCCCAGGAGGAGTCCATCCTCCCTCTTCTGTCCAAGTTCAAGAACGTCCTGAAAGAGCTCGTCCCGTATTATCCTTCCCTTGAATCCTCCGATTCATCGATCGAGGAGTTCGGCATCGCCCTGCGCGAGCTCTCCCAAGGCCTCATGAAGTTCAAGGAAGGGAATACGGGGACTCCGGCGGGCCTCGATGTCATCGAGGAAAGGCTCAATATCATCGATAAGCTCAAGCGGAAATACGGGCCCGGGATCCCGGAGATCCTTTCCTATCTTGAAGGGATCAAAGCCGAGGAAAAGGCGTTGGTCTCGGGCCGGGAAAGGCTGGAGGGGCTCGAAGAGGATATCGCGGAAAAATTCAAGGATTACGTCGTGAAGGCCGGAAAGCTTGCGGCCGTCCGCGTCCGCGGGGCCAAAGAACTGGCCGGGCTCATGGAAAAGGAGATCGCCATCCTGGGGATGAACAAGGCCACCTTCAAGGTCGAGGTCCGAACCATCGCTCCCGCGCTGGAGGACCCGGCCACCATTCGGGAGGGCGGGACGGACGAGGTGGAGTTTCTCATCTCGCCGAACCCCGGCGAGGAGCTCCGGCCCCTGCGGAAGATCGCCTCGGGGGGCGAGCTGTCCCGAGTGATGCTCGCCCTGAAATCCGTCGGCAAGGAGGCGGAAACGGCGAGGACGCTTATCTTCGATGAGATCGACTCCGGCATAGGGGGAAGGACGGCGGATTTCATCGCCGGGAAGTTGAAGGCCCTCTCACGGAAACACCAGGTCATTTGCATCACCCACCTTCCCCAGATCGCTGCGGCCGCGGCCCACCAGTTCCGGGTCGACAAGAGGTTCGAGAAGGAGAGGACCTACACGACCATCCGGAAGCTTGAGGCCGGGGAGCGGGCCGAAGAAATTGCCCGTCTCATTTCCGGCGCCAAGATCAGCGAAGCTTCACTCCAGATCGCCAGGGAAATGCTGGCAGGCGCCCCGGCCGGAAAGAAAACGACACGGTCCGGGTCGAACGCCTGAACCGGACGTGGAGGTGACAATGAACAGGAAAGAACGGGTCGAAGCCATGTTCAAAGAGGGATTCAGCTGTTCGCAGGCGGTCCTGGCCGCTTTCAGCGATGAATTCGGACTCCCCCGGGAGACGGCGCTCCGCATTTCCCAGGCATTCGGCGGGGGCATGGCCAGGATGGCCGAAACGTGCGGCGCCCTGACCGGCGCGTTCATGGTGATCGGGTTGAAACATGGCAGGACGCGGGCGGAGGATGACGCCGCCAAAGAGAAGACCTACGCCCTCTGCCATGAGCTCGTCCGGCGTTTCCGCGCCCGGCACGGCTCGCTTCGCTGCAAGGAGCTTCTGGGCTGCGACATCGGAACTCCGGAAGGGACGAAGATCGCTCGGGACGAAAAACTCCACGACGACCTCTGCCCTCATCTTATCGTTTCGGCGGCGGAAATTCTGGAAGATCTCCTCTAGGCGCGACCTCCCGTCTTTCCCATTCGTGTATAATGGTCTGTTCAAGGCCCAGGAACATGCGCGCAAACCTCGAAGGATGCCGTTTTTTCATCAAGACATTCGGCTGCCAGATGAACGAGAACGACTCCGAGCACGTTGCCGGGCTCCTCATCCGGGCCGGGGCCGGGAAGGCCCCGTCGCCCGAAGAGAGCGATATCATCCTCGTCAATACCTGCGCTGTGAGGAAGAAATCGGAAGAAAAGATCGATTCCTTCCTCGGCCGCCTCACTCCTCTCAAGAAGGACCGGGACAGGGTCATCGGCATCCTGGGCTGCGTCGCCCAGCTCCGGCGCGGGGAGTTGTTCAAGAAAAGACCCGAGATCGACATCATCGTCGGCCCCGATCATTACCATGAGCTCGCCTCGCTCCTCTTCCAAAAGCGGGAAGGCAAGCTCATCAAGACAAGCTGGAACCGTGTTTGGCACGAGATCGGGTCCTCCGAGACCCTTCGGGAAAGTCGTGTCAGCGCCTACGTGCCCATCATGGAAGGCTGCGACAATTTCTGCGCCTACTGCGTTGTTCCCTTCAGCCGGGGCCGGGAGAAATGCCGGCCGGCAGCCGAAGTCCTGGCGGAGGTCCTGGACCTCGCCGGGAACAGGTACAAGGAGGTCCAGCTTCTAGGCCAGAACGTGAACTCCTACCGGGACCCGGGGACGGGAGAGGATTTCGCCGGACTGCTGAGGAGGGTGAGCCGGGTCGAAGGCATCGCATGGATCCGGTTCATCACCTCCCATCCCAAGGACCTCTCTCCGGAGATCGCCCGAACCATGGCCGACCGCCCGAACATCTGCCGGCAGCTCCATCTCCCCCTCCAATCCGGTTCGACGGCCGTTCTGGAAAGGATGAAACGGGGCTATTCCCGGGAGGACTACCTGGAAAAAGCCGCCTTGCTCAAGAGCCTGATGCCGGATATCGCGCTGAGCACGGACATCATCGTGGGCTTCCCGGGGGAAACAGACGCCGATTTCGAAGAGACCCTGAGCGCCTTGAAAAAGCTGGAATTCGCCAACATTTTCTCCTTCCGATATTCACCCCGCCCCCGGACGGCAGCCTCAAAGATCCGGGACGACGTTCCCCCGGACGTCAAACGGAAGCGGCTGATCGTCCTCCAGGAGCTCCAGAAGGACATCCAGCTCGCCAGAAACAGGACGCTTATCGGAAAGACCCTCAAGGTGCTCTGCTTTGGAGAGAGCAAGAAGGGCGCCCGCCAGTACTCTGGAAGGAGCGAAGGGTTCCAGGTCGTCAATTTCGACTCCCCGCGGGATGTCCGGGACCGCTTCATCGACGTCCTCATCACCGGATGCGGGCCCTACAGTCTCCATGGGGAAGCGAATCTCTAGCGTATCCGACCGTGTTCGTTGCTATTCTCCCTGAATTTGGGTATAATCCTTTGTCTTTTCGTTTCCCAAAGGAAATAAGATCTCGGCCATGAAAGTCAACGTCTGGAACACGATCCTGCAGCTCAGTAAGGAGCGCGGGGTCGAGCCTCGCATCATCATCCAGGCCATCGAGGAATCGCTCCGGGTGGCCTCGGCTAAGTTTTTCGTCCACGGGGAGGACATCCAGGTCCTCTTTCGTCCGGAGAAGGGCGAGCTGCGGGTCTACGTCCCCAAGAAAGTCGTCCTTCTGCCGAAGGACCCGGCCCGCGAGCTCTCCATAGAAGAAGCCCGCAGGATCCAGCCGGGGGCCAACCCCGGGGACGAGGTCGAAGTTGACCTGCCGGCGGACACTCTCGGCCGTATCTCCGCCCAGGCCGCCAAGCAGGTCATCTTCCAGAAGGTCCGGGACGCCGAGCAGGAAAAGATCTACGGCCAGTTCGCGCCGCGCCTGGGGGAGATCGTCACGGGTATCGTCCGCCGTTTCGAGAACAGCGTGATCATCCTCGAAGTGAACAAGACCGACATCGTGTTCCCGCTGCGCGAGAAGCTCTTCAACGAGGAGTTCCAAAGGGGCGACAGCGTCAAGGCGGTCATCGTCCAGGTCTTCAGGGGATTCCAAGGGCCCCAGATCATCGTTTCGCGGGCCAACTCCCAGTTCCTGGCCAAGCTCCTCGCGCTCGAGATCCCCGAAATCGCCAACGGGACCATCGAGATCAGGGACATCGTCAGGCAGCCGGGCGAGCGGGCCAAGGTCGCCGTGGAGAGCAAGGAGAGGGACATCGACCCCATCGGAGCCTGCATCGGCGTCAAGGGGAACCGGATCCTGGCCGTCTCCAAGGAATTGGCCGGCGAGAAGATTGACATCATCGAGTGGAACCCGAGCCCCATATTATACGCTAAGGCGGCCCTCAGCCCAGCCAAGGTGGAAAATGTCCTCATCCAGGACACGGCCGATAAGGTCCTCCAGGCCTCCGTCTCCAGGGACCAGCTGTCCTTGGCCATCGGCAAGAAAGGGATCAACGTCAAGCTGGCGTCGCGGCTCGTCGGCTGGAAAATCTCAATTCAAGAAGAACAACGGACATGAACAACCCAACAACGAAAAAACCAATCCTTAAAAAGACCGTCAAGCCGGCCGTCGAAAGCGCCCCGAAGCCCAGGCCCAAGCTCCGGCTGCAGGAAGGAATGCTGATCAAGGACGTCTCCGAAAGGATAGAGATCCGGCTCAAGGACCTCCTCGACAAGCTCGGCGAAAAAGGGTTCGTGCTCACGGCCAATGACCTCGTCGATGAAACCCACGCGGCGCCCCTCACCGCGGTGACCGGCCACGACGTGGAGTTCGTTTCGCTCGAGCGGGAAATGAAGCTCCGGGCCGAGAGCCACGCCTCGGAAATGGTCCCGCGGCCCCCCGTCGTGACCATCATGGGGCACGTCGACCACGGCAAGACGACGCTTCTCGATGCCATCCGCTCCTCCCACCTCGTCGACAAGGAATCCGGGGGGATCACCCAGCACATCGGGGCCTACCGGGTCATATACAAGAACCGCCCCATCACGTTCATCGACACGCCGGGCCACCAAGCATTCACCCAACTAAGAGCGCGGGGAGCCAAGCTCACCGACATCGTCATCCTGGTCGTGGCCGCCGACGACGGCGTCATGCCCCAGACAAAGGAAGCCATCGATCACGCCAAAGCCGCGGGCGTCCCCATCATCGTGGCCATCAACAAGATGGACAAGCCCGAGGCCAATCCGGAGCGGGTCAAACAGCAACTGTCCAAAGAAGGCCTCCTTGTAGAGGAGTGGGGCGGCAAGATCGTCAGCGTCCAGATCTCCGCCAAGGACAATAAGAACATCGACGACCTGTTGGAGATGGTCCTTCTCCTGGCCGAGGTCACAGAGATCAAAGCCAACCCCAAAGGCCCCGCCCAGGGCGTCGTTCTCGAGGCCCGTTTGGACGCCCAAAAGGGACCTCTCGCGACCGTCATCATCCAGCAGGGAACGCTCGGCCACGCCCAAGCGTTCATCTCGGGGACCGCGACCGGAAAGGTCCGGGCCCTGTTCGACGACGCCGGGAAGCGTATCAAGAGCGCGGGGCCTTCCGTGCCCGTCGAGGTCCTCGGCTTCTCCGAAGTGCCCTCAGCCGGGAATTGCTTCCAGGTCGTGGACGACATGGAAACGGCCAGGCTGATCGCCCAGTACCGGCTGTCCAAGGTCAAAAAAGAGGAGCCGGTCCGGCCCGAGCGCGTCACCCTGGACGACCTCTTCAAGAAGATCGATGAAGGTCTGGTCAAGGAGCTGGCGATCGTCCTCAAAGCCGACGTCCAGGGCAGCGTCGAGGTGCTCGTGGAAGTTCTCCCTTCGTTGAGCACGGAAAAAGTGAAGATCCATATCATCCACGCCGCGACAGGGGGCATCACCGAGGCCGACATCCTTCTGGCCTCGGCCTCCAACGCCATTGTCATCGGATATAACCTCAAGCCCAACCCCAAGGTCGTGGACCTGGCCAAGAAAGAGAACGTCGAGATCCGGACTTACAGGATCATCTACGAGCTCACCGAAGACGTCAAAAAGGCGCTCATCGGCATGCTCGAGCCGGTCATCAAGGAAACCTACCAGGGCCGGGCCGAGGTCCGCAGGATCTTCCAGATCCCCAAGACCGGCGCCATCGCGGGATGCTACGTCACGGACGGGAAGATCACGCGCAACTCGGAGATCCGCGTCCTGAGGAACAAACAGGTCATCCACCAGGGGCGCATCTCTTCGCTGAAGCACGTCAAGGAGAACGTCACCGAGGTCAAGAAGGACTACGAATGCGGCATCGGGTTGGAGAAGTTCCACGAGGTTCAACCGGGTGACCTCATCGAAGCTTACATCAAGGAAAAGGTCAAGGCCGAGTAAGGCCAAGCGTTCGCGGAAAGACCATGGTCGTGGGCGTCCTGTCTCTGGAGGTTCTGTTCCCTTATTCCCGTTCTCTCAAGGACAAGAGACAGCACCTGAAAAGTTTCAAGGACCGCGTCCGGAGCCGCCACAACGTCTCCGTCGCGGAGGTCGACTTCCAGGACAAATGGCAGAGGGCCAGGATCGCCGTCGCGGCCGTCAACAACCGGCCCCACGACGTTGAGGACCTCCTGAACAGAATCCTCAACGAGGCCGAGGAATCCCTCGGAGGGACGATCGTGGACCACCGGATCGACTATTTCTGACGCCGCGCGGCCCGGCCCGGGAAGGAGCGCAGGGACATGACGGAAAACCGACGCAGCCAACGGGTCGCAAGCCTGATCCAGGAGGAGCTCAGCCGCTTCCTCATCAAGGACGTCCAGGGCCAGGTGCCGGGGCTCATCACCATCACCCATGTCGAGGTGACCGATGACCTGATGACGGCCCATATCTATCTGAGCGTCTTCGGCAACGACGACAAGGAAGGCCTCCTCCCCCTGCTCGAAAAGAGGAAAGGATACATCCGAAAAATCCTTGCCTCCCGGATCAATTTAAAGTATAATCCTCAGCTATTTTTCTCCCTGGACCCGGCTCTGGAGGACGAGGAAAAGCTGGACCGACTGTTAGAAATGGCAAAGAAACATGAATCCTGATCCCGTCGATCTGATCTGCCGGAAGATCCGCGAATGCCGGAGGATCGCCATCACATCCCACCTCAGGCCCGACGGCGACTCCGTCTGCGCGAGTCTCGCTCTGGCCATCTTAGGGGAGCGGCTCAGCAAGAAGATGTCGGTCGTCAATAAGGACAACACGCCCTTCCCGTTCTGTCACTTCCCGGGGGCCGGCCGCATCCGCATCGGGCAAATCGACCCCGCGGAATCCGACATGGTTATTCTCCTCGAATGCGCCGACGTTTCCAGGTCCGGCCAGGAGAACCTTGGCGACTGCTACAAGATCAACATCGACCACCACTATTCCAACTTCACTTACGCGGACATCAATTGGATCAATCCCCGGGCCTCCGCCGTCGGCGAGATGATCTTCGAACTGGGGGAACGCCTTGGGGTCCCCATCCCCCCGCAGGCCGCCGACTATCTTTACTGCGCCATCGTCTCCGACACGGGTTCGTTCCAGTTCTCGAATACGACGGCCAAAGCCTTCGAGACCTGCTACAAGCTGGCAAGCCTGGGGGCCAGCCCGATCAAGGTCTCGGAGATGCTCTATAACAACAATCTCCCGGAGAAGATCAAGCTCCTGGGGCAGGTCCTCTCCACCCTGCGGATGAACGGGAGAGGGAACATCGCGGCCATCACCATGTTCAAGAAGAACCTGTCGGACCTCAACCTCAAAGAGATCGACACCGAGGACATCACCACCCTGGCCCGGTCCATCAAAGGAGTGGAGATGGTCCTGTTCTTCAAGGAGATGGAAAAGGACACCTTCCGGGTCAGCCTCCGCTCCAAGGGGGGGGCCAATGCCGCCCTTATAGCCGAGCACTTCGGCGGCGGGGGGCACATCCATGCCTCGGGATTCACGGCTTATGGCTCCTATGAGAAGCTGATCGTGGAGATCCCAGAAACCGTGGAGCGGCTGCTGACAACGGCTTTGCCCGAATCTCCGGCTTCCTGATCCAACTCCCTGAAAGGCGGCGCTTTGGACGGACTGATCGTCATCGACAAACCCCCCGGCCTCACCTCGCATGACGTCGTCCTCGGGGTCCGGAGGCTTATCCATGGCGAAAAAACGGGCCATTGCGGCACCCTGGACCCCGACGCCACGGGGGTGCTCCTCGTCACGGTCGGCAAGGCCACGCATCTCTTTCCCTTTCTTTCCGGACACGACAAGACCTACCGGGGGACCATCCGTTTCGGATTTTCCACGGACACGTATGACGCGTCCGGCCGGCCCACTTCTCCCGAGAGCCCGGACTGTCCTGACGAGAACGCGGTCCGCGGAGCCATGCGAAAGTTCGAGGGCAGGATTTCCCAGACCCCTCCCCCCTTCTCGGCCAAGAAACTGGGCGGTCAACCTTCGTATAAGCTCGCCCGCGCCGACAAGGACGCAGTCTTAAAGGCCCAGGAGGTCACGGTCCGCCGTTTTGAGCTCGAGGTCTTCCGGCCGCCCCTGGCGGATTTCACGGCGGAATGCTCGTCCGGCACCTATATTCGCGCCCTGGCCCATGACCTTGGCAGACTCCTGGGGTGCGGGGCCCACCTGGCCGGTCTCAGAAGGACGGTCAGCGGCGATTTCGGGCTTGCCGACGCCCACTCGCTTGACGAAGTCCTGTCGAGGGCCGAAGCCGGGGATTGGCAAGGACTTGTCGTCCCCATCGAAAAGCTCCTCCCCCGGCTGCCGGCGATCAGGCTGGACGTCGAAGGCGAAGAGCGGGCACGCCACGGCAACCGGATCCTCCCCGGCCACGTCCTGGCCCTCCCGAACGGATGGCCGGACGCGTCTTCCGGGCAGGACCCCGTTGTCCGCATCGTCGCCCGGGACGGACGGCTCCTGGCTTTGGCCAGGCCTTCTCACGATGGGGAGGGGTTCTCCCCCTTTCTCGTCCTCAGCGACTGAAACTCGTTCGCGGGTGCTTTCCCCCCCTGAAAGCGGGCCATTGTCCGAAAACTTGTCAAAATAATTGTCGATCCGTTCTTGAATTTTCGGGCCGGGTATTGTATGGTATTGAAGACATGAGGCTGAACAAGAACCAAATCGAACACCTTGCCTTCGTGATCCTGCATAATCTGGTCAAGGAGAGTAAGATCATCGCCGAGGACCGCCCGCGCCTCCTCGAGGAGATCATCAGCCTGATCCTGGACGATTTCCAGAAGGAGGACAAGCTGGACCAGGAGGTCAGGGAGATCCTGGGCAAGCATATGGAGAAAATCCGCCGGGAGAACCTCGAGTACCAGACCATGTTCAGGATGATCAAAACGAAGCTGGCCAGAGAAAGGAACATCGTCCTGTGAGCAACAAGCTGTCCCGGGAAAAGATCAACGTTCTCTCCCGCCAGATCCTCACCGCCCTCAACAAGAACGAGCAGGTGGAGTTCCTCGACGACCCCAACGAGATCCGCCTCATCATTGTGAAGTCCATCGAAGAGGAGATGAACCTCTACGAGGTCCTCGACAAGAAGGCCGTGAATAAGATCCACTCCCAGAAGAAGGCCATCGAGGAAGGCAGCCGGGAGTGGGAAATCCTCTACCGGAAATATTACAACGACGAACTCGCCAAACTCGGAAAGATCTCCTCATAGGCCAGGCCCCTCTTCCCCCAATACCCCGGTCGTCGAAATCCAAGAAGATATTCGTCCCAAAAAAAAGGCCGGAGGGTTAACCCTCCGGCCTTGGCGTTTGCTTTGACGGAAGATCTTTAGAACACCATCCTGAATCCGAGGGCGAACTTGTGGTGCTCATCGAACGATCGGTTGCTGCCGAGCGGGCTCCTGAATTCAAAGAAGATCGAGCCCACGCTGGTCCAGTTGTTGAACACGTCGACCCCGATGTTTCCGACCGCGTCCAAACCCGACTTCCGGGTGTTCTGTTCTTTCGAACTGTAACCCAGGCCGCCACCGACGTACACCGGTCCCGCGTGAAAATTGACCAGGGCGTTGGCCAGGAACATGAATTTCCATGGATCTCCCTGGAACGGGACGGCCCCGCCGGCCGACGCCACGAAGCTGAACCTGTTGGGCGAAAGCCAGGTGAAAATGCCGCCCCTGAGGAAGCCGTATGTGGTGTAGGTTCCTCGCGCGATCAGCGGACCGGCTTCGAGCAACCAGAAGAACCTTTTCTGGGTCACTTCAAAGGACAAGTGGCAGGCGTCCGAAGCGGGGGAAACGCCCCCGGCATTGTCGAAGACCGTCGTCGTGATGGTGTAAACGCCGGCCTTCAGGAAGGTCTTCTCCCACTGGAGGGGCTTGTCGGTTTTCGTGAAGGTGTCGAGGACCTGGCCGGCCGGGTCCGTGATCTCGAATACGGCCTTGACGATCTCGCCATCCGGGTCCGTGGAACCGGACGCGTCGAAGGTGATCGGCCGCCCGACGTAATCCTGGCAAGGCAGGCAGGAGGTCCAGAGCTTGCAGACGGGCGGGAAGTTGATGTAGGTCTTGGCCTGGCAAGCGTTCGTGGAGACGATGTCCTGCAGGTTGAGGGCGCTGGCCTTGAATACGTACTCGCCCGGCTTGTCGAACTTGGTCTGCCACTTGGGGGATTCCGGCGTCAGCTTCTGGGAAGCTAGTGTTTCCCCCTGAGCGTTCAGGACCTCGACAACCATGCTCTTGGCATTCTGGGTGCCGCTCATGTCGATGGTGATGGGGTCATTAAGGTTGGCCTTTTCGGGCGTGATCACCAAGCTGCAGACCGCCAGCGGCGGGGGAACGTCTTCAATATTCCTGAGGGCGATGTTGCCGCACGGTTTGGGTATGATGAAGTGGTGGATCTTGTAATCCTTCGTGACGTCGACGGCGAAGACCTCGAGCGGGGCTTTGCCGGCCCACTCGATCTCCTTGGTCACCTTGACCTTGCCCTGATTCCTGAAGATCATCCACATGGCGCGGTCGCCCACCGCCCACGTCGTGTCCGTGAAAATGGCTGCCTTTAACTCGTCGAGGAAGGGAAGATAGAGGTCGCCGTAACCGGCCATGTCAAAACCCAGCTTGATGTCCGCGGCGTATCTGTCCACGACGGTCTTCATGACCTCCTGGGTCGGGATGTTTCCCTTGACCCGGGCGAACGTATAACGCCCGATGCTCTTGAGCTTCGTGACCTCGGCGTATGTGTTCATCGTCAAGGCAATCAGACCAAAGATGAGCAGAACTAGGAAAATCTTCTTGTTTTTCATCGGTTCCTCCTCTCTAAAAAAAGCCCCCTCTCTAGGGCCATCGTATTTTCTATTAAATAGATATTCGCCTAATTTGTCAAGAAAAAAGACATTTTCCCAAAATTGCCGATAGGATTCATTCTTCTCAATCGATGCCCGGAATTCCGACTCGCGTCCTATCGGCAATTTTGGGCTTTGACCGGCGCTTTGTGTTTGCCGGCCGAATTCTGGTATAATCGATTGCTTGAAAAAGGAGGAATGACCGTGAATATCGTCAACGAAGAAACCGAACTCCACGTGATCACACCGAATGAGCCCGGGATCTTCGGCCGCGTTCTGGGCACCCTGGCCAATGCCGGGGTCAACCTGAGGTCCCTCTGCGTCTCTTCCATGGGCAAAGAAGGCCACTTCCTGCTCATCACGGCGGACAATAAAAGGGCCGAGAAAGCCCTCAAGACGCTGGGCTATAAGGTCAAGCCGAACAAGGTCGTGACGGTCGAGATCAGTGACCGGATCGGCGTCGGGGCCGAGATCGGCGCCCTCCTTGGGAACGCCGTCATCGACATCAAGTACGCTTACGGGAGCTCAAACGACGAAGGGCGAAGTCTCCTCGTCTTCAATACGAGCAACAACAAGAAAGCGGCGGACACCCTCAGATAGGCCCGCCCCTTCTCGGACCATGGCAAAAAGGGTTCTGGTCGTCACTTCGGACGTCCCTTTCGTTGAGGGCGGGCACATGACGATTGCCCGCAGCACGGTGAGGGCCCTCCGCGAATGCGGGCACGAGGCCGACCTTGTCCTGACGCCTCAGAACCGTTTCGGGCGCCAGCTTCGGGCCTACGTCGCCAACCGGTTCACCGACGTCGGGATGGACGGCCTCGGAAGGACGATCGACCAGGTCGTTTCCTTCCGCTTCCCCAGCTTTGCCGTCCAACATCCCCGCCACGTCTGCTGGCTGAACCACCGGATGAGAGAATACTACGATCTTTGGGAGGTCCTCTACGCCCGGCTCGGCTTCAAGGGGAGGATCAAGGAAACCGTCCGGCGGCGGATCATCCACGTCCTGGACACCCGTCTCCTTAAACACGACGTGACCAAGGTCCTCGCCCAGTCTGAAACCGTCCGCGAAAGGCTGAAAACCTGGGGCAACATCCCCTCCGAGGTCCTCTATCCTCCCCCCCCCCAAAGGGAATACCGGAGGGAAGCCGCCGGGAATTTCGTCTTTTCCGTCTCCCGGCTCCATTCGCTGAAGCGGCTCGATCTGCTCGTCGAGGCCTTTCGCTTCGTCCGGAGCATGGACGTACAGGCGCGCGTCATCGGCAGCGGGCCGGAATTCGGGCCCCTCCGGTCCAAGGTCAAGGAGTATGGTCTCGAGGACAGGATCTTCCTGCTCGGCAAAACCGACGAACGGACGCTCCTTGAAAATTATGCCCGTTGCCTGGCCGTGTTCTTCTGCCCCCTCAAGGAAGACTACGGACTCGTGACCCCCGAAGCCTTCGCCTCGGGAAAGCCCGTGATCACCACTCGCGACAGCGGCGGCCCCGCCGAGCTGGTCAGGCACGGCGAGACAGGGTTCATCGTGGAACCCACGCCGCGGGAGATCGCCCTGAGGATCGACCAGCTCGCCGAAGACAAGGCCCTGGCCGAAACGATGGGCCAGGCCGCCTTCGATTTCGTCTCGGGGATGACCTGGGACAAGGCCGTTCAAAAGCTCCTTCTTCCCTGATGCCAAGAAGAGAGCATGGGAAAGGGCTTTCAACGACCCACAAAAAAACGCGAGAGGACCTCCTGCTTTAAGGGGCAGGCCCGCGTATTTCTCCTTGGGCCGGGACCTAGGCCGCGGCAGCCTCCGTTTTTTTCCGAAGGAACATTTTGATGAAGAGCCCGATCACTCCGATGGAAAGCAGGAAGAGCGTCAGGTCGGCCGCAATCAGGACATAGTTCCTTTTCCGGATGTAGCTCGTGAGAAGGATGGACAGCGAGGCGAGAGTCGTCAGGAACATGAACACGGCGGGGACAAGAGTGACGGCAACTTTCTTCTTCCGGAGGAGGAGCCAGGCCGATACGGCCAGCAGGCTCAGGGCGGCCAGGAGCTGGTTGGCGGTCCCGAAAATGGGCCACAGGGCGTTGAAGGCGTTCGAGGTGGCCAGGACCCACATGAGCGCGACGGAGATCCCGGAATTGAACCAGTATCGCCTGAGCAGGGCCGGGGCCTTCATGAAGACGATGGTCCAGAGCTCTTCGAAGAGATAGCGGTTGAGCCGGACCGCCGCGTCCAGGGTGGTGATGACGAACCCTTCCACGAGCAGGATCCCGAACACGGTTCCCAGGGCCACGGAGATGCCCAGCCCCCGGTTGAAGAGCTGGCCCGCGGCCAGCGAAAAACCCAAAATGGGATTGGACTTGATCGCGGGGTCGGTCGGCCAGACGATGGATTTGTAGTCCGCGAAGCTCATGGCCGCGCCGATGGCCAGCAGGACGCAAACGGCGAGCAGGGATTCGAGGAGCATCGCGTTGTATCCCACCCTTCGGGCGTCGGTTTCTTTGGAAAGCTGTTTGCACGTCGTGCCGCCGGCGACAAGGCAGTGGAACCCCGAAATGGCGCCGCAGGCGACGATGCAGAACATCATCGGCCAGATCAGGCCCAGATTCTGGACGCCTTCATGAAGGTTGAAGCTGGGGACGGTCACCCTTAGGCCGCTGAACCCCGTTCTGAAGAGCGACAGGACCATCAGGGCGATGCCGCCGTAGAGGATCTGGACGTTGATGAAATCACGGGGCTGGAGGATCAGCCAGACCGGAGCGCCGGCCGCGATGAGCACGTAGACGGAGATGATGATCATCCAGGTGGTCGGGGCCATGGTGATGGGATGGGCGATCCCGAGAAGGACCGAGCCGACACAGATGACGGAAGCGATGAGGTAGGAAAAAGCCGTCTTGAGCCCCTTCTTGTAGATCAGCCAGCCGAGGATCGGCGAGCAGAGTGTTATGACGATGACGGACATGGAGGCGATGCCGCCGATGCGCCCCATGACGATGCCGTCCCTGACCACCGTCTTGAGGAAGGTCTCCCCTTCCTTGACACCGATCTTGGCCAGAGGCCAGAGGGAGGTCAGGGAGATCGAGGTCGCGCTCAGGAAAGAGGAGGTGACAAGGACGATCATGATGATCGTGAAAGCGATGAAGAGGTTGAATCCCTTATCGCCCAGGGTCTTGCGGGCGACCTCGGCCATCGACTTCCCGCCCTCCCGCATGCTGATGAACAGCGTCGTGAAATCGTGAACCGCGCCGATGAAGATCCCGCCGAGGACGACCCAAAGCCAGGCCGGGACAAAACCATAAAGGACAGCCATGGTCGGCCCCAGGATGGGGCCCGCCCCGGCGATGGCCGAAAAGTGGTGGGCGAAGACGACGTAGGTCTTGGTCGGCACGTAATCACGGCCGTCGTTGAACCGCACGGCCGGCGTGGGGTGGTCCGGGTCCTCACCCAGCTTGCGGGCGATAAACCCTGAATAGAAGCGGCCGGCCAGACCGAAACAGACGATGGAGATGCCGAGCAAGATCAGAACGTTCATCGCTAACTCCCGATCCTCGTTAAAAAGGAATCTTTATAGCACAGGGGGGCCGCGAAGTCAAAATGCGGCCTCATCCGCAAATTGCCGTTGACAAGATGAGGGTCTTTGGCTTAAAATGGTTCTCTCTAGAGGATTAGAGTAGATATAAGGAGGCCAGAATGTCAAAAGCCGAACCCAATGTCGTCCCCTTGTGCGATGTTTTATTGGTTCTACTGATCATCTTCATGGTCATCACGCCCCTCGTCCAAAAAGGCATCGATGTCAAGTTACCCGAAACCCAGGCGGACTCCTCCGGCGGACAGCCCACAGGGCTGGTCGTCCTGACCGTTCAAAAGAACGACACCATCCTGATCAATAAAGACCCCATCGAGCTCAGAATGCTCCTGGAAGAGCTCCGGCGCATCTATTCGACCCGCCAGGACAAGACGATCTTCATCCGGGCTGAAGCGAAGCTCCCCTTCAGCAAGGTCATGGAAGTCATGGACATCGCGAAGGGAGCCGGCATCGACGTTCTCGGATTGATCCCGGAATACATCGAAGATTAGCGCTCCACCCTCTTATCCGGGAATAAGAGAAGCATGAAAGCGCGAACGTTTCTTTTTATTTTCCTGGTATCCTCAATGATTCCTCTTTGCGGACAGACGGATCTCGTCGGCCCCGTCACCAAAGAGGCGGTCCTTCAAAAATGCACCGATTGGCAGCCGATCGCGGCGGCCTATAATCCAAAACCTGAGTTCCTCGAGCGGTTGAGGGTCCTGGCCCGGGGGGTCAGGGTCGAGGTCTTTCTGGGCACATGGTGTTCCGACAGCAAAGCCCACGTGAGCGAATACTTCAAGGTCCTCGAAATAGCCGACACCCCCCTCATCCAAACGTCCTATATTGCCGTCCCCGAGGACAAGACGAAACGCGCGCCCTATTATCAGGGCAAAGACATCCTGAAAATCCCCACGTTCATCGTCTTCGTTGACGGGCTGGAAAAGGGCCGCATCATCGAGGTCCCCCAGAAAAGCGTCGAAGAAGACCTCGTCGAAATCATCGAGAGATGATCGGGCCGATGACCTCCCTCGATATCACCAGCCTCTGGATTTCGTTCGTCCCTTCGTAGATCTGCAGAAGCTTGGCGTCTCGCACCAGCTTCTCGATGGGATAGTCCTTCATGTAGCCATACCCACCGAAGATCTGGAGGGCGTCCACGGCGGTCTTCATGGCGATGTCCGAGGCGAAACATTTGGCCATCGCCGATTCCTTGCTTCCGGCCTTCCCGTTCTCGATGAGCCAGGCCGCGTGCCAGACGAGATGCCGGGCGGCGTTGATCTCCATGGCCATCTGGGCGATCTTGAAAGCGGTATTCTGGTAGACGGCGATGGGTTTGCCGAACTGAATCCGCGTCTTGGCGTATTCGACCGCATATTCCATGGCCGCCCGGGCGACGCCGACGCCCGCCGCGCCGACCGCCGGCCTCGTCCGGTCGAACGTCCTCATGGCCGCTAGGAAACCGTGGCCTTCGCGGCCCAACATGTTCTCCGCCGGGACCCGGGCGTCCTCGAAGAAGATCTCGGCCGTGTTCGACGCCCGGTTCCCCATCTTGTCCTCGACCTTGCCGATGGAGACACCGCAGGTCGCCTTGGGAACGACGAAAGCGCTGAGCCCCCGGGGACCCTTCTCCGGCGCAGCGTTGGCGAAAACCAAGAAGAGGTCGGCGACGCCGGCGTTGGTGATGAAGCACTTGGACCCGTTGATGACGTACTCGGAGCCGTCCTTCCTGGCCGTCGTCTTGATGGCCGCCGTGTCGGAACCCGCCTCACGCTCAGTCAAGCAATAGGAGGCGAAGGTCATCTTCTGGGTGGCCGGGGCGAGGAACCGCTTCTTCTGCTCTTCCGACCCGAAGAGAAGGATGGGCGTGAAGGCGAGCGAGTTGGCCATCATCGACGTGTACATGCCCGCGCAGCCCCAGGCCAGTTCCTCGCTCAGGATCACGGTCTCCAGGTCACTCAGTCCGCCCCCTCCGTATTCGGCGGGGATGGTGCTGGTGAGGAAGCCCGTGTCGAAGGCCTTCTTCATGACCTCTACGGGGAACTCCTCTCCCCTGTCGTAGCGCGCGGCCACGGGCCTCATCTCTTTCTCGGCGAACTCATGGGCCATTTCCTGAAGAGCCTTTTGTTCTTCGGTCAAGCTGAAATCGATCACGTCTTCTCCTCCTCGAACCCGACGGATACGGCTCGAAAAATACGGCGAATATATACTTTATCGAAGCGGCAAAGTCAAACCAACTCTGACACCGAAAGTTGCCGATAGGACGTGAGTCGGAATTCCGGGATATGAATCCATTCTCTGGAATTGGCATCATGCCCCTGGAATTGAGGGTAACACCAGAATCCGGCGTCATCGCTTGAGAAACATCAATCCTATCGGCAATTCTGGGTGACGGAGCTAACCTGACTTATTCATAAAAACGCCGATGCGTTGTTTAGCTCAAGCGATATCTCCGATAAACCGATTTATCATTCGGTTTCCGAAAGTTCATCTCAACAAAACCGGCATTTTTACCCTCCGGGCGAGCCGATCCGGCCGCATCTGCTTTGTTGCGAAGGGTTCGCAGGTCCGGAAGTACAGCTTCACCCTCCGCGCCTCGCATCTGCAGCCGCCTCGACTCGTGAATAGGCCAGGCTAATACCCGAGTTTGACAAGCCGAGATCCACAAAAGTCTTATAACGCACTGTAATCAATGGAGATACGGCGATTTTCAGAATATCCGGTGTGTATCCAGGT
>Ga0315281_10000641_pt1 | contig 49171 bp, 51 predicted proteins | sample YL17G07_0_MG_FD_204540 | JGI IMG/M metagenome (GOLD analysis project Ga0315281, IMG submission 204540) | Sediment microbial communities from Yellowstone Lake, YNP, Wyoming, USA - YL17G07_0 | ecosystem: Environmental > Aquatic > Freshwater > Lake > Sediment | place: USA: Wyoming | collected...
TGCGCAAGGTGCCGGGCAACTGGAGCTTCGTCGTGGTGACCGACCGCGTGGAGCTGGACGACCAGATCGCCAAGACGTTCAAGGCCTGCGGCGCGGTAAGCGAGGCGGAGGGCGACGCCTGCCACGCGCAGAGCGGCGCGGAGTTGCGCCGGCTGCTGGCCGGAAACCACCGCTATGTGTTCACGCTGATCCACAAGTTCCAGACGCCCGAGGTGCTGTGCGACCGGCCGGACGTGATCGTGCTCACCGACGAGGCGCACCGCAGCCAGTACGACACGCTGGCGATGAACATGCGCGCGGCGCTGCCGAAGGCGCTGTTCCTGGCCTTCACCGGCACGCCGCTGATCGCGGGCGAGGAAAGGACCAAGGACGTGTTCGGCGACTACGTCTCGATCTACGATTTCCAGCAGTCGATCGAGGACGGCGCCACGGTGCCGCTCTACTACGAGAACCGCACGCCCGAGCTGCAACTCGTCAACCCGGACCTGAACGAAGAGGTCTATGAGCTGATCGAGCAGGCGGCGCTGGACCCCGAGCAGGAGGCGCGGCTGGAGAGGGAGTTGTCGCGCCAGTACCACCTCATCACCCGCGACGACCGGCTGGACACGGTGGCGAAGGACATCGTGCGCCATTTCACCGGCCGGGGCTTCCAGGGCAAGGCGATGGTGGTGTCCATCGACAAGGCGACCACGCTGCGCATGTACGACAAGGTGAAGAAGTACTGGCCGAGGACGGACTCGACCGACATGGCGGTGGTGGTGTCGCCGGGCCAGAACGAGATCGAGCAGATGAGAGCGCTCGGCCTCGACATCGTGCCGCACCGCAAACGCATGAACGAGGAGGCGCTGGACGAAAAGTTCAAGGACCCGGACGATCCGCTGCGCCTGGTGTTCCTGTGCGCCATGTGGCTCACCGGGTTCGACGCACCGAGCTGCTCGACGATCTACCTCGACAAACCGATGCGCAACCATACGCTGATGCAGACCATCGCACGCGCGAACCGCGTCTATCCGGGCAAGCACAGCGGGACCATCGTGGATTACGCAAACGTGTTCGCGTCGCTGGAGCGGGCGCTAGCGATCTACGCCCAGGGGCGCGGCGGCAACCTGCCGGTGAAGGACAAGAAGGCGTTGGTCGAGGAACTGCGCAAAGCAGTCACGGACGCCACGGCCTTCTGCAAGGCGCGTGGCGTGGACCTCGCCAAGATCGAAGGCACGTCGGCGGAGAAGTTCGAGCGAGCGCAAGCGGTGAAAGACGGCGCCGACCGCTTGCTGGCACCCGATTCCGTGAAAAAGAATTTCCTGGCGCACGCGAGGCTGACGGATGCGCTGTATTCGGCGGTCAAGCCCGACCCGGTCGCGGTCGAATTCGCAACCCGCTGCGGAACCTTGCGCGCGCTGACCGACTACATCCGGAACCTCAGCGAGCCGCCGGACATATCGCAGGTGATGAAAGGCATTCAGGAACTGCTTGACCAGTCCATCGGTGCCGAGCCGTTCAAGATCGGAGACAAATCAGCCGGCTACCAGGGGATCGACCTTTCGAAGATCAATTTCGAGGCGCTGGCCAAGAAATTCGAGAAGAAGAAACCGACGAACTCGGACTTTGAGCGGCTCAAGGCGGCGGTGAAGGCGCAGCTGGAACGCATGGTGCGGCTCAACCGCACGCGCGCCGACTATCTGCAGAAGTTCGAGGCGCTGATCGAGGCCTACAACAGCGGCAGCCGAAACATCGAGGAGATCTTCAAGGACCTAGTCACCCTCGCTGGCGTGCTCACGCAAGAGCAGGAAAGGCACGTGCGCGAGCACCTGCGCGAGGAAGAGCTGACGATCTTCGATATCCTTACCCGCCCCGGGCCGAAACTCTCCACGGAAGAGCGGGAGGAGGTAAAGAAGGTCGCCCGGCAGTTGCTGGAACGGCTGAACGCGCTGCTGGTTCTCGGCTGGCGCCAGAAAATCCAGTCACGCGCAAAGATACATCTCGCGATTGAGGACACGCTCGAAGGGCTGCCACGCGTATACACGAAGGACCTGTTCGCGAAAAAGTCCGAGGTGCTGTTCGAGCACGTCTACGAGGCCTACGCCGGAGATGGCCGCAGCGTATTCAACACTGCGGCCTGACTCTCCGCCAACTTACGTCGGCTGCTTCACCACCCGCAGGTAGGGCTTGAGCGTCTTGAAGCCCTGCGGATACTTCTTCTTCGCCTCTTCGTCCGAGACGGAGGGCGGGATGATGACGTCCTGACCCGGCTTCCAGTTCACCGGCGTCGCCACGCCGTGCTTGGCATTCATCTGCAGGGCATCGAGCAGGCGCAGCACTTCGTCGAAATTGCGACCGGCGCTCATCGGGTAGACCAGCATCGCCTTGATCTTCTTGTCGGGGCCGATGATGAACACCGAGCGGATGGTGGCGTTGTCCGCGGCGCTGCGCGGTCCGGCGCCGGCGTTCGGGTGGATCATGTCGTAGAGCTTGGCCACCGCGAGGTCTTCACCGCCGATCAGCGGGTAGTTGACCGCGTGGCCCTGGGTTTCCTTGATGTCGCCCAGCCACTTGCCGTGGTCGCTCACCGAGTCGTTCGACAGGCCGATGATCTTGGTGTTGCGCTTGTCGAATTCGGGCTTGAGGCCGGCCATGTAGCCCAGCTCGGTGGTGCACACCGGGGTGAAATCCTTCGGGTGCGAGAACAGGATCGCCCACTTGTCGCCGATCCAGTCGTGGAATTTGATGGTTCCTTCGGTCGTTTGCGCCGTGAAATCCGGTGCTTCGTCGCCAATGCGAACAGACATGTTTTCTCCTTCAGGAAAACACCATTCTACTTCGCCGCACTTGTCAGCGCCGCCGCCGCGTTCTGGTCGGCGCGCATTCTTGCCAGGTCGCCCCGCTCGCCGTAAATCGCCGCGCGCCGCAGCAACGCCTCGGCGCTGCGCGGGTCGAGCTTCAGTGATGCGTCCAGGTCATTCAGCGCGTGGTCGAAATCGCGCTTCAACGCAAGCACCGAAGCGCGGTTGCGCAACGCTCCGGCATCGCGCGGCCTGAGCTTCACTGCCTGGTCGAAATCGGCCAGTGCGCGGTCCCAATCCCGCATCGCCCGCCGCAGCAGGCCGCGGATGTTCCAGGCGCCCTGCAGACCGGGCTCGAGGCGGATCGCTTCGTCCAGGTCGGCGAGCGCCTTGCCTCCCTGGCCCTGGAGCAGATAGGTGGCACCGCGCTGCAGCAGCGCCCTCGCGTGCCGCGGCGTGATTTTTAGCGCCGCGTTGGCGTCGGCGAGTGAGTGCTCGAACTGCCCTTTCATGCGCCGCGCGAGAGCCAGGTTGCTGTAGGCGTCGGCGTACAGGGGATCCAGCCGGATCGCCTCGTCCAGGTCCTCGATGCCGGCATCGAGTTCGCCTTTTTGCAGCCGCGCCGAGCCGCGGTCGTAGTAGGCGACGATCAGAAGCTTCGGCGAGAGCCTGCCCGAGTCGAGCGCGCGCGTGAAATCGGCGATCGCGGCATCCCAGTTTTCGCGCTCGGAATGGAGCGCGCCGCGATCGACGCGCGCCTGCGCCTTTTCCTTGCTCCAGACGAGCCGGGACTCCAGCGCGCGGTTGCAGTGCTCGAGCGCCTTGTCGGGAGCACTGCGGCGCAACGCCGCGCAATTCGCCACATCCTCGCCGCCGCAGCCCGCGAGCGCGACGGCCAGGACCAGCCCGAGCGCTATTGGTCCAGCTTGAGCCCGGAGTCCTTGACGAGCTTGGTCCATTTGGCGACCTCGCGGCGGATGGTATCTGCGGCCTCGGCCGGCGTGGTTGGCAGGACATCGGCGGCTTGCTCGCCCAGGCGATCGCGCACCTCGGGGCTGGTAAGCGCAGCATTCAGCGACCTGTTAAGGCGGTCGACGATCTGTTTCGGCGTCCCGGCCGGCGCGCACAACGCGTACCACTGCAGGCTGTCGAACTGCGCGTAGCCGGATTCCGCCACCGTAGGCACTTCCGGCAGCAGCGGCGAGCGCCTCGCCGCCGACACCGCCAGCGCGCGCAGCCGCCCGGCCCTGATATGCGGCAACGCCGTCACCAGGCTCGGGAACATCGCATCCACCTGGCCGCCGAGCAGGTCGGTGGTCGCGGGCGCGGCGCCCTTGTAGGGCACGTGCACCAGTTCGATCCCCGCCTGCTGCTCGAGGTACGCCATGGTCAGGTGCGTCGCCGAGCCGGTGCCGGTGCTGCCGTAAGAAAGGTTTTTCGCCTTCGCCTTGGCGAGCGCAACGAATTCCGCGAGCGACCTGGCGCGCACGTTGTCGTTCACCACCAGCACGTTGGGCGTCACGGCGACCATGCCGACCGGCGCGAAGTCCTTCACCGCGTCGTAGGGCAGCTTCGAGACCGCGGGATTGGTGCCGTGCGTCGCGATGTAGCACTGCAGCAGCGTATGGCCGTCGGCTGGCGACCGGGCGACGTACTCCGAGCCGATCGAGCCCGAGGCGCCGGCGCGGTTCTCCACCACCACCGGCTTGCCCAGGTCGGCGGACATCTTCTCCGCCACCGTGCGGCCGATGAAATCCGCCCCCGCGCCCGGCGGCAGCGGCACCACGTAGCGCAGCGGCCGTGAGGGGAACGCGGTCTGGGCGACGGCCTGGCCCTGCAGCGCGAAAAGCGCGATGCAGCAAAACCATGCCGTTGCCCTCATCTTTTCTTGCCCGCGCCCACGACCTTGGCCAGCGCGGGGAAATACGCCTTGCCGTAGCCGGCGTGGATCGCCTTCTTGATGGTTTCCTTGGCGTTGTCGGCGCCGTGGAGATAGAGGCCCGCCTCCTCGCCGAGGCGCAGCGCGTAACGGATGTCCTTCAGCGCGTACTCGGAGGAGAAGGCTCTCTCGGGGTAGTCGCCCCTGAGCATCGCCTTCATGCCGTGGTTGCGCAGCGCGAAGCTGTCGGCCGAGCCCTTGGCGAGCACCTCGAACGCGAGCTGGGGGTCGACGCCTGTGTGGCGGATCAGGGCCAGCGCCTCGGCCAGCGCCACCACGTTCTGGAACAGCACCATGTTGTTGATGATTTTCATCGCCTGGCCGGTGCCCACGCCGCCGCAGTGCGTGATATCGGTTGCGACGCATTCGAGCAGCGGCTTGATGCGCGTGAACACGTGTTCCGGGCCGCCCACCATCACGGACAGGGTGCCGGTCACCGCCGCTTCGCGCGTGCGCGCCACCGGCGCGTCCACAAACTGGATGCCGCGCGCGACGAAGCGCGCGCTCAGGTCGCGCGCCAGGTTCACCGGCGTGGTGCTGAAATCCACCACCAGGCCGCCGGGCTTGAGGTGTGTCAGCAGGCTGCCGACGCCCATGCAGACCGCGTTGACTTGCGCCCCGCCCGGCAGCGACAGGAACACGATATCGGAATGCTCGGCAACGTCGCGGATCGACTCCGCCGGCGTGACGCCGGATTCGTCCATGTTCGCCAGGGCCTCGAGATCAATGTCGAAGGCGCGCAGTTCCTGGCCCGATTTGGCCGCGAGATTGCGGCACATCGGCGTACCCATCACTCCCAATCCGATGAATCCGAGCATCATTCCTCCCACATTACCGCGAGTGCATCTAGCGCCACCACTCCGTCGTGCTTCACGATCACCGGGTTTGCCTCCGCTTCGCGCACCGGCCGGCCCGCATACAGCGCCAGCCGCGACATCGCCGCGAGCGCCCGCGCCAGCGCCTTCAGGTCGCCTTGCGGCAGGCCGCGAAACCCGCGTAGCGCCGCGAAGCCCTTCACCTGCCCGATCATCTCCAGCGCCCCCGCCTCGTCCACCGGCGCCAAGCGCAGCACCACGTCATTGTAGAGTTCCGCGAGAATTCCGCCCGCGCCCACCATCACCAGCGGCCCGACCACCGGGTCGTCGCGGTAACCGATGAGGGCTTCCGCCAGGCCCGTTGCCATGCGCTGAACCAAGAGCGATTCGCCGCTCTTTGCCAGTGATTTTGCCTTGCTTTCGAATTCCTGGCGGGAAGCGATTCCGAGAATCACCCCACCCACGTCCGATTTGTGCGCCACCTCGGCGGAAAGAATCTTCAAGGCGACCGGATAGGGCAGGCAATGTGCGTAGTCCGGAGCGTGCGCCGCAACAGATTCGACCACGGGGACACCAAGCGACGCGAACAGAGTCATTGCCTGCATTTCATTGAGCTTTCCCTTGGCGGCAAGCCCGATCGGCCACGCCAACGACCGCTCATCGTTGCTCTTGCCGGGAGTTCTCCATGCAAAATAAGCCCGGAAAGCGTCTGCGCAGGCCTCGGGCGTGCGGAACGCGGCAATTCCAGCCTCCGCCAGCAGCGCCAGCGACTTGTCCGCCTGCGGCGTCAGGAACACCGCCAGCGGTTTGGCGGAGCGCTTCGCCGCGAGAATTGGCTCGACCGCCAGCTGCGGGTGGAACTGCGCGGAGGAGCCGACCACCGCCAGCACCGCGTCGCAGCCGGGAAATTCGAGAAGTTCCTCGAGCACCGCGCCGTAGGTCGCGCTTTTCTTGCCCATCGTCAGGTCCACGATCGGCGAATCCGAGCCGGGCGCCGCGGTTTCGATGCCGAAGGTGCCCAGACGATCCACGACGCTGGCCGCGCCACCCCCGGTGGTCGTTACGACGGCCACGCGCGGCGGGCGCGGCGGTTGTCCCGCTTGGTCCGGCGGTCTGCGGCCCGCCAGCATCGGCCCGATTTCGATCAGGGTCTCGAGCATGTCGACGCGGAGGATGCCGCAATCGCGAAAATAGGCATCCAGCGCCGCGTCCTCGCCCGCCAGAGCGCCGGTATGCGAGCGCGCGATGCGCTCGCCGAGCTTCGAGCGCCCGAGCTTGTAGGCGACCACGGGTTTGCCCGCCGCATGCGCCGCGCGTGCGCCGGCCGCGAGCCGCGCCGCGTCGCGCACCGTCTCCAGGAACAGCAGGATCAGCCGCGTCTCGGGATCCGCGGCGAGCAGTTCGACCAGCTCGCCCACGCCCAGATCGCCCTCGTTGCCGACCGACACCAGCTTGGAGAACCCCAGGCCGCGCGCCGCGCCGCGCGAGAGCATCGTGCCCAGCATGGTGCCGCTTTGCGACACGATGCTGGCGCCGCCCGCGGGCGGCGAGTCCATCTCCAGCACCGCGTTCACGGAGAGCGCGACGCGCCCCGTGAGGTTGATCATGCCCATGCTATTGGGACCAAGAAGGCGCACACCGAGCTCGCGCGCCCGCGCAACGAGCCTTGCCTGGCGCGCCATGCCCGCGGCGCCGATGTCGGCAAAGCCATCGCTGAACACGCTGGCGACCGGAACGCCCTTCGCGCCGCAGTCCTCCAGCGCGCTTTCCACGTCCTCGATCATGATGAACGCGTGGTCGATCTCTTGTCTTATTTCCTGAAGATTCCTGCTGGCAGGAAGGCCGAGAATCTCGGAGCGCGCAGGATTGATCGGGAAAATTTTCCCCGCATAGCCATGCTTGAGCAGAAAGCGTTGCGGGCGCGCGGTGTTCTTGGACGCGTCGCCGGACGCACCGACCAGCGCGACCGAGCGGGGCGAGAACAGGGCCTGCGAAAGACTTATTCCGGGATTGCTTTTAATTGTTCGAACTTCCACAAACGTTCGAGAAGTGTTCCCGCCCGATCCCGGCCGATTACGGGAACCGCGAGCTCGAGATATTTCTCCTCCAACTGCGCATCCGACAACGGCGCGTCTGGATCACCGATGCGGGTGGGCTGCAGATGCTCCTCCTGCCTGCCGTCGCGCGCGACGAAGGCGACGCGCGCCGCGCGCTGCTGCGGAAACGCCGCGTCCAGTTCGGGGTCGATGGCAAGCTCGATGCGCGCCATCAGGTCCCGCGTCGGCGCGTCATTCATGCGTGCCGGCTCGAAAGCCGCGAGGCGCACGCTGCCGTGCGTGAGCGCGGAGGCAACCACGTACTTGAGCGAGAAACGCGCCTCCGCCGCCGTGCGCGGCGACTCGTAGCCCGAAACCTCCTTGGCCGCGCGGTAGCTGCCGACGCGGATGCGCTCGATATCGCGCGCCGCGATCTTCATGCGCCGCTGCAGCGCCAGCGCGCCGTCGATCGCGGCAAAGGTGTGGCCGCAGCAGCTGTGGTTCTTGAACGTCATGCGGCAGATGTGAAAATCCTTTCCCAGCAACTCGAATGATTTCTCCCAGTCCGGGTTGTCTCCCATGGCGCGCCCGAAACCGGCGTCTCCCTCGAGAACGTCCAGCGACCCCGTGACGCCCTCGCGCGCGGCGAGCGCCGCGGTGGCGCCCGCTTCCGCGGCGCGCCCCGCGTGCAGCGGCTTGGACATCGAATCCATGCGGAACGCCTGCTGCAGGCCCGCGGAAAATGTCGTCACCGTCGCCAGCGCATGGGCAAAGCGCCGGCGGTCCAGCGCAAGCAGTTCCGCCGCCGCCGCACAGGCGCCGAACGCGCCGATGGTGCCGGTGTTGTGCCAGTATTTGTAGTGCGCGCGCCCCATCGCCGCGCCGATGCGCGTGGAGATCTCGTAGCCGACGATCACGGCCCTCAGGAACTGCGCGCCGCTTGCGCCGTTCGCCTGCGCGAGGGCCAGCGCCGCCGGGATGGTCGGCGCGCCGGGGTGGTAGATGCCGTCGCGGAAGATGTCGTCCACCTCGACGGTGTGCGCCGCGGTGCCGTTGATCAGCGCCGCCGCGCGCACCGTGGCGCTTCGGCCGAGGGCCAGCTTCGCTTTTCCCCGGTCCAGTTCGTCTTTCAGCGCGGTTTCAAGAAGCGTTGCAGGCGCGACGACCGCACCCGGGAGCAGCGCGGCATACCAGTCGATTACCGCGCGCTTTGCGTGGTGCAGCACAGCCGGCGAGAGCGGAACCTGCCGATAGTCTTCCGCCCAGGCGGCAAACTTTTCTACGACGTGCATGGTCAGTTGACGACGATGTTGCGTTCGCGCACGAGCCGGCCCCACTTCTCGCGCTCCCGGCGCACGTGCTCGGCGAATGCTTCGGGCGAGCCGCCGATCGCATCGGCGCCCTGTTCGGCCAGCTTGCGGGTCATCTCGGGCGCCAGAAGGATCACCGCGGTTTCCCGGTTCAGGCGCTGCACGATGTCGCGCGGCGTGCCCGCCGGCACCGCGAAGCCGCTCCAGGACAGCGATTCGTATCCTTTCACTCCCGCCTCGGCGATGGTCGGCACCTCGGGCAGCGCGCCCGAACGCTTCGAGCCCGTAACGCCCAGCGCGCGCAGCTTGCCGCCTTTGATGTACGGCAGCGCCGAGGGCATGTTGTCGAAAATCATCGACACTCGGCCCGCAACCACGTCGATCAGCGCCTGGCCGCTGCCCTTGAACGGGACGTGCACCACTTCGATTCCCGCCATGCTCCTGAACAGTTCCGCCGAGAGGTGCGTCGAGCTGCCGGCGCCCGAGGAAGCGAAGGTCAGCTTGCCCGGATCGTTCTTCGCCAGCGCCACCAGCTCGGCCACGCTCTTCGCCGGCAGATCGAGCGGCACGGCAAGCACGTTGGTGATCGAGGCAATGAAGATCACCAGCTCGAAATCCTTCGCCGCGTCGTAGGCCATGGTCTTGAACAGCGCGTTGTTGATCGCCATCACGCCGGTGGTCGCCATCAGCAGCGTATGGCCATCGGGCGCGGATTTCGCCACCGCATCGGCGCCGATGTTGCCCGAAGCGCCGGCGCGGTTCTCGACGACCACCGGCTGCGCAAGGGCCACGGCGAGCCGTTCGGCGACGAGGCGCGCAAATATGTCCGTCGAGCCGCCCGGCGCGAACGGCACGATGATTCTTAGCGGTTTCGACGGGTAGGTTCCTTGCGCATTCGCTCCGGCAAAAACAAATGCGCAGAACGCAAGAAAAAAAGCCCTAAACATATTTAATCTTCATCCCAGGCTTTCTCCGGCAGCGGCAGTCCGGCGAGGTCCGCGGCGCTCAACGGGCGCTCGGGCTGGATGCCGATTGAGTCGAGGATCAGCATCAGCTGGCGCGTGTGCTGCGCCGGGTGCCAGACGGCGCGCTCCAGCACCACGTGCACCGGATGCTGGCCGAAATACGTATCCATCGCGCGCTGGCAGGCGCGGTCCGGACAGGACTCCCACCATCGCTGCGCCCGCGCCAGCACGTCCTCGCCGTAGCGCGCGATGTCTTCCGCCGTTCGTATCGAAGGCGGCGCGTCTTTCATGATGCGCTCGTAGGTCAGCTGGCCGCCGTCCTGCAACGATTCCAGGAACCCCTCGACGATGCGGAACACGTGGTGCGCGAGCACCCGGATCGGCCGGTTGCGGTTGCGGAAGGGCTTGTCGAGTTCGGGCGCGGGTATCTGGCGGATGAACCGCGCCGCCGCTGTCAGCACCAGGTCCATCTTCTTCATCAACGCCTCGGGGCTCAGGCGTTCCTGCTGGCGCACGTCCAGGCCGAGGAATTCGATGACGTCACCGATCGTCTGGGCGAAGACGAAACGATTGCCGCGCGCCACGATCGGCACGCTGCGCGCCCCGAGCTTGCGCAACTCCTCCATTCCGGCGGCGTTGCCGTGGACGTTGATCGACTCGTAGTCGACGCCGTTCCGGGTGAGGAATTCCTTCGTCCGCAGGCAGCTCGTGCAGCCGGGCTGCCAGAACACCCTGACCCTGTCCGCACTTTCGGCGGTCGCAAGCATTGTTCCCTCCGTGGAGCGCCAGTTCTTATACGATAGCACCATGGCGGACGCAAGCGAGCTTGCCGGAAAAGTCATCCTGGTCACGGGCGGCGCGCGCAACATCGGCCGCGCGATCGCGCGCGCGCTGGCGGCGGGCGGCGCCGCGGTGATGGTGAACGCGAATACCTCCCGCGAGGACGCGCAACAGACCGTGGCGCTGATCAATTCCGCCGGCGGCCGTGCCGCCCTCCATTTCGCCGACGTGACTGACGTCGGGGCCGTTAGCGCGATGGTAGAGGCGGCGGTCGGAGAATTCGGCCGTCTCGATGCGCTCGTAAATAACGCGGCGACCCGTGCCGAGACTCCCTTCAGCGGAATGAAAGTCGAGGAGTGGCGGCGCGTGCTCTCGGTCGTTCTCGATGGCGCTTTTCTCTGCGCGCAGGCCTGCCTGCCGCACATGGTGCGCGCCGGTGGCGGCGCGATCGTGAACATCGGTGGCCTCACCGCGCACACGGGGGCCGCGGGCCGCGCGCACGTCGTAACCGCTAAAGCGGGGCTTGCGGGCCTGACGCGCGCGCTCGCGCTGGAGCTCGCGCCGCACGCCATCACCGTCAACAGCGTGGTGCCGGGCACCATTGAAACGCTGCGCGGCCTGCCGGGCACGCCCGAGCGTCCCCCTTATCGCCAGGGCCTGCCGCCCGTCGGCCGCCGCGGCGAGCCCGACGAAGTCGCCTCCGCCGTGCGATTCCTCTGCGGGCCCGGCGCCCGCTACATCACCGGCCAGTCGTTGCACGTCAACGGCGGCGGATACATGGCATGAAGCGCCAGCCGGCCCCGCCCAGCGTGGCCGAATCGCTGGCCGAGCGCGTTTGCGCGCTTTCCCTCGCGGATGTTCCGGATCCGGTGCAAACCCGATGCCAGGATCTGTTGCTGGATGTGGCCGGACTTTGCGTCGCCGCACGCCATGGCGAATACGTCTGCGCCTTGAAGAAGAGCCTGGACGCCGGCGGCCCCTGCAGCGCGCTCGGGCACGCCGGGACCTTCAGCCCCGAGGACGCGGCGCTGCTGAACGGCACTGCCGCGCACGGTGAGGATTTCGACGACACTTTCGAGGGCGGCCCGGTGCACTCGGGCGCGGTGGTCGTGCCGGCGGTGCTGGCCGCCTGCGAACGCTTCGGCCGCGACGGCGCGAGCGCGCTGCTCGGCATTGCCGCCGGTGTAGAGACGATGTGCCGGCTGAGCCTGGTGGCCCCCAAGCGCATTCACAAGGCGGGATTTCATCCGACGGCTGTTCTGGGCGCTATTGCTTCGGCACTTGCAGTTTCGAAAACGCTGAACCTCGATCAAAAGCAGACCGTGAATGCCCTCGGCATCGCCGGCAGCATGGCGGGCGGACTCATCGAGTACCTCGCCGAGGGCGCCTGGACCAAGCGCCTGCACGCCGGCTGGGCGGCGCATTCGGGCCTGCACGCGGCGCGCGTTGCACGCGAGGGCTTCACTGGCCCGCGCACGGTCTTCGAGGGAACGCATGGATTATTTTTCGCTTTTGCCCATGAGTTGGATCTTGACTACGAAAAACTGACGCGTGGTTTTGGCGAGGACTGGCTTCTGACTGGCCTCACGTTCAAGCCTTACGCAACGGGCACCATGAACCAGCCCTACATCGACTGCGCGCTGCGCCTGGCAAAGCGAGGCTTCGCGGCGGAAGACGTCGCCGAGGTGCTGTGCGAAACAGCCGAGGGCTACGTGCACCGGCTGTGGGAGCCGCTTGGCGCCAAGCAGCGTCCGCCGAACGGTTACGCGGCCAAGTTCAGCACGCCGTTCAACATCGCCGTCGCCTTCGTGACGGGCGATGCCGGATTCGATGCCTTCAGCGCGCGCACGGTGGGCGACAAGCGCATTCTCGGGCTTGCCGGCAAGGTGCGCTATGTGGTTGACCCGAACAACCCCTACCCCGAGGCCTACACCGGCCACGTGAAGATGACACTCATTGACGGGCGGGTGTTCGAAGAACGCCAGCCGCACATCCGCGGTGGCGCGCACGAGCCGCTTTCGCGCGAAGAGATCGAGCGCAAATTCCGCAACAACGCAACCTACGGCGGCTGGAACGCCGCGCTCGCGGACCTGTTCCTCGCGTTCGCCAGGGAGGCCTTCAATGGCAAGCTGGATCTTTCTCCTTTTCGCCGCTAGTTTCTCGCTCGGCGCGCTGGCGCAAGGCTATCCGGCCAAGCCGGTGAAGATTATCGTCCCCGCCCAGCCGGGCGGTGGCCTGGACTTGATCGGGCGCACGGTGGCCGACCAGCTGGGCCGCTCGATGGAGCAGTCGTTCGTTGTCGAGAACATCTCCGGCGGCGGCGGCCAGATCGCGACCATGGCCACCGCGCGTGCCGCGCCCGACGGCTACACGCTGATGGTCGGCTACGTCGGCACGCACGGCACCAATCCCGCGGTGCGCAAGGTTCCCTACGACGCGGTCAAGGACTTCACCGCCATCGCCATGGTCGGCGGCACGCCCAACGTGCTGGTGGCGCATCCCTCGCTGCCCGTCACCGACCTGAAGTCCCTGATCGACTACGCGAAGAAACATGCCGCGACCATGACCTACGCCTCCGGCGGCATCGGCTTGCTCAACCACCTGGCGATGGAGCAGCTCAAGGGCGCCGCCGGCTTCGAGGCGGTGGTGGCGCATTACCGCGGCATCGGCCCCGCGATCAACGACTTCCTCGGCGGCCAGACCATGATGATGATGCCGGGGCTCGCCGCCGCGCTGCCCCACATCCGCGCCGGGAAAATGCGCCCGATCGCGATCACCGGCCTCAAGCGCCACGCGCTGCTTGCCGAGGCGCCCACCTTCGAGGAATCGGGATTCAAGGGCTTCGACGGCGTGCAGTGGTACGGCATCGTCGGCCCGGCCAGGCTGCCCGTGGAGATCACCAGGCGCCTGAACGCTGAAATCAACAGGTCGCTTGCCTCGCCGGCGCTGCTGCAGCGCCTCTCGGCCGAAGCGATCGATCCGATGCCGATGACCCCGGAGCAGTTCGGCAAGTTCATCCAGGCCGACATCGCACGCTGGAGCTCGCTCGCCCGCGAGCGCAAGATATCGCTGGACGACTAGGTGTGAAGCGTCTGGAGATTGTCTCCGGGCCGACGAGGGCGGCCGATCGGATCGCCCTCTGACGGACCTTGACAATTGCGAGTCGCCGCCGATGTCCACTCGGTGTGCGCACCTCACAATTGGCTCTGATGCGCGACAAAACCCGGCGCAAATTGCCGTTACCGAAAACTCACAAACATTTGCACAACCAGCTGACATTTCGGCGTCCAATGAGCCCCTGATACCCGAAAAAGAGCATGGAGACTGCGATGAGCGCGAATCAGAGGCCTTCAGGAACACCAAAGCTGCGGCACCACCTCGAACTCATCGCGTCGGCTGAAGCATCGGCGGAAGTCCTTAAAGTCGTTAAGCGTTACCTGGATGCCTGGCCAAAGGAGCGCGTTGACAGCATCCAAAGAGTGGACGGCGGGTGGGCGCCCTTCGATTGGAACCAGCGTTCTTTGCCGGTGGATGGCGTTCGCAACCTGCGCCGCATCCGCGACGCGGTGCATCGTCACTGCATGTTCCTTAGAGAGGCCGGCATGGCGCTGACGCCTGAACTGGTGGAACTCGACGAGTTTTTCGTCGTCGCCACCGAAACGGCAGAGGACCTTGGACACGCTGCATCGCAGGCGCGGACGCCGGCAATTCCTTCACATCGTGACGTGCTCGTGAATTGGTGACAGCGGCCAATGTCAAAGCGAAAAGCGGATTTTGTGTGGCTGGGTGCGGAAGCGCTACCCGGCGACCTTGCCGAAATCAACCGGGTGAATCAGGCGTGGCTCGACGGGACGGGCCGGCATAGGCGATCCCTAAAGGAGCCTCGAGCGCTGGGTTTCGTTGCTACGGCCTTACGCTGGATGAAAGGCCGCTCGCCATCCAATTGGTGATTCGGCAGCGAGTCTCAGCCGCGCAAATCCTGGAGGATCGCAAGCGCCCGCGCCATGGTGAATTCTCGCCTGTTCGCGTCGAACGCTTTGGGATTTCCCGGCATCATGTAACCGTGCAGGACGCCGGGGAATACGTGTAGCTCGACGTTCTTCCGGCGCGCGGCGAGGGCACGGTAGGCGTCCAGCACTTCAGGCGGCGCCATGGTGTCCTGGTCGCCCCAGAGCAGGCATACCGGCTTGGCTACGTTCTCGAAGTCGCCGAGGTAGTCCTTCATCTGCGTCGAGTGGCAGCCGATGCCCGCGTCGTAGCCCAGGCGCGCCGGCCCCAGGACCGCAAAGGGCCCGCCGTAACAGAAGCCCATCGTCGCGGCGCGGCCATTCCACGATGGAACCTGCCGCAACTGCTCCCGCGTGTCGGCCATGTCTGCTTCGCCGGCGCGGATTCTCTCCAGGCGCGGCTGGCCGCGCGGCGTGGTGCGCGGGTCGTCGCGCCCCAGCGGCCCGGGCGTTTCAGTGCGCCAGAAGAGATCCGGCGCAGCGGCGATGTAGCCGTGCGCCGCGAATTCTTCGGCAAGGGCGCGAATGTCGGCGTCCACGCCGTGAATCGCCGAGGCGAGCGCTACCGCGGGCACCTTGGCCGCGCCCGCAGGCACCGCGAGGTAACAATCAAATTCACCGCCGCCGCTTGCGCGGATTCTGATGTTCTTGCCCATCATGGTTGCCGTTCTCTCTGTTTTTACGCCATCTGCAATGGTAGTGCCAATCCGTACACGGGCCCTCCTCGATTTGACGCACATCAACGGGCTCTCGCGCCTTGCGCGTAGGCTGGTCGCCTGCTGAGGCCGACCGGGTTCTGCGGCCGGAAACCTCGCCTCTTGGGCTGTTTCGTGTCGGTCGGAAGGGGATGGGATGAACCACACTCAACGCAGGCGGTTTCTGATCGCGTCGGGCGCGTTACTCGCGGCGCCGCTCGCGGGTGCCCAGCAGACGGCGAAGACTGCGCGCATCGTCCTCCTGAGCGATTACATCTACGGCAGATGGCCGGTCGAAGGCATGACCACGTTCCGGCAGCGCCTGCGCGATCTCGGCTGGGTGGAGGGGAGAAACCTCGTTATCGAGGAGCAGCACGCGGCGAGTGAAGTGCAGCGACTGCAGATCGCAGCAGAGATTGAACGACTCCGACCGGACGTGATCTATGCCTGCCCGCCATGCTCCGTTCGCGCCGCACCGTCGGGCACTGCTCCCATTCGTGGCATCCCGATCGTGTTTATCTATTCCGATCCGGTCGCCGGCAAACTGGTGGAGAGTCTCGCGCGTCCGGGCGGCAACATGACGGGGCTTGCATATTTGGGTATCGAGCTGAATGCGAAGCGCATGCAGTTGCTCAAAGACGTCTTTCCGAAGCTGGTGCGGATCGGAGTCTTGGTCATGAAGGATCACCGGTTGCGCAATCGCATGGTGACCGAAGTCCAGGATGCGGCGTCGAAGCTGAGCGTCAAGCTTCAGCTCTTCGAGATCGCGAGTGACGAACCCGCAGAGCGAATCGATACGGCCTTCGAGGCGATGCTACGGGAGGGGGTACAAGCGGTGCTCGGGCTTCAAGGTGCACACTTCTACCGCGAACGAAAGCGCATCACCGCTCTCGCGCTCAAGCATCGCCTGCCCGGGATTTTCGACGCGGGCGAAGACGTCGAAGCGGGCGCGCTCATGACCTACGATACGGATTTCGTCGATCTCAGCCGCCGGTCCGCAAGCTACGTCGACAAGATCCTCAAGGGGGCAAAGCCGAGCGACTTGCCCGTCGAGCAGCCCAACACATTCGAGTTCGCTATCAACCTGCGTACCGCGAAGACCATGGGTTTGACGATTCCGCAGCCAGTTCTTCTGCGCGCCCACCGGGTGATCGAATGAAAAGGCGCGATGCCCTAACCACGCTTGTCGCGCTAGCCGCCGCGAGCGTTGGTCTCGATTTGCAAGCCCAGGGTCGGCTCGGAACCCGGCCGTTTCGAATCGGATTCACCACTGGAATGAGCCCGGCATTTCGCGGCGCGGTTACCGCCCAAATGCGGGAGCTTGGATGGCGCGAGATCCAGGACTACGTCATCGTCGTGCCCACCGGGTTCAAGTATGACCTGGCGAGCGTGAAGCAAAATGTCGCCGGTGCCCTGAATGAGAAACTCGATCTCCTTGTTGTCGGCAGCACGGCGGGTGCGCTCGAGGCGCACCGGCTGACGAAGACGCTGCCGATCGTCATGCATATCAGCGGCTACCCGGTCGAAGCCGGCGTCGCGAACAGCCTTGCGCACCCTGGCAAGAATGTGACGGGCAACTCGATCTACGCGGGCACCGGAATCTGGGGGAAACTCTTGGAGCTGCTGCGCGACGCCAAGCCCGGCATCAGACGCATTGGAATCCTGTGGGGCTACGTTCCGCCGTTTTTTCCGGCCGCGGAGATAGAGCCCTGCTATGCGGAATTCAGGAAAAGCGCGAGCGCGTTGGGACTCGCGATCCACATCGTCGAAGTTCGGGCGCACGAGAACCTGCCGTCGGCCTTGGCCGCGATCGCCGCCGAGCGGCCCGACGCATTGTTCATTTCAGGTTGGCTGACTCTTGGCGACGGATGGGCGAGCGTCGTGCAGTTCGCCGCCGAGCGGAAACTGCCGATCGTGTCGGATCTCAATCTTCCCCTGGATGACAGGCGGCTGCGCCCGCTTATGACTTATACGGCTGACACGACGGACCTCTTGCTGCGGACGATCGGTTACGTTGACCGCATCCTCAAAGGGGCCAACCCCGGCGAACTGCCGATTCAGCTGCCGTCGAAGTTCGACCTGATCGTAGACCAGAGAATGGCAAAGACTATCGGCCTGAAGGTGCCGCAGTTGGTGCTCCTGCGCGCCAACCGGGTGATCGAATGACCTATAGTTACGGCGCGCCAATCGCGCTACGGGAGGCAGGCCAGTGAGCACCTTCGATCTTCTAGTCAACGGCAAGCAGCATCGCGTCGATTCCTGGGACCCGGAGCAGCCGCTGCTCTACGCGCTGCGAAACGACCTGCGGCTGCACGGTGCCAAGTTCGGCTGCGGCGAAGGCCAGTGCGGCAGCTGCACGGTACTGATCGACGAGCGGCCGGTGCGCGCCTGCCAGGTCAGCGTCGCGGCGGCCGCGGGCAAGCGCATCACTACGATCGAAGGCCTCGGCTCGTCCGAGCAACCGCACCCGGTGCAGGCCGCCTTCATCGCCGAGCAGGCCGCACAGTGCGGCTACTGCACCAACGGCATGGTGATGTCGACGGTCGCGCTGCTGCGCGCCACGCCGCGCCCTTCGCTGGAGGAGGCCAAAACCGCCCTACAGGGCAACCTGTGCCGCTGCGGCTCGCACGACCGCGTGCTACGCGCGGTGCAGCGCGCCGCGGGAAACACGACGGGGAGGAGCTGACATGAACGCGCGCCTTTCCCCGCAATCGCCCTCGCGCCGCGGCTTCCTGCAGGGCGCCGCGCTGGTGGTCGGCTTTTCGTTCACCGGCCTCTCCGGCGCGCGCGCGCAGGCGATCGTCGGCGTCAGCACGCACACGCTCGATCTCGCCGAGCTCGATGCCTTTCTCGCCATACGCAAGGACGGCAGCGTGGTGGTGTATTCCGGCAAGGTGGACCTCGGCACCGGCCACCGCATCGCCATGCGCCAGATGGTGGCCGAAGAGCTGTCGATGACGGCCGACGGCGTTCGGCGCATCGAACTGATCGAAGGCGACACCGCGCTGACGCCGAACCAGGGGCCCACTGCCGGCAGCACCGGCGTGATGCGCGGCGGCGTACAACTGCGCCAGGCCGCGGCCACCGCGCGCGAAGCGCTGCTTGCGCTTGCAGCGGCGAAGCTGCAGCGGCCCGCCGCGGAACTGACCCTCGAAGCGGGGCTGATCGGCGCTGCGAGCGGCGGTCCCAAGGTCTCGATCGCCGAGCTCGCGGGCGACCGCCCTTTCAACGTCAAGCTCAACCCCAAGGCGCCGCTGAAAGACCCGCAGCGCTATTCGATCGTCGGCCGCTCGCTGCCGCGGCCCGACATCCCCGCCAAGGCGACGGGCCGCCATGTGTTCGTGCACGACTTCACGCTGCCCGACATGCTGCATGGGCGCGTGCTGCGGCCCGCGGCGGTGGGCGCGAAATTGATCGAAGTCGATGCGGCGTCGATCAAGCACATCCCGGGCGCCCGTGTGATCCGAATCGAGAATTTCCTCGGCGTAGTGGCCGAAGACGAATGGGCCGCCGTGCGCGCGGCGCGCGAGCTGAAAGCGCGCTGGAGTCCCGGCACCGGCCTGGTAGGGCACGCAGGCGTGGTCGATTGGGCGCGGCGCGGGCCGTTCGTCAGGGACGAAGTGCTGCTGAGCAGGGGCAATACGGCGGGCCTGGCAGCGCCCGGCGGCAGCCCACGCGCGCTGCGCGCGACCTACTCCTGGCCGGTGCAATCGCACGCATCGATGGGTCCGTCGTGCGCGGTGGCCGACGTGCAGGCCGAGCGCGCCACGATCTGGTCCGCCTCGCAGGCGACACACCGCTACCAGCCGGCGCTGGCGCGTGTGCTGGACCTGCCGCGCGACAAGGTGCGCGTGATCTACCTCGACGGCGCCGGCTGTTATGGCATGAACGGCCACGATGACGCCGCCGCCGATGCCGCGCTGCTCGCCAAAGCCGCGGGCCGCCCGGTGCGCGTGCAATGGATGCGCGCGGACGAACTGGGCTGGGACCCGAAAGGCCCGCCGCAACTGATCGAGCTGCGCGCCACGCTGGACGAGAACAAGCGCATCGCCGCATGGGAATCCGAGATGTGGGTGCCGCTCGCCACCGCGAATCTCGCGCACGTGCCGCTGCTCGGTCCCGCGGACGCAGGCATCGCGCAGCCCGCCGGGCAATCGGTGGGCCTCATCTCGCAGAATGCCGGCCCCTCCACCCCGGTGGCGAACGTCAAGGTGATCGCGCATTGGCTCGCTGATGCGCCGCTACGCCCGTCCAATATCCGCGCGCCGGGCAAGGTGGCCAACTGCTTCGCGGTGGAAAGCTTCATCGACCAGCTCGCCGCCACCGCGAAGATGGACCCGTTCGAGTTCCGGCTGCGCGATCTGACCGACCCGCGCGGCGTGGAAGTGCTCAAGCGCTGCGCCGCGCTGATTGGCTGGACGCCGGGCGCCTCACGCGCTACCACACAAATCGGCGCCAAGGCGCGCGGACGCGGCATTGCCTACATCCACTACAAACACAACGAAAGCTATGTGGCGGTAGCGATGCAGGTCGAGGTCGAGCGCGCGAGCGGCGCGATCCGCGTGCTGCAGATCGCCTGTGCGCACGACTGCGGGCTGATGATCAACCCCGACGCGGTGCGCAACCAGGTGGAAGGCAACCTGCTGCAGACGCTGTCGCGAACGCTGTACGAGCGCACCACCTTCGACACGCAGCGCGTGACCAGCGCGGATTGGGCGAGCTACCCGATCCTGCGCTTTGGCGAAGTGCCGGAACTGCGCATCGACCTGATTCAACGCCTCGACCAGCCGCCGCTGGGCGCCGGCGAAGCGGCCTCGACGCCGGTGCCCGCGGCACTGGCCAATGCGGTGTTCGACGCCACGGGCGCGCGCTTGTTCGAGGCGCCGTTCGCGCCCGAGACAGTGCGGGCGGCCATGCAAAAGGTTTCGTGACACGGTGGAAGGGCCATGACGGAACCGATTTTCCACTTGCTTTCAGGCGGTCCGCGACCGGTGGCGCCGTTCAGCCATGCGGTCGAGACCGAGGGCTGGGTCTTCGTCACCGGGCAGATGCCGAACGACAGCGACGACCATGCCAGGCCTCTGCCGGAGGGGATCGAGGCGCAGACCCATCAGGTGATGCGCAACCTGAAGCGGGTGCTGGAAGGAGTGAAGCTTGATTTCAGCGGCGTGTTGTTCGCGCGCGTCTACCTGACCCATTTCGCCGAGGACTACGCGGCGATGAACGCGGTCTACGCCTCGTACTTCGCCCCCGAGCGCCGGCCCGCGCGCACCTGCATCGGCGTCACCGCGCTGGCCCTGAACGCGCGCGTGGAGATCGACCTGCTTGCCAAGCGGCCCTGACGCGACGTGAAGCTGACGCGCGAAAGCATTCTCGACGGCACGCTGCACGCCTCGGTGCGCGCCGTACTGGGGCCGAAGGTGCGCTTCATGCCGGACGCCGAGCGCGCCGCCCAAGTGCAAGCCATTCTCGCTCGCTCGCCGCGCCCGGGGCGCATCTGGGTATTCGCCTTCGGCTCTTTGATCTGGAATCCGGCGTTCCATTTCGTCGAGCGCCGCACGGCGCGCATCCACGGCTTTCACCGCCAGTTCTGCCTCTGGGCGCGCGCCGGCCGGGGCAGTCCGCAGCGGCCGGGCCTGATGCTGTCGCTGGAATCAGGCGGCAGCTGCACCGGCGTCGCCTACCGGCTCGCCGGGCGCGCGGCGGCGACCGAACTCGACGTGCTCTGGCGGCGCGAGATGTTCACCATGGCCTATCGCCCGGTGTGGACCACCGCCCGCACCTCCAGGGGGCCCGAGCCGGTGATCGCGTTCAGCGCCAACCGTGAACATGAGCGCTATGCGCCGGGGCTGAAGGACGCTGTGGTGGCGCGCTACCTCGCCACCGGCGCCGGGCCGATGGGCCGCTGCTGCGACTACCTGTTCGACACGGTGGCGCACCTGCGCCAGCTCGGCATCCGCGACCGCAGACTGGAGGCGCTTGAAGCGAAGGTCAGGGCGCACGGCGCGGCGCAATAAGACCGGCCGGACCGCCGGCCGTCTTCACCCATCGATTCCGAACGCCTGTTTCATCCCGGCCAGCGAGGCTTGCTGCACCGACCACATGCGCCCGCCCACCAGGCCGCCGTCGACCACCAGGTTGTGGCCGTTGATGAAGCTCGACCGGTCCGAGGCGAGGAAGACCGCGGCGTTGGCGATGTCGTCCGTGATCCCGGCGCGCGGAATCGGCTGCAGTTTGGCGAGACCCGCCTTCACCGCTTCGGCGGTTTTTTCAGCCGCCTCGCTCGACAGGCCGAAGGCCTTGCCGAAGATGCCGGTGGCGATGCCGCCGGGCGAGATGCAGTTGACGCGGACGTTGCGCTCACCCAGCTGCATCGCCACACAGTTCGACAGGTGCACCACCGCCGCCTTCGCGGCGCTATAAGTCATCGAGCTAGACAGTCCAGCGCGCACGGCCGCCACGCTGCCGTTGTTGATGATGCTGCCCGAGCCCTGCTTCACCATCACCGGCGCGGCATGCTTCATGCCGAGCATGACGCTGCGCACCAGCGTGGCCATCGCCGCATCGAATCCGGCGACCGGAGTCGCCTCGATGCCGCCCTGCGGCGCAGGACCGCCGGCATTGTTGAACAGGCAGTCGATCCGGCCCCAGAGCTTGACGCACTCCGCAATCAGCCGCTCGACATCGGCCTCCTGCGTGACGTCGGCGCCCATGAAACGGCAGCGCTCCGGCCCGAGCGCGCCCTCCAGCGTTGCGCCGAGTTCCGCGCGCCGGCCGCAGCACAGCACCCGCGCGCCCTCCTCCACGAAGCGCTCGACCGTGCGCCGGCCGATGCCGCTGGTCGCACCCGTGATGATTGCGATCTTGCCCTCGAGCATCCCCATTCTTCTCTCCCGGTTGGCGACTCTCCTATAATGGTTCTTTTATCCGGAACATTCAATTGACATGAAACTCGCCGCCGCGCAAAAGCGCATCGAGGGCGTGCTCTCGCCCGTGATTACGCCGTTCAGGCGAGAACTGTCGCCCGACACCGACCGCTTCGTCAAGCATTGCCGCTGGTTGATGAAGAGCGGCTGCGCCGGCCTGGCGGTGTTCGGCACCAACAGCGAGGCGAATTCGATGTCGGTCGAGGAAAAGCTGGAGCTTCTCGATGCGCTGGTGAAAGGCGGCGTGCCGGCTGCGGCGCTGATGCCGGGCACCGGGCATTGCGCGCTCAGCGATTCGGTGAAGATGACGCGCGAGGCGGTGCGGATCGGCTGCGGCGGCGTGCTGATGCTGCCGCCTTTCTATTACAAGGGCGTTTCGGACGAAGGCCTGTTCCGCAATTTCTCCGAGATCATCGAGCGCGTCGGCGACGAGCGGCTGCGCCTGTACCTGTATCACATCCCGCCGGTGTCGAATGTGGCGATCTCGCTCGATCTCATCGACCGGCTGCTCAGCCGCTATCCGGGCATCGTCGCCGGCGCGAAGGATTCATCCGGCGACTGGAACAATACCAAGGCGATGCTGGACCGCTTCAAGGACCGCGGCTTCGACGTCTTCCCGGGCAGCGAAGTGTTCCTGCTGGACGGCCTGCGCGCCGGCGGCAAGGGCTGCATCACCGCCACCGGCAACGTCAATCCCGGTCCGATCGCCGAAGTATTCAAGAACTGGCGCTCGACGGAAGCCGACAAGCTGCAGGCCGGCATCACCGCGACGCGCATGATCATGCAGAAAGTGCCGATGATCCCGGCGCTGAAGGCCGTCACCGCGCATTTTGGCAACGACCCGCAGTGGCGCACGGTGCGCCCGCCGCTCGTCGAGCTGACGCCGGATCAGGAAAAGCAGGTTGTCACCGAGCTGAAGGCCGCCGGCTTTTCGATGCCAGGGCTGTGATCGCAGACACGCTGCTGCGAACGGCGGTCGAAGCAGGCGCTGTGCCCAGCGTAGTCGCGGCCGTCACCACGCGCGACGCCGCGGTGTACGAAGCGGCCTTCGGGCGGCGCGCGCTGGACGAATCCGACGTGATGGGCTTCGACACCGTGTGCTGGCTCGCCTCGATGACCAAGCCGCTCGTCGGCGCCGCGGCGATGCAGCTGGTCGAGCAGGGCCGCCTCGAGCTGGACGCGCCGGCCGCGAACGTGATCCCCGAACTGTCCACCTTCCAGGTGCTGGACGGCTGGGACGCCAACGGCGAACCGCGCCTACGGCCGCCAAAGCGTGCGATCACGCTGCGCCACCTGCTGACGCACACATCCGGGTTCGTCTACGACATCTGGAATGCGGACATGGCGCGCTACGCGAGCTTGCGCAACCTGCCGCGCGCGGGTTCAGGACAGAACGCCGCGCTGCGCATCCCGCTCGCTTTCGATCCGGGTGAGCGCTGGGAATACGGCATCGGCATCGACTGGGCGGGCAAGATGGTCGAAGCGGCAAGCGGCATGCGGCTCGGCGCCTACCTGAAGAAGAACCTGTTCGACCCGCTCGGCATGCACAGCACAGCGTTCAGGATCACCCCTGAGATGCGCGCGCGGCTGGCGAAGGTGCACAACCGCGCCGCGGACGGCGGCCTGGTTCCAGGCGCATTCGAAGTGCCGCAGGATCCGGAATTCGAGCCGGGCGGCGGCGGGCTGTATTCCTGCGCCGGCGATTACCTGCGCTTCATGCGCATGATGCTCAACCGCGGCGCCGGCACCGGCAACCAGGTGCTGCAACCGCAGACTGTGGAGCTGATGTCACGCAATGCAATGGGTGACGCGCGCGTGACGCAGCTGAAGAGCTACAACCCTGCGCTGTCGAAGGATGCGGAGTTTTTCCCCGGCCTGCCGAAGACCTGGGGCCTGTCGTTCATGATCAACGAAGCGGCAGCGCCGACCGGGCGTTCGGCGGGCAGCCTCTCCTGGGCGGGGCTGAGCAACTGCTATTTCTGGATCGACCCGAAAAAATACATCGCCGGCGTCTACCTCACCCAGATCCTGCCGTTCGTCGATGTAAGATCGTTTCCGCTGTTTCTGGAATTCGAGACGGCCGTCTATCGGTCGCTTGCGCAATGAAAACGGATTCGAAACCCCGCGTATACGACATCCTCGCGCAGGCCTTCCTGCAGGAGGGCGTGCCGGACTGCTTCGCGCTGCTCGGGGATGCGAACATGAACTGGGCCGCGCGGATGGCCCAGCAGGGATGCCGCATGGTCTATGTGCGGCACGAGCATTGCGCGCTCGCCGCCGCCATGGCATACGCGCGAAAGACCGGCGATGTGGCCGTGGCGACCGTGACCTGCGGACCCGGCGTGACGCAACTGATCACCGCCCTCCCCGCGGCCGTGCGCGCGCACCTGCCGGTGGTGGTGTTCGCCGGGGAAGCGCCGCTGAAAAGCGGCTGGTACAACCAGGAGATCGACCAAGCGCCCCTCATTACCGCGACGGGTGCCGCCTACCATCGCCTGCACATGCCGGAACGCATGCCGGTGGCAGTGCGCGACGCCTTCCTGCAGGCGCGCCGCGAACGCCGGCCGGTGGTGATCGGTGTTCCGTTCGATCTGCAGAATCGACCCTGGGACGGGCCTGCGGCTCTCCCCAAGCCTTCGCACGAATTGCTGCCGCGCCCCTCGCCGATCCCGCCGCATCCGGACGACGTCGCCAGCGCCGCGCAACTGCTTGCCGGTGCCGAACGGGTTGTCGTGCTTGCCGGCCTGGGCGCGGTCGAAGCCGGCGCGGGGCCCGCCTGCCGGGCGCTCGCCGTCAGGACGGGCGGACTGCTGTCGACGACGCTGCCGGCGCGGGGGTTGTTCCACGACGATGCCTTCTGCATCGGCATCTCGGGCAGCTACACGCCGGAGGCCGGCATCGAATACCTGGCGCAGGCCGACCTCGTCGTCGCCGTCGGCTGCTCGCTCGCCTTCCACGCCGGCGGCGGCGGCCAGCTCTGGCCGAAGGCGAAGATGCTGCAGATCGACATCGATCCCGTGGCGGTCAGCCAGGGCCAGGAAGTGGCGCGCCATCACCTGCGCGCAGACGCACGCCTCGGCGTGGAGGCGTTAACCGCGGCACTGGCGGCAGCATTGCCTGCGCGCAAGGGAACCTGGCGCAACGATGCGATGGCCGCGCGCATTCGTGACACGAAGCCCGACAGCCATGTGTTCGAGATCGAACCGGGACTGCTCGACCCGCGCGACGTCGTCGAGGCGCTGGAGAAGACCCTGCCGCAGGACTGGGAGTTGGTGAACTCGGGCGGCCACTGCTCGTGGTTCTTCGCGCAGATGCCCTCCCGAGCGCAGGAGAAGTTCCTCACCATCCGCGAGTTCGGCGCGATCGGCAACGGCATCTCGTTCGCCATGGGCGTGGCGGCGGCGCGCCCCGACCAGACCGTCGTGCTGTTCGACGGCGACGGCAGCCTGATGATGCATGTGCAGGAGCTCGAAACTATCAAACGCCACCGGCTCAACATCCTGATCGTCGTGATGAACGACGGCGCGTATGGGTCGGAGGTGCACAAGCTGCGCTCCGAGGGGATGCCCGACGAGGGGTCGGTGTTCGGCTACAGCGATTTTGCGGGCATCGCGCACGGATTCGGGCTCGCGGGAAAAACCGTCCGGAACCTGGAGGACCTGCCGAAGCTCGTGGCCGAGTTCGCCGCCAGCGGCGGCGGCGCGGTCTGGGACTTCCACGTCTCGGACAAGGTCCTGTCCCCGAGCATCCGCCGCGCCCATCCCCAGCCGACCGGGAAGTAACGCCCAATATCGCCGTCCCCGCGGCCTTAAGCGGGGACCCAGGTTTTACAGCGCGATGACCTTGGTGGACTCTTCGCCGAACTGACTCACCACCCGCACCGCCACCCGCCTGCCTTTCTTGGGTGGGATGGCGTGAGAACGGAAGCCGTACAGCCGGTCGAAAGCCTCGTCGTCGATCTCCACCTTCAGCGTCTGCTCGACTTTCTTCTTCGTCATCTGCTTGGCGAGGTCCGACAGGCCTTTCTTGCGCCATGGGGCTGGCGGATTCTAGCCCAGGGTCGCCAGTCGCGAGTTATCTCTATGCCCGACTCGCAACGAAAACGCCAAAACCTGGGTCCCCGCTTAAAAGCGCGGGGACGACGGAACGCTGTTACCTCTTGCGCTTGACGTTCTTCGCTGAAGTCTGGTGACGATATTCCGGGTCTTTCTCGATCTTCTGCTTCAGATGGCTGAGTTGCCCTGACTGCAGCATCGCCTTGCGCATTGCCACGGGTATCACCGCCGAGTTCAGCGTGCCGTCCTCGTTGATGCGCGCGTAGACGCGCGTCGCCTTGCCCTCGGTGACGGGCGCGCCGGTCACTGCGTTTGTTGCCTTGCAGGCCCAATGGAGCGTTCGGGCACCGATTTTCGTCAGCGTCACGCTAGTGGCGACGCGGTCGCCGTAGGCCGCCGGGCCGATGAAGCGGAAGTGGATCTCGCCCATGACGAAGGTGGTGCGGTCGCGGCGGATCATCTGGTCGATGGGGTAACCGATGGCGCCGAAGAACTCGTGCTCGGTGTCGTTGAACCAGGCGACGATCCTCGGGTAGTAGACGAGGCCGAACGGGTCCGATTCGCCCCATTGGACGGTGATTTCCTTCCAGTACATCGCCTCGGCCATGGCGCCGCCTCCTTTTCCCAACGGAGCGCGGATTCTAGCCCTTACAATCGGCCCATGGAGATGCTGGCCGACCCGCAGGTCTGGATCGCGTTCGCGACGCTTACGGCGCTCGAGCTGGTGCTCGGCATCGACAACATCATCTTCATTTCGATCCTGGTGGACCGGCTGCCGGCCGCGCAGCGCGACCGCGCCCGGCGGCTCGGCCTCTTTGGCGCCATGTTCATGCGCATTGGCCTGCTGCTGGTGCTCGCCTGGATCATCGGCCTGACCGCGCCGCTGTTCACGCTGCTGGGCGAGGAAATCTCCGGCCGCGACCTGATCCTCATCGGCGGCGGCCTGTTCCTGCTCTGGAAGAGTGTGCACGAAATCCACCAGTTGATGGAAGGCGTCGAGGAGGCGCATGCGGCCGGGGCGGGCGCAAGCTTCGGCGCGGTGCTCGGGCAGATCATGGTCATCGACCTGGTGTTCTCGCTCGATTCGATCATCACCGCGGTCGGCATGGTGAAGCAGGTGGAGATCATGGTGGCGGCGGTCGTCGCCTCGGTCGCGCTGATGATGCTCTTTGCCGCGCCCATCGGCCGCTTCGTATCGGCGCACCCGACGATCAAGATGCTGGCGCTCGCCTTCCTCGTGGTGGTGGGCGTGGTGCTGATCGCCGCCGGCTTCGAGCACGAGGTGCCCAAGGGCTACGTCTACTTCGCCATGGCGTTCTCGGTCGCGGTCGAGTTGCTCAACATCCGCATGCGCAAGCGCGCCGCACGGCCGGTGCGCCTGCACGAGCGCTACGTCAGAACGGAAGAGTGAACCTCGCGCGCGCCACCGTGCTCGCGGCCGCGATCCATGACGAAGCCTTCGTAACCCTTTGCGGCGACGCTGTCGCAGATCTTGCGGTAGCGGTGCAGCCCGCCGGCATAAGGCATGAACACCTGCGGCTTATCCGCTACATTGGCGCCGAAATACCAGGAGTGCTTGGCATCCCAGAGCAGCGTCGCGCGCGCAGCCTCATCCACGCGGGCGCCCCAGGATCGCGCCGCTTCGACTGACGGCTCGACCGTCCCGATGCCGTTGCGGCGCAGGTGCGCGATGCAGTCGGTGATCCATTCGACGTGCTGCTCGATGGCCACCGGCATGTTGGTGAGCACGGACGGGCTCCCCGGCCCCGTTATCGTGAACAGGTTGGGGTACCCGGGTACCTGCAGCCCCAGGTAGGTTTCGGGTCCGGCCTTCCAGTCCTCGCGCAGGGATCGCCCCGCCCGGCCGCGGATGTCCATCTTCAGCAGGGGCCCCGTGAGCGCGTCGAAGCCCGTGGCAAATACGATGATGTCGAGCGGATGCTCGCAGCTTCGGGTCTTGATGCCGGTCGGCGTGATGCGCTCGATCGGATCGGCGCGCAGGTCGACCAGCGACACGTTCGGGCGGTTGAAGGTTTCGAAGTAGTCGGTGTCGATCGGCGGCCGCTTCGCCGCGTAGGGGTGGTCGATGTCGGCGAGTGCCTCGGCGGTGGCCGGATCCTTCACGACGGCGCGGATGCGCGCCTTCAGGAACGCCGCCGCGGTGTCGTTCGCCGCCTTGTCAGTTAGCAGGTCGTGGAACGTGGCCCGGAACTGCAGGCCCCCCGTTTCCCAGGCCGCCTCGTAGATCGCCCGCCGCTCCTCGGGCGTCACATCGGCCACCTTGCGCTCCGAGATGCGGAACGCGTGGCCGTTGACGGTGGTTTGGGCGATCCCGCGGATCTCCTCGAATTGCTCGCGCACCCAGCGCTTGAATTCCGGCGTCAGCGGCGCGTTGCGCGCCGGCACGCTGTAGTTCGCGGTGCGCTGGAACACGGTGAGGTGGGCCGCGGTCTGCGCGATCGCGGGTGCTGCTTGGATGCCCGTCGAACCCGTGCCGATCTGTCCGACCCGCTTGCCGGCGAAATCCACACCGTCGTGCGGCCACTGACCGGTGTGGTACCACTGCCCGCGGAACTCGCCCAGGCCGTCGATGGCAGGCACGTTCGCCGCCGACAGGCAGCCGACCGCGCTGACCAGGTACGTCGCCGTGCAACGCTCACCGGACTCGGTCTCGATCTGCCAGCGGTTCGCGGACTCCTCGAAGCGGGCGGCCGTTACCCGCACCCCGAAGCGGATGTCGCGCCGCAGGTCGAACTTGCGGGCGACGTGATTCAGGTAGGCGCGGATCTCTGGCGGGCCCGGGTAGCGTTCCGTCGATTCCCACTCGTCGCTGAGTTCGCGCGAGAAGAAATAGCGGTACGCATGGCTTTCCGAGTCGCAGCGCGCGCCCGGATACCGGTTCCAGTACCAGGTGCCGCCGAGGTCGCCGCCCGCCTCGAGCACCTTTACGTTGAGCCCCAGGCGGTCGCGCAGGCAAAGGAGCTGGTAGAGCCCCGCGAATCCCGCGCCGATGACCAGTGCGTCGAAATGCATCTGGACGGGGATTCTAGCGTCATAACTCCACTTACAATCCGGTCATGAACACCGTCCTCATCACCGGCGCCGGCCGGGGCATCGGCCTCGCCACGGCGCGCGCCTTCGTCAAGGCCGGCTGGCGGGTGATCGCGCTCGACAAGGATTTCTCCACCTTCGATCTGGAGGAGGCGGATCGGATCGAGTTCGACCTGCGCAACCTCGACCGCATTCCGGACCTGCTGGAGGACCGGGGGGAAATTCACGCCCTGGTGAACAACGCCGGGGTGCTGTACTGCGACCCCTATGACGCCATCCCGGCGTCGCACCGCGAGGAAATCCTCGCGGTAAACCTGGAAGCGCCCGCGCAGCTGATCGAAGCGCTCGCGCCGCAGATGAAGCGCCGAAAATCGGGCCGCATCGTGAACGTCGGCTCGGTGGCGGCCTTCACGGGCCACCCGGACCTCTGGTACGGCATCACGAAGGCGGGGATCCTCAACCTCACCAAGGCCTGGGCCAAGGAACTCGGCCCGCACGGCGTGCTGGTCAACGCGGTGGCGCCGGGCCCCACGCAAACCGCGATGTACGACCAGCTGCCGCAGTCGCGCAAGGACGGCGTGATGAAATCGGTCTACTCCGGGCGCGTCTGCAGCCCCGAGGAGGTGGCGCAGGCGATTCTGTGGCTCGGATCGGCCTGTCCGGAGTACATTAACGGCACCACCCTCGACATCAACGACGGCTCCTATCCACGTTGAAAACCCTGTTTGAGAAAATCTGGGACCAGCACGTGGTCGAAGACCTCGGCGACGGCGTGCAACTGCTGCATGTGGACCGCCACCTGATGCACGAGCTCTCCGGCCAGCGCGGCCAGCTCGAGCTCAAGAAACGCGGCATCAAGATGCGCGATCCCGGCCTCACCATCGGCTCCATGGACCACGTGGTTTCGACCGCGCCGGGCGCGAGGGGCGGCAACGCCCCCTGGGCCGACAAGATGATCGAGACTTTCCGCGTGGAAAGCAGGCAAGCCGGCGTGAAGATCTACGACATCGGCCAGGACGGCCAGGGCATCGTGCACGTGGTGGGGCCGGAGCTAGGCTTCACGCTGCCTGGGGTGACGCTGCTTTGCGGCGACAGCCACACCTGCACCCACGGCGCGCTGGGCGCGCTTGCCTGGGGCATCGGCACCAGCGAGCTCACGCACGTGCTCGCCACGCAGACCATCGTGCAGCAAAAGCCGAAAACCATGCGCGCGCGCTTCGAGGGCAAGCCCGCGCGCGGCGTCACCGCCAAGGACATGATCCTCGCCCTGATCGGCAAAATCGGCACCGCCGGCGGCGTCGGCTGCGCCGTCGAATACGCCGGCGAAGCGATCCGGGGCCTCGACATCGAAGGCCGCCTGACGGTGTGCAACCTTTCGATCGAACTCGGCGCCAAGATCGGCATGGTCGCGCCTGACGAGAAGACCTATGCGTTCCTGAGGGGCCGGCGCCACGCGCCCGCGGGCGCGCTCTGGGACCAGGCGCTCGAGCACTGGAAAACGTTGTCAAGCGACGCAGCCGCAAAATTCGACAAGGAGCACGCCATCGACTGCGCATCGCTCGCGCCGCAGATCACCTGGGGCACCAGCCCCGAGGACGTGATCGGCGTGGACGGCACCATTCCCGGCAACAAGCCAGAGGCGCTCAGCTACATGGGCCTGCGTGCCGGCAAGCCGATCGCCGGCACGAAAATCAACCGGGTATTCATCGGCTCCTGCACCAACTCCCGGCTGCCGGACCTGCGCGCCGCCGCCGAGGTGGTGCGCGGACGCAAGGCGGCCAGGCACGTCAAGGCCTGGGTCGTGCCCGGCTCCTGGCGCATCAAGCAAGACGCCGAGGCCGAGGGCCTGCACCAGGTATTCCTCGACGCCGGCTTCGAATGGCGCGAGGCCGGCTGCTCGATGTGCGTGGGCGTAAACGGCGACCTGGTCGAGCCGCAGGCGCGCTGCGTCTCCACTTCCAACCGCAATTTCGTCGGCCGCCAGGGCCCGCAGGCGCGCACCCACCTCGCCAGCCCCGCCATGGCCGCCGCCGCGGCGATCGCGGGAGAGATAACGGATGTTCGGGGATTCTGAGTGGACAAATTCCAAACCCTGACCGCTGTGGCGGCTCCGTTCCCGCAAAACAACGTCGACACCGACCTCATCATCCGCATCGAGCGCTGCACCGGCACGCCGAAAGAGGAGCTCGGCCGCTACGCCTTCGAGATGGTGCGCTTCCTGCCCGGCGGCGCCGAGAACCCGGAATTCGTCTTCAACCAGCCGCGCTACCGCGGCGCGCAGATCATGGTCTGCGGCGAATTCTTCGGCACTGGCAGCTCGCGCGAAGTAGCGGTATGGGCGCTCGCCAGCCTGGGCGTGCGCTGCCTGATCGCGCCCTCCTTCGGCCAGATCTTCTTCGGCAACTGCTTCCAGAACGGCCTGCTGCCGATCATCCTGCCGGCGGTAACCGTGGCGGCGCTGGCAAAGCAAGCCGCAGCGCCGGACGCGAAGCCTTTCACGGTGGATCTGGCGCAGCAGACCGTCAACGGCTCGGTGCGCTTCGACATCGCGCCGCGCAACAAGAAGATGCTGCTCGAAGGCCTGGACGAAATCGGCCTGACGCTGGCGCTGGAGCCGAAGATCGCCGCCTTCCAGGCTGCCGACCGCCGGCGGCGGCCCTGGATCTATCCGACTTGAGACCTCGCCATAACTAACATCACCGGTGATGTGATATCCTATAGGGATGCTACGGGTAGTACTGGACACCTCGGTGCTTGTGGCCGGGCTGCGCAGCAAGCAGGGCGCGAGCAATGCGCTATTGGTTCTCGTGGCGGAGCAGGAAATCAAGCCATTGGTGACGACGTCCCTGTTTCTCGAGTACGAGGAGGTTCTTCTCAGAGCCGAGCACCGGCTCGTTACGGGAATGAGCGAGGCAGATGTCGCGGGCTTTCTCGCCGCGCTCGCCAGTGCCTCGGAAGGCGTCGAGGTGCACTTTCAGTGGCGTCCGCAACTCAGCGACCCAGCCGATGAAATGGTGCTTGAGGCCGCGATCAATGGACACGCTGACGCGCTGGTTACTCACAATATCGCGGACTTCGCGGAGGCGGCGAGAAGGTTCGGCTTGCGGGTGGTCACACCCGGCGATCTATTGAAGGAATTGAAAACATGAGCAAGAGCGCGTATCCCTTGAAACTGCCCACGTCGGTCAAGACCGCGGCCGCCCAACTCGCCAAGGCGGATGGGGTCTCGCTGAATCAATTCATCGCCGCTGCCGTAGCGGAGAAGATTGGCAGCATGCGGTCAGCCGAAACCTTTCTCGTGGAGCGGGCCAGCCGCGCAAAACCCAGGGATCTGTTGCGCTACCTGCGCAAGGCACCGAAAACAGCGCCCGCTTCCGGCGATGAACTTTCGGATTGATCGCCGTACCTTCGTAGCGCTGAGCGGCGCTGCCCTTGCCGCCCCGCGTGCCCTTCTCGCGCAACCCGCCAAGCGCGTCTACCGCATCGCGACCATTGACGACGCCGTGGAAAGCGCCCGCGTCGAGTACTGGAAACTGTTCCGCAATCACCTTCAGGAGCTGGGGCTGGTCGAAGGCAGGGACGTGGTCTACGAGGCGCGCTACGCGCGCGGGGGCGCGGAGCGACTTCCTGCGCTGGCGGCAATGCGACTGGAACATCGATTCTTACCACGGATATGGTAAGCAAGCAGTTCGAGTTGCTGCAGGAATTGACTCTCGGAGGGGAGCGGTTTGCCTACTTAACCGATACGTCGAACCAGGAAGCCCTGTTGGCGTATGGCCGAGTCCAGGAGCACGCGCGCGCCCGATAGCTGTCGATCCAGTTGTTCGATGGCCGCGAGCGCTCAGAACTCGAGCGCAGCCTTGCAGCGATCAAACGCGACGGCGTGCAGGGCATTGTTTTCGGCACGACCGCTGTTCTCTTTCCGCATCGCGATCAGATCATCCAGTTTGCGATGCGCGAGAAACTTCCGGTCGTCTACGGGCGGCGCGAGTACGTGGACGCAGGTGGCCTTCTCTCCTATTCGGCGGACATCCGTCTCAGTTACATCCGCGGTGCGGACTACGTGTACCGGATCTTGAAGGGCGCCAAGCCGGCGGATCTGCCTGTCGAGCAGTCGAGAAATGTGCGGATGGTGCTCAACCTGAAGACCGCCCGCGCCCTGGGCATAGCGATCCCGGCATCGGTGCGGCTGCGCGCGGACGAGGTAATCGAATAGCTCGCGTGCCGGGGCTCCCGAATCCGGGAATCTCTACCTGACTCTGTAGATCTCCGCCGGGAAATCGCCGCGCGATACTTCAAGGCTGGCGCGCTTTTTTTCCAGCTGCGCGACGAGCAGCGCGCGCTCGGCGCCCTTCTCCCAGCGCATCTTGAACACCTTGCGGTCCGGCTTATCCTTGCGCGAGATGGTCTCGGTGGCTTCGGCGAGCGGCGCGCCCCAGCGCGACCTGAGGTACGGTTTTACGCGTTCCAGTTCCTTGACGTCGAAGCGCGCGTCGTAGGCCTGAACCGCGTCCGCCTTGAGGAACACCGTGAGCCGCATCTCGACGCCGCCAACCGAGACGCGGGCGTCATCGCAGCGCCGGTCCGCTGCGTCGGACTTCCATTCCAGCGTCTTGCAGTGCGCGCTCGGCATGCCTTTTTTCACGTCGATCTCGCGGCCGCCGAGCCTGATGCCGTTGAGGTCGTAGGCGAGCGCGGGAAAGGCCAGCAGGCACAGCAGCATCCCAGGCAGTTTCTTCATTTGCGCATTCTCCGGGAACGGAAGCAACCCTGCAGGTGATCGTCGACCAGGCCAGTCGCCTGCATGAAAGCATACATGATGGTCGGCCCCACGAACTTGAAGCCGCGGCCCTTCAGGTCCTTGGACAGCGCGTCGGAGATCTCGGTTCGCGCCGGCACCGCAGCCATGGACCGGCGGCGGCTCCTGACCGGTTTTCCGTTCACATACTTCCACGCATATGCCGAAAAGCTCCCAAATTCCTGCTGCAACGCCAGGAAGCATCTTGCGTTCACCACCGCCGCTTCGATCTTCTGGCGGTTGCGGACGATGCCCGGGTTTCGAAGGTAGGCGATCGCGAGCGGATTCTTCGCCCAGGCACACCGTTTCCTGTTTTTCATCGCAACAGAAAGGAGAGATCCGAACCGGCTTTGATGTTTTTCGTCCTGCTCGAGGCCGAAAACAATTTTGCGCCAGGACCGAGACGCAGTTCCAGCCGCCTGCCTTCGCACCGCAGCAGGCTGCCCTCGCGAAGGCCGAGCACCAGGACGCCGGGATTGAGGGCGAGGAATTCGGCGATGCGCTGGTCGCGCGTTTCGCCGCCGTGCCCGGACAGGCTGCGCTCGGTGTAGTGCGGGTTGAGCTGGAACGGCACCAGGCCCATCGCCGAGAGCGAGCGCGGCTCCACCACCGGCATGTCGTTGGTGGTCCGAATGGTCGGGCATACGAGGTTCGAGCCCGCGCTCCAGCCGATGAAGGGCGTGCCGCGGCGCACCCCGTGCCGTACCGCCGGGAGCCAGCCGCGGCGCCGCATCTCGTGCAACAGGCGAAAGGTGTTGCCACCGCCCGCGACGACCCCCGCCGTGGCGCGTGCCGCCGCGAGACGGGCCCGGTGGGCCCCGATCAGGCGGTATCCCATCCTCGCGAAGCGCTTGCGCGCCATGGCCGCGTACGCGTCGAAGCCAATCGATACCGCAGCGAACGGAAAGAACAGCAGTGGAGCGGACGGGGGGCCGAGGAAATCGCGGATCTCGTCCTCGGCATGGTCGAGCCAGCCGCCGCCGGGATTGCGCGAATTGGAAAGCAGCAGCAGCCTCACCGGCCCGCGCGCCTAGACCAGGCCAATATTCTTTTCCTGCATCAGCGACACGAGGCGCCCGCCAAGCATCGCCAGCCGGTCGGCCATCACCGACAGGAAGGCATCGCTGAAGCGCGCGCGGCAGGAATCGGAGAAGCCGTCGATGTCCTGGACGCTCAGTTCGAGCACCCAGCTCATCTCGACCGCGGTGACGGTGGCGCTGCGCGGCACGGCGCCGCGGCGTGCATATACCATCTCGCCGACACAATCACCCGGACTCACGGCGTTGAGCAGCTTGCCGCGCTGCGTGACCTTGAGCAAACCCGCGGCGAGCACGTAGATGTGGTCGTCCTCGACGCCCTCGCAGATCAGTTCGGTGCCGGCGGGGAACTTGCGGCAGCGGCACCTGCGCACGGCCTCCCAGAGCTCGGTGTCGGAAAAACGCCGGAAGAACGCCAGGCGCCGCATGGCGCTGAACTCCTCGACGTCGGAGAGGCTCGACAGCGTGGTGTCCTCTTCCGCCAGCGTGGGTTCGAGGGTGGCGGCGAATTCGCTCCAGCTCTCGAAGCGCTCGGTGCGCGATTTGCCCAGCGCGCGCAGCACGATACCGTCCAGCGCCGGCGAGATGCCGGGGTTCATCGCAGAGGGCGGCAGCGGCTCCTTGAAGAGTATCTCGTCCATCAGTTGGTAGGCGCTCGAGCCGCCGAAGGGCCGCGACCCGGTGAGCATGTGGTACATCACGCCGCCGAGGGAAAACATGTCGGAGCGGTAGTCGATTTCCTCGCCGCCGCGGATCTGCTCGGGCGACATGTAGGCGGGCGAGCCGACGCCCGCGACCTGAGTGGTGTCCGAGCCCGCGAGTTGCGCCGCGCCGAAATCCGACACCTTGATGTCGAAATCGGGCCGCAGCATGATGTTCGCCGGCTTGATGTCGCGATGCACGACGCCCGCGGCGTTGGCGTACTCGAGCGCCTTGCAGCACTTGTAGGCGATCTGCGCGGTGCGCGCCACCGGCAACAGCTGCGAGGGATCGCAGTGCGGCTGCAGGGACGTGCCTTCGACCAGTTCCATCACCAGGTAAGGCAGGTCCTTGCCGTCCTTGTTGTCGACGCCGGCGTCGAAGATGCTGACGATGTGCGGGTGGCGCAACTTGCCCGCAAGCGAGGCCTCGTTCTGGAAGAACTTGAGCTGGCGGCGCGCCTCTTCCGGGTCGCTCGGCATCGCGTCGATCACCTTGATCGCGACGTCGCGGCCGGCGAAGGCGTCGTTAGCGAGGTAAACCGAGGCGGTCGCGCCCTTGCCGAGCAGCTTCCGAATCTCGTATTTGCCGATGTGCGCGCGCATGAGGAGGGCATCCTAACCCAAGCCGGTGGACTAGAATCCGCGGTAGATCATGCGCGGCCCGGCCCTACCCTTACTTGCACTTGCCTTCGCGCTGGGCCTTTCCTCCTGCGCCGAAGTGCGTTGGCACAAGCCCGGCGGGGATGACGCCGCGCTCGCGCAGGACCTGGCGGCCTGCCGCAAGCAGGCTCGGGACAAATTCGGCGGCGCCGGCCGGCTCGGGCCGCCCATGACCGACCCGCGCTTCGGACCGATGGGCCCCAGCCAGGCGGATCTGCAGATGCAGGAAAGCCAGGCGGTAGGCACGTGCATGCGCGGCAAAGGCTACGGCCTGGTCAATCCTTGATCTCGTGGCCGGCCGGGCGCGCGCGCAGGCGCAGCTCGGTGATCTCGGCGCGCTCCCGCGGTGCGTTGCGCAAGGCCTGCTCCCCGCCGGCCAGATACTGCGGCGGCCAGAACTGCTCCGAGTGCTGGTACCAGGCCGAGGCCTGCAGCGTCAGGTAAGGATTGGCGAGGTGCGGCCGGCCGAGGGCGACCAGGTCCGCTTTGCCCGCCGCGAGCAGGGTGTTCACCTGGTCCGCGCTGGTCACCGCGCCCACGGTCATGGTCGCTATGCCGACTTCATTCCTCACCCAATCCGAAAACGGCGCCTGGTACATGCGGCCGTAGACCGGCCGCTGCTGCGGCACCGTCTGGCCGGTCGAGCAGTCGATCAGGTCGCAGCCGGCCTCCTTGAGCAGGCGCGTCAGCGCCATCAGGTCCTCGCCCGAGAGCCCGCCCGGCGCCCAGTCGGTGGCGGAAATGCGCGCCGACATGGGTTTGCTTGCAGGCCAATTCTTTCTGCAAGCCTTCCAGACCGCCAACGGAAAACGCATCCTGTTCCCGATCGAACCGCCATACTCATCGGTGCGTTTGTTGGTGAGCGGCGAGATGAAGCTCGCCAGCAGGTAGCCATGGGCCATGTGGATTTCGAGCATGTCAAATCCTGAATCATTGGCCAAGGAGGTACTTCTAATAAAATCAGCCAAAACCTTTTCCATGTCCGCTCGCGTCATCTCCCGTGGCACCTGCGAAACACCTTCGTCGTACGCAATGGGTGAAGCCGAAACCAGGGGCCAGTTGCCGTTCTCCAGCGGATGGTCCATGCGCTCCCAGCCGAGCTGCGTCGAGCCCTTGCGGCCGGCGTGGCCGATCTGCAGGCACAGCTTCGCCTTCGAGTTCGCGTGGCAGAAATCCGTAATGCGCCGGAACGCGTCGCGCTGCGCCTCGTTCCACAGCCCGGTGCACCCGGGCGTGATGCGCCCCTCGGGCGAAACGCAGGTCATTTCGACGAACACCATGCCCGCGCCGCCGAGGGCGCGCGAGCCCAGGTGCACCAGGTGCCAGTCGGCGGGCACGCCCTCCGCCGCCGAGTACTGGGCCATGGGCGAGACCACGATGCGGTTCTCCACCACCATGCCGCGCAGCCTGAACGGCGTGAACATCGGCACGGGCGGATTGGCGAGGTCGAGGTCGAATCCCTGCTCTTTTGTTTTTTTCGCGAACCAGGCCCTGACTTCCGTCATGAAAGCGGGATCGCGCAGCTCCAGGTTCTCCCAGGTGATCTGCTTGGAGCGCGACATGACGCCGAACGCGAACTGCAGCGGATCCATGTGCCAGTAGCGCCGCATGTGCTCGAACCAGGCAAGCGAGACGTTGGCGGCATGCTGGGTCTTCTCCACTTCTTCACGACGCGCGGTGTCGTAGATGCCCAGCGCTTTTTCCACAGCAGGTTCTTTTCTAATGGATTCAAATAGAGCAATCGCATCCTCCATCGCCAATTTCGTCCCCGAACCAATGGAGAAATGCGCGGTGGCCTTGGCATCCCCGACCAGCACCGCATTGCCCCTGACCCAGGTCTTGTTGGTGATGGTCGGAAAGTTGCGCCAGAGGGAGCGGTTGGCAATCAGCTTGTGGCCCTCCAGTTCCCCGGCGAATACGCGCTCCACCGTCTCCAGCATCGCCGCCTCGTCCTTGGTCTCGAAGCCGAAGTTCTTCCAAGTGCCTTCGTCGGTCTCGATGACCCAGGTGCTCCGGCCCTGCTCGTACTGGTAGCAGTGGGCGAGGATGATGCCCTCCGGCGTCTCGCGGAAAAAATACTTGAAGGCATCCAGCGGCTTGGTGGAGCCCAGCCAGGTAAATTTGTTCGGCCGCAGGTCTACGCTGGGCTGGAAGTGGGCCTTGTTCTTTTCGCGAATGATGGAATTTATGCCGTCCGCCACCACCACCAGATCGGAGTCCGCCATCTCTTCCAAATTTTTAATTTCTTTTTGAAAAACCAACTTCACACCCAATTCACGGCAGCGGTCGTGCAGGATGTGCAGCAGCGCGACGCGCGAGCAGCCGCAAAAACCATTGCCGCCGGAGCGCATGGTGCGCCCCTTGAAGACCACGTCCACGTCGCCCCAGTAGGCGAAGCGGCGCCGGATCATTTCGTAGGAAGGCCCGTCATAGGCCTTGAAGGTGTCGAGCGTCTGGTCGGAGAACACCACGCCGAAGCCGAAGGTATCGTCGGGCCGGTTGCGCTCGTGGACGGTGATGTCCCAGCGCGGCCAGGCCTTCTGCGCCAGCAGCGCGAAGTACAGGCCGCCTGGGCCGCCGCCAATGATCGATATTTTCATGCCGTATCCGGCATCACGGCGGTTGTTTCGATCTCCAGCTTCGCTTCGTCTTCCATCAGGCCGCTCACCTGCAGCACCGCCATTGCAGGGTAGTGCCTGCCGATCAGCTCGCGGTACGCCGCCCCGACCTCCTTGATCGCGCCGAGGTATTCCTTCTTGTCCGTCACGTACCAGGTCATGCGCACGATGTGCTCCGGCCGGCCGCCGGCTTCGGCGAGCACCGCCAGGGTGTTTTTCAAGGCCTGGCGAAACTGGCCGGCAAAGTCCGTTGCTTCCCACTTGCCTTCACCGGTCCAGCCGATCTGGCCAGCGATGAAGACCTGCCTTCCGCTGGCCGCGATTCCATTCGAGAATCCCCTGGGCTTCGCCCAGCCGGGCGGTTGCAGGATCTGCATCATGACGCTCACTTTCCTTCGGTTCTCAACTTGAAGCGCTGCAGTTTGCCGGTCTCGGTGCGCGGCAGCGCGGTCACGAACTCGATCGCGCGCGGATACTTGTAGGGCGCGATGTTCCGCTTGACGTGCTCCTGGAGAATTTTTTTCATTTCATCATCAGGTTTGTTTTCAGGTCTGAGAACGACAAAAGCCTTAACCACCATGCCGCGCTCGTCGTCGGGCTGACCCACGACGCCGCACTCGGCGACCGCCGGGTGGGAGAGCAGCGCGCCTTCCACCTCGGGCCCGGCGATGTTGTAGCCGGCCGAAATGATCATGTCATCGGTGCGCGCCTGGTAGATGAAGTAGCCGTCCATGTCCATCACGTAGGCATCGCCCGTCAGGTTCCAGCCGTTCTGCACGTAATTTTTCTGCCGCTCGTCGGCAAGGTAGCGGCAGCCGGTCGGGCCCTTGACCGCGAGGCGCCCGATCTGGCCCGGCGCGCAGCGCTCGCCGTTCTCGTCCAGCACGACTGCCGTGTAGCCCGGAATCGCGTGCCCGGTGGCGCCGCGCTTCACGTGCCCCGGCTCGTGGGAGATGAAGATGTGGATCAGCTCGGTGGCGCCGATGCCGTCGATGATCTCGATGCCGCTCGCCTGCTTGAAGAGCTGGCGCGTGGCGTCGGGCAGGGCTTCGCCGGCGGAAACGCACTTCCTGAGCGAGGGTAGATCGTAGTTCTTCCAGATGCCGGCCAGCGCGCGGTACATGGTCGGCGCGGTGAAGAGGATCGTGGCCTTGAACCTGCCGATCGATTCCAGCAGCGTCTCCGGCGTGAACTTCTCCACCAGCGCGGTGCTCGCGCCGAAGCGCAAGGGGAAGCACAGCAGGCCGCCCAGCCCGAAGGTGAAGGCGAGCGGCGGCGAGCCGATGAAGATGTCCTCCGGCGCCGGCTTCAGGCACGAGCGCGGGAAGCAGTCGCACATCGCGATGACGTCGCGGTGGAAATGCACCGTGCCCTTGGGCTTGCCGGTCGTACCCGAGGTGAAGGCGATCAGGGCGACATCTTCGGCGCAGGTGTCTACGTTCTCGAATTTATCGGAACATTTTTTTATCAACGCGTCAGTTGCATCGTCATACCAGCACTTGATGGTTTTGAGAGAAGGACAGGCGGGCAGAGCCAACTTCAATTCCGCTTCGAGCCTCTTGTCGCAGAGCGCGTGCGAGATCTCCGCCTTGGTGACGATCTCGGTGAGCTCCTTCGCGCGCAGCAGCGGCATGGTGCCGACGCAGATGCCGCCCGCCTTGAAAACCGCGATCCAGCTGGCCGCCATCATCGGGTTATTGGGGCCTCGCAGCAGCACACGGTTGCCGGGCTTCAAGCCCATCTCGCCCACCAGCAAGTTGGCGATCCGGTTCGCCTGCGCGAGCAGCTGCGCGTAACTGCACTTGCCGTCCGGCGCATGGATCGCAACGCGCTCGCCGTGGCCCGCGCGCACCATGTCGTCCAGCAGCACCGTGGCGCAGTTGACGCGCTCCGGGTACCGCAGCTCCGGCAGGTCGAAGCGGAACTCCGGCCACTGGTCCTTCGGCGGCAGGTTGTCGCGCGCGAAAGTGTCGATATGCGCGCTCTTCGCGGTCATTTCAGCAGCTCGCGCGCGATGATCACCTTCTGCACCTCGGTCGCGCCCTCGTAGATGCGCAGCGCGCGCACTTCGCGGTACAGGCGCTCCACCGGATGGCCGCTCTTGACCCCCAAGCCGCCGAAAATCTGCACCGCCGCGTCGACTACCGCCTGCGCGGTTTCGGTGGCGTGCATCTTCGCCATTGCCGCCTCCCGGGTTACGCGGGTTTGTTTTGTGTCTTTTATCCATGCCGATCTATAGGTAAGAAGCGCGGAACTCTCGATTCCCGTCGCCATATCGGCGAGCTTCGCCTGGGTCATTTGCAGATCGGCGAGGCGGCCGCCGAACATTTTCCGGTCCTTGGCCCGCGCCAGCGACTCGGCGAGCGCGCGGCGCGCGAAGCCCAGCGCCGCGCCCGCCACCGTGGTGCGGAAAATATCCAGGTTGCGCATCGCCAGCTTGAAGCCCTGCCCGGCTTCGCCGATCAACGCCGCCCTCGACCCCTCGAATTTCACGGTCGCCATCGGATGCGGCGCGATGAGGTCGATGCGCGCCGAGGCATCGACTTCCCCGGCGTCCACGATGAACGCGGAAATGCCCTCGTCTGCTTTGGCAAACGTCACATAAAAGTCCGCGATGCCGCCATTGGAGATCCAGGTTTTTGTTCCATTTAATTTCCAGCCGGAACCGTCACGCAGGGCAGCGGTCTGCAATGCCGCCACATCCGAACCCGCTTCAGGCTCTGAAAGCGCAAAGGCGGCAATCGCTTCGCCCCGCGCCACACGCGGCAAATACGCCTTCTTCTGCGCCTCGGTGCCCGCGAGCACGATCGGACCGCTGCCCAGCCCCTGCATCACGAAGGCGAAGTCGGCAAGGCCGTGGTGATAGGCGAACACCTCGCGCAGCAGCGCGATGGAGCGCACGTCCGGGGTGGCCGAGACGCAGTGCTTCAGGAAACCGGCGGCGCCGAGTTCCTGGACGAATTTCCGGCAAACAGCGTCCGCATCTTCATCATGATGCGAAAGGCTCTTCAAACTCCAGGCCTCGGCCTGCGCCGCCAGTTTTCGATGCCGTTCCTCGAAAAACGGCCAGCCGTAGTGTTCGAAACGGTCCATCAGTCGGTCTGACAATCCGCTTCTTGTTGCGCCTCGATCATGACTTCGCCTCCATTGTGACCTCTTTCATTTTCCCGGGCCGCTCGTCAGATTTAACTCAGCCCTTGCGGATATGCAAGACGTGCCCCAGTTGGCGCGCGGGTGCGAAATCGGCGAGCACCGATTCATGGATCGCGCGCAGGTTCTTCCAGGGATCGGGGTCGGCGTAGAAGCGGCGCAGGAACAGCAGATCCGTCAGCATGCTGTCCATCCAGTTGACATCGGTGGTGTAGCCGGCCACCGCCCTGCAACGCGAAGCCTCGAGGAACGCGCGCGCGAAGTCCTCGCCGCGCTTTCCCTTGAACACGCTGCAGGCGCCGAAGTACACCAGGTTGCTGGTGCTCTTGCCCCAGCCGGCGAAAGCACGGCACAGCGCCGCCGGGCCGATCTTCGTCAGCGCGGTGTGGATCTTTCCCGGCGAGCCGTGGAACGACAGGTAGTAAACCGGCGTATCGAAGGTCTCCGGGTCGCGCCACAGCAGCCCTTCCTTGCGCCGCGTGTAGGCCGCCAGCTGCGCCGGCGAATCCATGAAGCGGTGCGCCACCGCCAGCGGCGGCTCCAGCTGCGCCGCCAAGCCCTCGAAGAACGGCCGCACCGAACGCTCGCGGAACGCCCGCACCTGCCGGTCCGACCAGTAGGTCTCCAGGCAGACGAGCTTGCGCGGCGCCTGGACGCCGGCTTTCCTTGTCACGGTTTCGAGCCTTCCGGAAACTGCGGCAGGCTGTCGGTAATCTCGACCCACGGCGCCTTGGAGGCGACGAAGATGTGGTGCGGCACGCGGATGCCCGGGTCGTCGTCCAGCACGCCGAGCGCGATGTCGACGATGCCAGCGTTCTTATCGCTGATGAACTGCAGCGTCGAGCCGCAGCGCGAGCAGAAGGTCCGTTCGACTCCGGGCGAGGACTTGTAGCGCAGGACCAGCTCTTCGCCGGACACCATTCTGAAATTCTCGATGCGCACCGCGGCATAGCTGCCGAACGCCGCGCCGTGCGCCTTGCGGCACATCGAGCAGTGGCAATGGCTCGAGCGGCCGAGCTTGCCTTGGATCTCGAAGCGCACGCGCTTGCACAGACAGCTTCCACGGATCATCGGCGGCACCTCGGTTTAGGCAAACCGCATCATGATGGCTTTTGCCGCCCCCTGCACCACCACCGCCGCGACGACGGCGACGGTGAACGTGGCGGCAATGCCCCATTGCTCGAGCAGCACGGCGACGCAAAGGCAGTAGGTGATGAAGGCGTAGAAACCGCCGACCATCGCGCGCAGCATCGCGACCACGAACCCGGGGCCGTTGGCCCGTTGCGAGAAGGCCGCCAGCACGGTGGTCATGACCGGAAACGCGGCGAACAATCCTGTCCACGACGGGCCGAGCGCCTCGGCCGCCCCGGTGACCGCCAGCACTATTGCCGCGCCAGCCGCCATGCGCAGCAGCAGCTCCTGGGCCGGCAGGCCGTGGCTGCCCCACTGACCCTGCGCCCGCGGAAAGACGCGCGGCGCAACGAACAGCGTGAGCAAGGAAAGGCCAAGCGACCACGCCGTCGTCAGCGGCAGATGGAAAAGCAGCAGCACCGCGGCCGTCCAGGCCGCGTACGCGCAGGCGAGCGACCAGAACCACGGCAACCGGGTGCAGGCCCAGGCATAGGCGACGCCGAACGACACCGCCGAGAACACCGCGGACAGGGACAACACCGCCGCCTGGGCGGTGAATTCCGGCCCGCGCTCGAAGGCGAGGAAAAACAGCACCGGCCCCGTCAGCGAGGGAAAGCCCCCCAGCCAGCCGGCCACGCCCGGCCCCCAGCGCCGCCCGGCGAACGAAATGGCGGCAAGGAACGCCGGAACGAGGAGAAGCTTGAGCGCTAACAAATGCTCACTTCAATTCGACCTCGACGAACACGAACTCGTGCGGGTTCGGATTCACCACATTATGCTCGACGCCGACCTCGCGCGCGTAGGACTGCCCGGCCGCAAGCTCGGTCACGATCTCGCCATTGGCCGTCTCCTGCATCAGCTTGCCCGCCGTGAGGACCACGACCACGTAGTCATGCGCGTGCCGATGCCAGCCGGTCTCCGCGCCCGGCGCAAAGCGCCATTCCGTGACGATGGCGCGGCCGGTTTCCTGCAGCAGCCTGGATGTTGCCATTGGGCGCGCTTGAGGCATTTTCTTCTCCTATCGCCGCTCGGGCGGAATGGTTTTGATCGGTGCCGCGAACGCCGCGTGGGCCGCCGGATCCACCGGCTGGTGCTTTGCCTTGGTGCTCGCCGGATTCTTGACTAGAGAGATGTCGCCCTTCCAGCTCTTCGAGGGCCGGACCGGCCGCGGCATGAACCCACCGCCGCAATTCGGGCACACGTTCCACAGCACGTTTTCCACGCAATCGCCGCAGAACGTGCATTCGTACGAGCAGATCCACGCCTCCGCGGACTCGGGCGGCAGCGCGCGATTGCAGTGTTCGCAGGTCGGTCTGAGTTCAAGCATGGCTGGTAGTTTAAAGGCGGGATCGGGCTGCATCCATTGCCAGTGAATCCCCTCGCGCGATCTCGCCTCCTTCGATGACTTCCGCGTACACGCCCATGTGGGCATGTCCAAACTTCTTCAGGAGGATCGCGGGAATGTTCAAGTCGCGCTCGGCGGTTGACGGATTCACGGCGGTGGCGGCGCAGCGGACGATCGGCGACACGACGCGCAGCCGCGCGCGGCCCACCGTGATTTCCGAATCCACCCAGTCAAATTCGCTCCAGGCGGGAATTCCCTCTATATATAAATTCGCGCGAAAGCGGACCGGATCGACCGGCACGCGCACTTCCTGCTCGAGCGCCGCGATGCTCGCCAGATTGACGATCGAAACGTAGTGGTACGTCGTCGAGTTGGGCTTCTGCCTCGCATCCGAGAAGGTATGGCCCGGCGCCTCCACCACCCTCGGCGTGCCGCGCACCGTGTCCTTTAGAAAACCGGCGAAGAATTCATTGATCCGATCACGGCCCGCGGCATCAGTCAGTTGCGCGCGCAGCAGCATCTGACCCTCGCGCTCGATCGTGAGATGGCCGCTGTGCTCCTCGAAACGCGTCCGCAGCTGCGCCAGCTTCTCGTCCCGCATCAGCATGACGAAGTTGGTCTTAGGCAGCCACTCGGGCCGCTCGGGATCGATGCGCGTCGCCGCATGGGCGAGGGCAAAGCGGCGGTCGTGCGGCAGACACTTGCCCGGCGAAAGCGCGACCCGCTCCAGCAGTTCTGCGCTCAGCCCCTTCACCGGGTAGCGGCAGATCTTGACGACGCTGATCGACGGCTTCATGCCAGCCGCTTTCGCATGTACACGCGCGAATAGCCCTTCTCCACCCGGCGATCGTACTCGACGTAACCGATCTTCGCGTACAGAGCCCGGTTTTCAGTCATCTTTTCCTGCGTGTACAAGTAAATCGCCGCGAACCCCTGGCGCCGCGCCTCCGCCTCAGCCCGTTCGAGCAACGCCCTACCAACGCCTCCGCCATGGAACCTTGGATCGACCGCCACATTTTCGAGGCAGAACCCTTCTTCCGTCACCGCCAAGACCAGCACCCCGACGATCGCGCCATCAATTTCGGCGACCGCAACCTGGCGCTGCCGAATGACCTGTGCATAGTCCTCCAGCATCGGCCCCGGCGGCGTGCCGATGCGTTCAATGTAATGACGGTACGCAGCATCCACGCACGCCGCGACCGCCTCCGCGTCGTCCGGCACCGCCTGTCGAACGGAAAACCCGTCACTCACGCCGCCGCCCAAATCTCCGAAAGCACTTCCGCCTGTTCGAGCACCGTCTGCGTCGCCTTGTCCTGTTTGTCCGGCGGGTAGCCGTACTTGCGCAGGATGCGCTTGACGATGACCCGTAGCTGGGCGCGCACGTTCTCGCGCACGGTCCAGTCGATGGTGACATTCTTCTTCACGGTCGCCACCAGCTCACGGGCGATATCGACAAGCGTCGGTTCTCCGAGCACCTTCACCGCGCTGTCGTTGACTTCCAGCGCGTCGTAGAAGGCCAGCTCGTCCTCGGTCAGCTTGAGCGCCTCGCCGCGCGCGTTTGCGGCGCGCATATCCTTCGCGAGCTGGATCAGTGCTTCAATGATCTGTGCCGTCTCGAGGGCGCGGCTCTGGTACTTGCGCACCGCCTGCTCCAGCAATTCCGCGAAAGAACGCGCCTGCACCACGTTGCGCTTCGAGCGCGCCTTGATCTCACCCTTCAAGAGCTTTTGCAGCAGTTCCACCGCGAGGTTGCGCTGCGGCATGCCGCGCACCTCATTGAGGAACTCATCCGAAAGGATGGAGATGTCCGGCTTCTTCAAACCGGCCGCGGCGAAGATGTCCACCACGCCCTCGGAAATCACCGCCTTCGAGATGATCTGCCGGATGGCGTGCTCCAGCTCTTCGTCCGACTTCTGTTCGCCAGGCGTACCTTTCGCCAGCACGGCCCGCACGGCCTGGAAAAAGCCCACGTCATCGCGGATCTTCAGGGCCTCTTCGTGCGGCACCGCGAGCGCAAAAGCCTGGCCCAACTCAGTCACCGCGCGCAGCAGCCGCTGCTTGCCATCTTTCTGACCAAGGATGTGTTCTTGCGCTGATGGCAACAGCGAGAGCCGGCTCTGCGGCGTTCCCGTAGTCCAGTGCGACCAATCCAAACCATGGAACAGGCCGCGGCAGATTTCATACTTCTCCAGCATCACGGCTACCGCTTCGGCTTGATCGATCGCCGTTTTGCCGGTGCCGCCGCTCTCCGTGTACGTCGCCAATGCTTTCTTGAGTTCGTCGGCGAGCCCCAGGTAGTCCACCACCAACCCGCCCGGCTTGTCCTTGAACACTCGGTTCACGCGCGCGATCGCCTGCATCAGTCCGTGCCCGCGCATCGGCTTGTCCACGTACATCGTGTGCAAGCTCGGCGCGTCGAATCCGGTGAGCCACATGTCGCGCACGATGACGATCTGGAACGGGTCCTTCGATTCTCGGAAGCGCTGCGCGAGCGTTTCCCGGCGTGGCTTGTTCCGGATGTGCTGCTGCCACGCGAGCAGGTCGGACGCCGAGCCAGTCATCACCACCTTCATCGAACCCCGCTCGTCGTCTGCGTGATGCCAAGCGGGCCGCAGCAGCGCAATCTCGCGGTACAGCTCGACGCAGATGCGCCGGCTCATGCACACGACCATCGCCTTGCCGTCTATCGTTGCGAGGCGATTTTCGAAGTGTTCCACCAGGTCACGGGCGATGAGCTTGATGCGATTCTCAGACCCCACCACGGCTTCGAGTTGCGCCCAGCGGCTCTTGAGCTTCTCCTTGCGCTCGACCTCCTCCCCTTCGGTCGCCTCCTCGAATTCCGGATCGATCTTCGGCCGCTCACTCGCTTTCAACTCCAGCTTGGCGAGACGGCTCTCGTAATAGATCGGTACCGTCGCGCCATCGATCACCGCGCGCTGGATGTCGTAGACGCTGATGTAGTCGCCGAATACCGCGCGCGTGTTGGCGTCGGTCTGCTCGATGGGCGTTCCCGTGAAGCCGATGAACGAGGCGTTGGGTAGCGCGTCGCGCATGTGACGCGCGAAGCCGTCGATGAAGTCGTACTGGCTGCGGTGCGCCTCGTCGGCGATGACGACGATGTTGCGCCTCTCTGAGAGCACGGGGTAACGATCGCCTTTCGTCCCATCGCCTTCCTTTGGCGGGAAGAACTTCTGGATCGTCGTGAACACCACGCCGCCCGAGGCCACCTTGAGTTTTTCGCGCAGGTCGGCACGATCGGCCGCTTGCAGCGGCGGCTGACGCAGTAGCTCGCGGCAGCGGGCGAAGGTGGCGAAAAGCTGGTCGTCCAGGTCGTTACGGTCGGTCAGGACGACGAGGGTCGGATTCTCCATCGCCGGGTGCAGGATGATGCAGCCGGCGTAGAAGGCCATGGACAAGCTCTTCCCCGACCCCTGCGTGTGCCACACCACACCCACGCGCCGGTCACCGGGGTCGCCACCGGGTTTGCGCGTTTCGTAACGGCCAAGGTGCTCGCCTGTCTGATTCGCCGCCGCCTTGGCAGCGCGTAACGTCTCTTCCACCGCCACGTTCACCGCGTGGAACTGGTGATAGCCCGCCATCTTCTTGGTGAGCTTGCCGCCGCCCTCGTCCTCAAATACGAGAAAGTGCCGTACCAGGTCCAGGAAACGGCGCTGCTCGAACACACCTTCCAGCACCACCTGCAACTCGGCCAGCTTCGCCGCCGCATCCTCACTCCCGGTAATCGTGCGCCAGGGCTTGAACCACTCCTTGCCCGCACCGAGCGCACCAATTCGTGCCTGGACGCCGTCGGATGCGATCAGCGCCGCATTGGTGGCGAAGAGCGCAGGGATCTGTGCCTGGTAGGTCTGGAGTTGCTGGTGCGCGCTCCAGACCGTGGCGTTCTCGTCAGCCGGATTCTTGAGTTCGATCACCGCCAGCGGCAAGCCGTTCACGAACAGCACCACGTCCGGCCGGCGCGTGTGCTGCCCCTCGGCAACGCTGAACTGGTTGACCGCGAGCCAGTCGTTGTTGCCGGGCTTGTCGAAGTCGATCACCCGTGCCTGCGCGCCCGCGATGGAACCGTCAGCGCGGCGATACTCCACCGTCACTCCCTCCACCAGCATCCGATGCACGGCGCGGTTGCGCTCCAGCAGCGACGGCGCGTCGGTGCGCGTCAGCTTGCGGAAGGCGTCTTCGTGCGCATCGGCGGGCAACTCCTTGTTGAGGCGCGCGAGCGCCTGGCGCAAACGGCCTTCCAGCACCACGTCGCGGTAGTTCGGATCGCTGCGCTCGGCGGCGGGCATGCCGGCTGCGATGTCGGGGCCGTGGAGAACGGAGTAGCCCAGGCTTTGCAGCCAGGCGAGGGCGGCCT
>Ga0315281_10000642_pt1 | contig 49170 bp, 65 predicted proteins | sample YL17G07_0_MG_FD_204540 | JGI IMG/M metagenome (GOLD analysis project Ga0315281, IMG submission 204540) | Sediment microbial communities from Yellowstone Lake, YNP, Wyoming, USA - YL17G07_0 | ecosystem: Environmental > Aquatic > Freshwater > Lake > Sediment | place: USA: Wyoming | collected...
TTAAAAAAACTCATCCGCAATTCGGCGCGGAGTACGCAACGTATCGAAAAACAACTTGGATGTAATCCGCTTCTCCGCTCCGCAAAGCCATCCGTTCCCAAATCCGTTTCCCCCATCCGCTATCCGTTCCCAAAATCCGCTTTAACAAAAACTCATCCGCAAATTCGGCGCGGAGTACGCAACGTATCGAAAAACAACTTGGATGTAATCCGCTTCTCCGCTCCGCAAAGCCATCCGTATCCGTTTCCCCCATCCGCTATCCGTTCCCAAAATCCGCTTAAGTTGGCGGCGAAATGGAAAAATGAATCGCATTCCGCGTTGAAGCCGTTACACGATAGGAATGCGCGGGACGATACCCCGCCGCCCAAATGATTTCATCCCCCGCGCAGAGCAAGACCCAACGCGCCCGCGCCCGTTGCGGCATCTTCTCATTCACAAAAAAATCGGAAAGTTTTTGCGAATGACCGTCCATGCCAAGTGGAGCGAAGCGATCCCCTTGACGGCGCGCGCGCAGCTCAAGCGACGCGGGCAAAACATCCGCGTCCAACCAGACCTGAAACGAGTCATCGTTTCTTTTGATTTTTTCCAAATCGGGGACGTCGCATCGCGCGCCGTCAAACTTCCAGCCATTTGCCAATTCAACTTGCGCAGGGATTGAGACGGCAACGCGGACGTTATCTTTCATTTGGGGAAATAAATTTAACGGCAACTCGGCGTTCAAAGCGCTGACATAAACGCGATTCAATTCGCGGAACAGATACAAACCCGATTTCAAATCCACGCGCGCAGAGTCGCCATTGAGCGCATCGGCTGCGCGTTCGAGCGCCGCAAAATCAACGTCAATATCGGGGACGAGAATTTGCATGGCGCGTTTGATCAAATTACGGTTAAGTCCGCGCGCGTATTTCGAGAGCGAAAAAAAATCGAAGGCGAAAAATCCGCTCCCTTGCGTAATCAAAGATTCGCGCCACGCAGAATCCAATATTTCAGTCAAAAGCGCGTGATCGCCTTTGAGAGCTTGCGCCATGCGGAAAACAGACTCGCGTAATTTTGGGTTATAGTTTTCAAGTTCGGGAATCAAAAGACGGCGGATGCGGTTGCGTTGAAAATCCAGCGAGTCGTTGCTGGCGTCGTAATGCGGGCGCAAGCCGTTTGCCGCGCAATATGCAACGGTCTCTGCGCGCCGCATATTTAGCAAAGGACGCGCGATGGGAATTTCAACGTCGAACGTTTGAATAACCGTTCGATATTCCATGCCTTTCAATCCCGACAAACCGCTACCGCGCAAAAAGTGCATGAGAATCGTCTCAACTTGATCGTCGGCTGTGTGACCGACCGCCACAGCCTGCGCCCCGCGTTCGCGCGCCAATTTGAACAAAAAACGATAACGCAATTTGCGCGCGGCTTCTTCAATCGAAAGTTTGTTTTGTTCCGCGTCCGCGCGGACGTCCGCGCCGTCCACAACGCAAGCCAGCGCCAAACGCGAGGCGGTCTCTTCCACCATGCGCGCATCCTGACTTGATTCTGCGCGAAGCTGATGATCAAAATGCGCGACGACAATTGAATATCCCGCTTGACGCAAGACGTCCATCAAACACAAACTATCGGGTCCGCCTGAAACGCCGACAATAATCGGGCGGTCTTTGACCAGACCGCAAGCGGTTCGCAAAATGGCTTCGACGTCGAATGGCATGATTTAAATTTGATACAACTCCACCAACACCCCGCCAGTCGCTTCGGGATGAATGAAAGCGTATTTTTTTCCATCCGCCGACATGCGCGGTTCTTCGTTGATGAGGCGAATATTTTTTGTTTTCAGTTGCGCCAACATGCCTACAATGTCGTCCACTTCAAGGCAGATGTGGTGCATACCTTGTCCGCGTTTGGCGAGATATTTGGCAATGCCCGAGTCGTCCGTCGTGGGCATAACAAGTTCTATCTCTGCGCCAGCGACAGGCAAAAAAGCCACCTGCGATTTCTCCGCAGGGACGTCGCGTAACTCGTGCAATTCAACGCCAAGCGCGTCGCGCCAAAACGCGAGCGACTTTTCCATGTCGTCTACGACGACGGCAACGTGATGAATGGATGTTATTTTGGGCATGTTTCCTCGATTATTGATTGCGTTTTCTTACGCATATATTCCCGACCATGCGTCAAAGTTGCGCCCCTCGTATTCGCCGTCCGTGTAAAAAGTGATATAGGTCAGCGCTTGGTAGGGAACGAATTTTTGCTCTTTCGGATTCTTAACCGCCAAATCGTAATAAGTGCGCCAAGTGCCGGAGTTGAAATACATCTGGCTGTTTGCATACGGCATGAAACCCGTCGCATCGAGCGGAATCGTTTCGTAGTGATGCGTGTGTCCGTAAACAACGTATTGCGCCGTCTGATTAAGAAACGCGGATTCGTTCAGCGCGTAATGGGTGTATGAGTTTTTCACGCCCCATAGTTTATCTTGCGCCCACGCCACGACTTCATTAATCGTGGAGAAGGACGCGCTCTTTGAAATTTTTATCGCCAACTCTAAAGCGTCCACGCTGTCAAATTGAAACGATTTGTCGAGTTGGCGGACAAAATCAAGTTGCAAAAATTCATCCGCGATTTCATCCCACACTTTTTTTAACTCAATTTCAATCGGCAAACCGCCCGCGTGGTTTTTAATTTGCCCGCTGATCCACATCGGCGCGGCGAACGCGGGGCGAATGTTTGTGATGTGGCGCAGGCTGTCCACAACGCCCGTTGGCAGTTTGTCGCCGTAGCGTCTTTGCGCCTCGACGGGGTAACGATTGCAAACCTCCATCACAAAAGCGTCGCCGATGCTGCTGGAGTTCCTGCCTTTTTCGGCGTCAAAATTAAACATGTCAAAACAATCGCCATGCCGGCCCAAGACTTTGTAACGGTCAAACAAATCTTTCAACAGCGGCGATTCGCTCGCTTCATACGGGAACGGCGAAGCAGGGTTGCATAATCCCAGTTTTTCAACCATCTCCGCGCGGATTTTGTCAAAGGCTTCCCCTTCCAGATGGTAATACCAATCGTGGTTGCCAATCATGTAATGAAAGCGGACTTTAATCGGAACTTGTTCTTCGCTTTTAAAGTCGGGGTTTCCGCTCCGCGTGGCGGGCGCCAGCCGAATCTCTCTGCCTTCCGCGCAACGCCGCAAGATTGCCAACGCCCCGTTATTCTCTTCAAAGATAGCGCGCGTCACCTCCAACAACTTGGCGGCATACTTGGGATTCTGCGGGTCGCTCCACGGGCGGATATAATTCGCGTCGTTGATTGAAAACGCGTCAAGCCAGCGCGTGGAATGGAGCGCGTCAAAAACGTCGCCCAGCAACACGACGTCTAAATTCTCAATGGGACGATAAGAGCCGTCTTTGCGCCACGAAGCAAAGTATGCGGTCTCTTTCATGCGTCGGGCAAATAATTGAAACGCGCTCGACGGGATGGATTCGGAGGTCGTTCCGTCCCCAAGATGAAGGTCGCTGACGATAACAAGCATGGTGATTCTCCTCAATGTATTTATTGGGTCGCAAGCGAATTATAGCCTGAATATTTTAGAAAGAATAAAGTCCGTTCGATTTTGGCTGTATAATCTCATTGCATCTCAAGCTTAGGAATTATTTTTGAAACAAAAATCATCCTCTTCCGCAAATCAACCCTTTTCCATTTTATTTCTCGGCACGCAAATGGCGACCGGCGGCGCGCAAAAAATATTGTTAGATCAAGCGCAATGGTTCCGCGAGCGCGGACATAAAGTAGTCGCCGCCTTTTTTTATGATCGCGACAACCTCCATGAAAAATGGCTGCAATCGGTTAATTTTCCATTGCTCAATTTGAACGCATACAAACGCGGGGCGAATGGAGCGCAAAATATTGCCTGTCTGCTCAAAGGAGTTTTCCGTTTATGGAAGATTCTTCGTCAGGAACGCTTTGACGTCGTTGTGACGTTTACGCACGACAGCAACACGCTTGGGTTACCCCTCGCGTGGCTGGCGGGTGCGCCCGTTCGGATCGGCACGCATTTAGGAGAGATTCGCGGACTTCCCCGCTGGCGCGCAAAAATTCATACGGCGCTGATCAATCTCGGCGTCGCGCAAATCTTAATTGCCGCTTCAACCAAAACCAGTCAAAACGCAATTCGGGAGGGAGTGCGCAAAGAGCGCGTTGAAATCATTCCCAACGGCATCACTCCCTTTCAAGTAGATGCAATTGATCGAAAAAAAATCCGCGCCCAACTTGGCTTTACGGACGAAGACGTCTTCTTGCTTTCAGTCGGGCGACTGGTCTACGAAAAAGGGCATGAAATTTTTGCGCAGGCAATGGCGGCTGTGCTCAAAGATTTTCCGCGCGCCAAAGCGGGCGTTTGCGGAAGCGGACCCTTGCAAAAAGATTTAGAAGCCGAAATTAATCGGAATTCCATTGGCAAACAATTCAAGTTGCTGGGCAATTGGGATAATATTTTAGAACTTTTAGCAAGCGCGGATATTTTTATCCTGCCTTCGCGCTGGGAAGGCTTGCCTCTCGCTTTGTTGGAGGCGATGACGGCGGGACTTCCAGTGATTGCCGCGCGCGTGGAAGGCGTGGAAGAAGTTATCGAGCAAGGCGTACAAGGATTGCTCGTCCCCCCAGAAAACCCATCCGCGCTGGCGGACTCCATATTGCAATTAGCGAACGACCCCGCACTATGTCGTAAAATGGGAACAGCGGCGCGGCAACGAGCGCTAGGCGCCTACACCACGCAACGCATGTGCGAACGCTATGAGCGCGTTATGCTTAAATATTTGCATAAGACGGATACTCTCCAATGAATCGTTTTTCTTTTCGCTTTGAATACGCCGTCCTGCCTCTGAGCGCGTGGCTTCTATTCGGCGCATGTCGCGAGTTCTATCATGTCGCCTGGGGAACGGGAACATGGCTGGGCGAATTCTCTTTGAAGTGGGGGATTCTCTTTTTTGCGTTCGTCGCGTTTTGCGTCGCAATATTTCTGTTCGCCGCAAATCCCCTCTCCCTTTGGGAGAGGGCTAGGTTGAGGGGGATTGCCCTGCGCGCGCGCGGAAAATATCTGCGCTATCCATTAGCGCTTCTCGCGTTGATTTTTCCAGTTTGGTTTTTTCAATATACGTTGTGGGGAATCGTTTTTCAGGGAATGTATATCCGTACGCTAGTCTGGGCTCTTGTTGCGCTATTGTTCGCCGCGCTTGTCAGCGCAGAGAAAGAACTCGTCGGGTGGAAAGAATTCCTCGCCGCGCTGATATTAACTTCCAGCATGTTTTCAATCGCCGCCTCCTTAACCTTCGTGAATAATTATCCTTTCTCATTGGGCTGGTCTGAAGGCAATCGCCTTTGGGATTATTCCATCCTCTTTGGGCGCGGGTTGTACGATTATCCCGCCAATCAAGAGATTCCCGTCCTGTTGGATCTTGGACGTCAATTCGTGGGCGGACTTCCCTTTATGTTTCGCGGCGTCACGATCGGCATAGTCAGGTTATGGATTGGCTTGACTCTTGTTTTTCCATATCTCCTGCTTGGATTAGCCGCTTTTCGCGCGTTGGCAAAAGAAAAAAAGACATGGGCGCTGACAACCTTATGGGTTTTCCTTTTTCTCAAACAAGGTCCAGTCCATCCGCCGCTTGTCTTAAGCGCCGCATTAACCGCGTTGGCATGGGGCGCGCCGTTATGGTTTGCCATTCCGCTTGTGGCAGGCGCGGGATATTTCGCGCAAGCCAGCCGCACAACATGGTTGTTCGCGCCAGCAATTTGGATCGTCATGCTAGAATTTGCCAGCGCGTCTTTCTCGGAGCAGAAAAACGCCAAAACCATCTGGACGCGCTCTATCATCTTGGGCGCAATTGGAATCTTCGGCGGATTTATATTTCCAACCTATATAGAACCTACCTTTCAAAGATTTTTTCCAAGCCCAGCGCTTGTTGCGCCCTTGCCACCCGATGCTGTCGCGCCCGCCGTTCCGCCCGTTGTAACGACAACCAGCGCGACGCCGGCTTTTCTCGTCGCGATAATCAACCTGCTAAAGACGCAATCGCTGTTGTGGTATCGCTTGTTGCCCAACTCCACATACCCAAACGGAATCATAATCGCGTTGGCGCTGGCGATTGCCCCATTGCTTATCGTTCTTTTATATTTTTTGATTAAAAAACTTTGGCGGATTACCCGCCTGCAAAAACTTGCGCTTCTGCTTCCCTTGCTTATTTTTCTGGCGATTGGTTTGGTCGTTAGCGCCAAAATCGGCGGCGGCGGCGATTTACACAATCTGGATATGTTCCTAATTAGTTTGACGTTCACAGGCGTCATCGCATGGCATAACGGCGGGCGCGAGTGGCTTCAAAACAGCGGCGCGATACCCATTGCGTTGAAAGCGGTCATCGTCCTCATGCTCACCTTCCCCGCCTTGTCGCCGTTGCGCGAAATGTATTCCTACAGATTCGGCGAAGACGCGCCTTGGCTCGCCAAACTTGCCGACGCGCCCAGCGCAAAATCATTGGACATGTTGCCCACGAAAAAAACAACTGACGACGCTTTGCGAATCATTCGGGAAGAAGTCGCCCTTGCCCGACAAAAAGGCGAAATCCTCTTCATTGACCAACGCCAGTTATTAACCTTCGGATACATTGACGCTCCGTTGCTTCCCGCATACGAAAAGAAAGTCCTAATGAACGAAGCGTTGAGCGCCAACGCGACGTATTTCAAATCGTTCTACGCCGACCTCGCCAAGCGGCGCTTTTCTTTGATTATCAGCGAACCGTTGCGCATTCCCAACAAAGACAGCTCGTTTCAATTCAGCGAGGAAAATAACGACTGGGTGACGTGGGTTTCCATTCCCATCTTGTGTTACTATGAGCCCAAAGTCGCATTGACCGAAGTGGGCGTACAATTGCTTGCGCCAATGCCCGAAACGGCGCCAGATTGCCCAAACCCGTTGCCGACAGGAAACCCACCTTGAATATAAAATATATCGCCCTGCGCCTTGCGCGGCATTTTGCGCCCGAAGCGTTAGCGCGTTTTCTTTTGAAACGCAGGTGGCTCATTCGCCCCGGTCTTGAATCAAGCGACCCGCTTGCGGCGGTTGAACAATATGTCAACGGATTGTCCGCTTACGGAAAATCCATTCAAGGCAAGCGCGTTCTCATTCTTGGCTACGGCGGACGCTTCGCCGTCGGCGCGGAGTTGTTGCGACGCGGCGCGGCGCACGTTACCCTCTGCGAACATTTCGAAGCGTTGGACAAAGAACGCAACCTTGAGTTATTGCCGACCTACGCTGATTTCTTTATGCTGGAAAACGGAGACGTCGTTCCGCGCCCTGAATTTATCGCGTTGATGCACGGCGACATTTGCGCCGCTGAAATTCAAAATCAAATCACGCCGACGGATTATGTTTTTAGCGCGTCGGTTTACGAGCATTTGGACGACGTAAACGGAATCACTCGCGCCCTCGCCAAACTCACCGCGCCGCAGGGAGCGCAACTTCACTTCGTTGATTTACGCGACCATTATTTCAAATATCCGTTTGAGATGCTGACCTTTTCAGAAAGCGCGTGGAAAAATTTTCTCAATCCCACCAGCAATTTGAATCGCTTGCGCTTGAATGATTATCGCAAAATCTTTGAAACGTATTTTGAGAAAACAACCATCGCCGTTACCGCCCGCCAAGAAGACGAGTTTCGCGCCGCGCGCGCGCGCATTCGCCCCGAGTTTCTCACGAGCGACGAAGCCGCAGACTCCGTGACGCTGATTAGCGTCTTTGCCGAATCTCCCAAATGAAAAATAAATCATTCCTTCTTCGCCTATTTTTCGCGCTGACTTTTATTGAAAGCGCGTTCGTTTTATATTTGCTTGCGTCCATTCCCGCAGACACAAAGAGCGCTTTGCTTTTCGGATTCTCCGCGTCGCGCCTTGCGCTGATGGGCGGCGTTTGCGCCGTTCTTATTTGCGCTCTTTTCTTTTTGATTGTCCAAACGGAACGCGCCGTTAATTTTGCCGATGAGTTTTTGTCCAACGCCAAAAAACGCCGCGCCTTAATTGCGATCTGCGCGGTCATTGCGCTGGCGGGAATTTTATTCGCGCTCACGCCTGCGGAAAGAATCGGCGAAGCGATTTATCAGCGCGTTCTGCCCGTCATGGCGTTAAGCGCGATTATCGCGGCGCAAATATTGGCGGGGCAATTCATCTGGCGCGGTGAGAAAATCTATTGGAGTCAAATCAAACATTGGAATCCGATTTTTATTTCGGCTGGCGTCGCGCTCGCGTTTTTCATCGCCGCATGGATTTATATCGCGTGGAGCGGCGTTGGCATTGAACCGCAAAAAAGCGGATGGTTAACGCCGGGAACGCCTTTGTTGGCGCAACAAGTTTTATTCGCGTTTGCGCTGAGTTTGGTTTTCATTGTTTTTGGAAAACGCCTCGAGCAATCTAAAAAAGCGGACATAATCATCGCGCTAATTTTATGGCTTGCGGCGGGCGTCATTTGGCAAATGGAACCGATGCGCCTGTGGAGTTACTTCACGCCCAAGCCGACGCCGCCCAACTTTGAATATTATCCGTACTCCGACGCCATCCTGCACGACCAATTCGCGCAACATGTCTTGATTGGCGCGGGGCGACAGTTTGGCTTAACCGTGCGCCCGCTTTACGCTTTCTGCCTCGCTTTGTTGCACGCGCTACTCGGTCAAAAATTTGAAACGATTGTCGTCGCGCAAGTTTTTATTTTGGCGATTACGCCCGCGTTGATTTATCTGCTCGCTCTAAAACTTGGCGGACGCGCCGCCGCAATTCTCGCCGCGCTACTTGTGATCTTCCGCGAGAAAAATTCCATCGCGTTGAGCAACGTCATCGAAGTTTCGCACTCCAAGTTGCTCATGTCCGATTTGCCGACCATGACCATGTTGGCGCTGTTTATGATTTTCTTGACTTACTGGCTTCAAGACCAAAAGAATCGGTCGTCTCTTGGCGCATTGGCGGGCGCGGCGCTTGGGCTGGCGATGCTGATTCGGAGTCAAGCGCAAGTTGCGATTCCGATTGCGTTGCTGGGAATCATCGTCGCTAAAAAAGAACATTGGAAAATCATTCTTCAAAAGGCGCTGATTTTTCTGCTGGGCGTAACTGTCGTTGTCGCTCCGTGGATATGGAGAAACTACCAACTTTCAGGACGCGCCGTGATTGAATATCAAGAAGTGTATACGCTCTTTTTCGCCAGCTCGTATTCATCCTCTCCGCAAGAGACCGCAATGTTGCCCAACGAAACCGTTAAAGAATACGACAAAAGAATGATGGCGCTCATCGTCAACGCCGCGTTGAGCAACCCGCAAAAAGTCGTTGGGGAGTTGTCGTCTTATTTCATTCACAACGAAGTCTTGTCCATTGCTTATTTGCCCATGTCCTTGCAATTCAAGGAACTGTACGCGTATGTGAATGAAACGCGCTTCTGGAGCGCGCCTAAAGAACAACTGCCCGTCCGCGTTTTGCCGATTTTTTTCATCGCGCTTTGTTTTATTTCAATCGGGCTTGGAACGGCTTTTCGTCGCGCCGGGTGGACGGGCGTTATGCCGCTTTTATTTCACTTTGGATACAGCTTCACCGTCGCGCCGATTCACGCTTCGGGTTGGCGCTTTATCCTCCCAGTGGATTGGGTTTCGCTGTTCTATTTCAGCATTGGCTTGACGCAAGTCAGCGCGATAACATTGTCGCTATTTTCCAAACAAGAAAAAGAGGAAACGCGAGAAACGATTTCAACGCAACCAATTAATTGGAATAAGACGGCGACGGTCTTCGCGGTCTTCGCGCTAATTGGATTATCCCTCCCTATTTCCGAATGGAGCGTTCCCGCGCGTTATCCCGCAATGGACTCCAGCGCGTTGATTCAAAAATACGCGCCCGATGGATTTACGGTAAACGGCGAAACCGTTTCCGCGTCCAACATGGAAAATTTTCTCACCGCCGAGCCCAACGCAATTATTTTAGACGGCGGCGCGATGTATCCCGCATATTACGAGCAAGGCGCCTTTTGGGGCGACGCCGTTTTTCTGACGGAAGCCAAACTTTACAATCGCTTGCAATTCAATTTAATGGGCGGCAGACGCGAATATGTTTTTCTTCCATTAGAAACAGCCCCAAAATATTTCCCTCATGCGGCGACTGTCTTCATCGTCGGATGTAAAACGCCAAACGCGATTCAAGCGCTCGCAATTAAAGTCAACGACGTTTTTGTAACAACTTCCCCGTGGCGCGGATTAACCTGCGCTACGCAATAAACGGTAATTGGAGAATCCCAAATGCAGCAAAAGCTTACCGACTTCGTTATTCGAAATGAAAGCCTGCTTCCCGCGTTTATTTTCTTACTCTTTCTCGCAGTTTCCATCCCCGGCGTAAATTGGGGCGTACCCGCGCTTTGGAATCCCGATGAAATGGTCTGGCGCGTAGATCGGGCGCTAAACGGCGACATTGTGTTTGACGAAACGGAGCCTGATTTTAACTACCCATCTTTGCCCAAATACGCGATGTTTGGAATTGGCAAAATTGTTTACGGCATGGGATATTCCCCGTCTGTTTTTTTTATCTCCGCTCGCGTATTCTCTGCGTTCTTGGGCGCCGTTAGCGGCGTTCTGATTTATTATTTAGCGCGCGTCATTGGCGCAAACGCGTTGACTTCCGCGCTGGCGGGTTTGCTCTATATTGCCAGCGGCGTCGCGCCCGCCAACGGGCGCTTTGCTCACAACGATCTATACCTGCAATTGTTTTCCATTCTCTGCGTTTATTTTGTAATCAAATATCAATTCACGCAATCAAGATTATGGATTTACGGTTCGTTTCTTTCCGTCGGTTTGGCGGCTTCCAGCAAATTTACGGGCGGAAGTCTTTTGCTCGTTCCGCTATTTGTTTTGATATTCATGAACTGGAGCGCCGTTCGTAAAAATCAACTGCAATCGTTTGAAACCCTATTAATCGGCGGCGCGTTGAGCTTCGGCGGATACGTTCTTGGCACGCCAAAGGCTTTGCTTTGGATGGCGTATTATTTCAAACGCGTTATTCCCGCGCTGATTCGTTACCCGCAATATGGAAAAAACTTCGGAACGCAAATCGGATTATTGGGTCAGTGGAACGTTTTTCAGCAGGCGGTGGGGACGTTCGCCTATTATTTGTTTATCTTATGTTTTCTCTGGTTCGCGATCAAGTTAATCATGCGGCGGCTGGGAAAAGCCAGAATGGACGAAAAACAAGCGCAGGCAATCTTGATTTTACTGATTACCCTTCTGATATTTGACCTGCCTTTTCTGGTATCCGTGAATTACATTCCGCGTTACTTTATCCCGTTTGTGCCGTTTCTATCCGTTCTTGGCGCGTTGTTTGTGAAAGAAATAGCCGAGACGGCAAAAAATAAAGGCTGGAATTTTGCGCCCATCGGCGTAACCGTTTTGCTCGTTGCGGGAATTACTTATTCCCTTTTGCGTTTGACCAGCGTCGCTTTACTCTTTATGAACGACGCGCGCATGCCCGCCAGCGAATACGTCGCGACGTTGCCCGGAAACAATAAAACCATCGAGTACACGCTGTATCCGCCAAGGATAAATAAACAACAATTCTCCAAGGCTCACAATTACCCGATTTTTTTCGTCAAATATCCCACCGACGTTGTGCCGACTGGCGGAAGATTTGAATATAATCAGGGCGAGCAGGGATTGCTTGACCGCAATGCGGATTATTTTGTAATTGACGCCTTCACCTATTCGCGTTTTTTTGACAACAACCTCATTTGCCAAAGCAATCTTGTGGAGTGCGATTTCTTCAAAAAATTGCTGGCGGGCAAAGCGCCCGCGTTCCGTTTGGTTAAAACGTTTACTTATTCATTGCCGCCCTATTTGCCAGACGTTTCCATCTCGGCGGTTAACCCTGAAATCCGCATTTACGAACGAGTTCGGTAAATAAAAAACGCCGCTATTTTTAGCGGCGTTCTGATACCCTTACACTCTCAAAATTAGGACGCGGACGAGCGCTGAGAACGCGGATTCAAAACGTTTTTTCTGGCGCTTCGTCAAAAAAATCCGCGTTCATCTGCGTTTTCAGCGTCCCAAAAACAAAATGTAAGGGTATCAAAGCGGCGTTTTTTATTTAATAAAATTTCCAACTTCGTATATTGTCCCTGCAATAGGAGGCGAACTTTTCATCTGGATAATGCGCCCCTTTGAGAACGTCCTCCGCGCGGCTTCTGCGATTTCTTTTTCTGTCGAGAAATGTTCAGCGCGAATATCGTGACCGAGCAAACGAAACATAAACACCATGAACGGTTTTTCGACGGGCGCGCCGTACACGATCTGTCCACCGAGCTTGAGTACACGCCGCGCTTCGACAAAGGCTTTTTCTAATTCCATTGGTTTTAAATGCTCCAATACGCTCACCATCAACACCGTGTCAAAAAAGTTATCCTGATACGGCATATTTTGGACGTCGCCCTTTTCAAGAAACAAAGGTATGCCGATGGGCGCAAAAACGGACTGGACTGCGTGAATATCTGCCGTTAGATCAATCCCATGGATTTCTTTATACATCTCATGCAAGTTTGGAAAAGCCAACCCAGTTCCAAATCCAACTTCAAGAACGCGCTCTCCGCCGCCGCATTCGTTTAATGCCAACTCCAAGCGCCGGCAATACATTCGTCCGAGAATTGGCCAATAGTAATATTTAATGGGGTCGTATTGATTAACGCCTTTGTATTGAGCGGCGGACAATAATTTTAATTTAGGAAACATAAACGCCTTATTGAACAAATTTTCCCCAAGCAATCGTTGTTTTATATATCGCTTGGCGCTGTTAAATTGAACGGCTCCTGATTTTACCTGAATATTAAGGTAATGCAGCGACTGGACGCGGCGATTATTTCTTCGTTGCGCATGGTGGAAACAAATCCCGCTTCGCATCTTGACTTTCCTGTTGCAAAAGATATAAAATATTTATGACGCGAAAGGAGATTATTATGAAAGCCATCGTGTACGCACAATATGGTTCCCCCGACGTCCTTCAACTCAAAGAGATGGAAAAGCCTGAGCCGAAGGACAATCAAGTATTGGTGAAAGTCTGCGCGGCTTCCATCAACGCGCTGGACTATCGGCGCTTTGAGAGTATCTCGTTCATGGGGCGCGTTATGGAAGAGAAGGCGCTCAAAACGGTAGGCAAGATTCTCGGCGCGGACATTGCGGGACGAGTCGAATCTGTCGGCGCAAACGCCAAGCGCTTTCAAATCGGCGACGAGGTCTTTGGAATATCCGCAGGGAATACGGGCGCATTCGCTGAGTACGCTTGCGCCGTTGAAAACGAGTTGACGTTGAAGCCCGCCAACGTCTCGTTTGAATCCGCCGCCGCCGTCCCCGTCGCGGCGCTAACCGCGCTTCAAGCGTTGCGCGACAAAGGGAAAATTCAACGCGGGCAAAAGGTTCTCATCAACGGCGCGGGCGGCGGCGTGGGGACGTTTGCGGTGCAAATCGCCAAATCGTTTGGCGCGGAGGTGACCGCCGTATGCAGCGCGCGCAACCTTGAAACGGCGCGTTCGCTGGGCGCAGACCGCGTCATGGATTACGCCAAAGAAGACTTCGCCAAAGACGGTCAGCGCTACGATTTGATTTTGGCGGTCAACGGTCATCGTTCGATTTTGGAATATCGGCGGGCGTTAAACCCAAATGGAATTTATATCGGGGTTGGCGGTTCTATGGCTCAAATCATGCAGGCGCTGATTCTGGGTCCGTTGCTGTCGCTGTTCGGAAGCAAGATGATTTTCATGGGCGTTGCGAACGTCAATCAACAGGATTTGGCTTACATGGGCGAACTGCTCGAATCGGGCAAAGTCGCGCCCGTGATTGAAAAGCGTTACCCGTTGAGCGAAGTCGCGGCGGCGATGCGTTATCTCGCGGCAGGACACGCTCAAGGAAAAGTCGTTATTCAAATATAACTGCGACGCATGGCAACCGAATATCACAGCTGTGATTGAATGATTTGCCAAACGGATAGAATCGAACGCGCGTTAAACCTGACGCCTTACAACCCTTTCAGCGCCTTCTCCGCCGCGTCTATTGTCGCGGCGATTATTTTTTCATCGTGCATCGTGGAGACAAATCCCGCTTCAAATTGCGAAGGCGCGAGATAAATGCCGTTCGCCAACATCGCTTGGAAGAATTTTCCGAAGCGGACTTTATCCGCGACTTTGACGGTGTTCCAATCTACGGGTTGGGTCTCGCTAAAAAACGTCGTGAACATCGTGCCGACCCGCGTTTGTTGGATGGGGATTCCCGCTTTGCTCGCGGCGGATGCAATGCCCGCTTCCAACTTACCCGCAGTTTGATCCAGTTGTTCCCAAACGTCGTCGCCCTTGATGAGATTCAGCGCCGCGATTCCCGCGCTCATCGCCAGCGGATTTCCCGATAAAGTCCCCGCCTGATACATCGGTCCGGCGGGCGCGACCATCATCATAATCTCGCGCTTGCCGCCATACGCGCCGACGGGCAAGCCGCCGCCGATTACTTTGCCAAGCGTCGTGAGGTCGGGTTTCACATTGTATAAAGTTTGCGCCCCGCCTTTGTGAACGCGGAAGCCCGTCATCACTTCGTCGAAAATCAACACCGCGCCCTCGCGCGAAGTGATTGCGCGAAGCCCTTCGAGAAATCCATGCGCGGGTGGGACGACTCCCATGTTGCCCGCGACAGGCTCGACGATAATCGCCGCGATTTGGTCGGGATATTTTTTGAAGAGCGCTTCGACGGAATCGAGGTTGTTGAAATCAGCAACCAACGTATCAATCACCGTGTTGGCGGGAACGCCTGGCGAATCGGGCAAGCCCAGCGTAATCACGCCCGAACCCGCTTGCACGAGCAACAGATCCGCGTGACCGTGATAACAGCCGTCGAATTTGATAATCTTGTCGCGCTTGGTGTACGCCCGCGCCAAACGCAACGCGGACATCGTCGCTTCGGTTCCCGAATTAACGAAGCGAATCATTTCGATATTGGGCATGAACTCCATCACGAGTTTCGCCAAATCCACTTCCAGCGGACTCGGCGCACCGAAGGACGTCCCTTTCAACGCGACTTCTCGAATGGCTTCAATCACCTGCGGATGCGCGTGTCCCGTGATGAGCGGTCCCCACGAGAGGACGTAATCAATATAACGATTGCCGTCCACGTCGAAGAGATACGCGCCATCGCCGCGCTCGATGAAGAGCGGCTGTCCGCCCACCGCGCGAAAGGCGCGCACGGGAGAATCAACTCCGCCAGGGATGAGGGTCTGCGCTTCTTGAAAAAGGGATATGGATTTTGAGATGTTCATGTTTGCTCCGTTTAAGTTATACTTTTGGCATGGACGCCAAAAAAGAAAATTATCGTTCTTACATGGAAACCGCCCAAGAGATGTTGGACGTTGCCGATGAAAATTTCAAAGCCAAGCATTATCGCTCGGCTTGCAATCGCGCTTATTATGGAATTTTTTACGCCGCCAGCGCGTTGTTGTTTTCAAAGGGAAAATCTTACGGCAAACACAGCGCCGTGCTTGCCGCTTTCCGCCAGTATTTTATCAAGACGGGCGAATTTGATAAAAGATGGAGCGCCGACTACGAATTTATCATGGACAGCCGTCATACCGCCGATTACGATTTATACGACTTTTTAGAAGAAGACGACGTTATCAAAGTTATCGCTAAAGCAAAAGAGTTTGTCGAGGAAGTAAAGAAATGGTTTCAAAAACAAAACTTACTTTAAAGTTATCCTCAAAAGAAAAAAAAGCCGTGCGAGAATTTATTAAAACGGTTCGCTTGGATTACGGCGAGAAAATTCAACGCGCCGCTTTGTTTGGTTCAAAAGTTAGAGGCGATTGGACAAAATATTCCGATGTTGATATTTTATTAATTACCACAGACGATAAGTGGAAATTTCGCCAGTATTTTAGCGAAGTCGTTTCCGACATTGCGTTGAAATATGACGTGCAACTTGACGTCCGCGTGATTAGCGCGACGCGCTGGCAGCACTATGCCGATATCCAAACGGGGTTGCATCAGAATATTTCCAAAGACGCCGTGCCGATACGGTTTCGGAAAATAATCAAAGAGAGTAGAGAGTAGCAAATATTCTCTACTCTCTTTTTATCTATTCTCTTCTCTCTCCAACTCCCCAGATTATAACCTCCCTCGCTTCTCCATCCGCGCTTCACGCTCAATTCACAATTAAATTCTATACTCCTGTTTAGAAATAAAAATTCACAAGGAGTAAAAAATGAACAAACAAATCATCTTCAAACTGCTCGCCTTTTTTGTGTTGCTTGCCGCAATCGGCGGCGTGGGATTCTTTGCCTATCAAGCGGGCGTCGCACAAGGTTCGCCCATCACCATCAAAGCGCCTTCAGGCGAGACATTGCAACAGCCGTATCCATACTACGGACATGGAATGCCGTATTACCCTCACCCTATGGGCTTAGGCTTCGGATGCTTCGGCGTCATCATCCCGCTGTTCCTCTTCGTCGTCGCGATGAAAGCGCTTCGATTTATGTTCTGGGGTTCGCGCTTTGGTCATCATCACATGATGGGCGGACACGGGCATTGGCGCGGACATTGCGGCGGGCATGGAAATGAAGAAGGCGACATTCCCCCAATGTTTGCCGAATGGCACAAACGCGCGCACGGCGAAACGTTCGCCGAAAAACCCGAAGAAAAGAAAGAATAGAACGTATAATGCAGAGGCGGAGAAGTATCTTCGCCTCTGCATTTCCTTCTTCTTTTGTAAGAGAAGAAAGAAGAAAGAGAATTTGAATTATGAAAACCATCCTCGTCGTAGACGACGAACCCAAAATCACCCAACTCGCGCGGGATTATCTCGAACGCGCGGGCTACGGCGTTTTAGTCGCGCATGACGGGGGCAAGGCGTTGACGTTGGCGAAGACCGAAAAACCCGACGCGATTATTTTGGACTTGGGCTTGCCGCGCCTCGACGGTCTGGATTTTACCCGCGAGTTTCGCAAGACCTCCAACGCGCCGATTATCATGCTGACCGCCCGCGCCGACGAGTCGGATAAACTCATCGGGCTGGAACTCGGCGCGGATGATTACATCACCAAACCGTTCAGCCCAAAGGAATTGGTCGCGCGGGTGCGCGTGATTTTTCGGCGGATTGAAAACGCGACCAATTCCGAAATCATTCGCGTCGCCGATTTGGTTTTAGACGTTCCGCGTCTGCGCGTGACCTGCGAGAAGCGCGCCATCGAAGAGTTGACGCCCACCGAATTTGAACTTCTCGCCACGCTTGCGCGGCAAACGGGACGCGTCTTCACCCGTTCGCAATTGCTCAACGCGATTCGCGGCGTCGCCTTTGAATCTTACGAACGCGCGATTGACGCGCACATCAAAAATATTCGCAAAAAAATCGAAGTCAAAGCCAGCGAGCCGAAATACGTTTTGACCGTCTACGGCGTCGGATACAAGTTCGCGGATAAATAACCATGCGCTTTCCGTCCCCGCGTCATAAGCCGCCTTGGTGGCCCGAAAACGAAGATTTTCCGCCGCGTCATTGGCGACACGACAAACGCAACCCGTTCTCTCGGCGCGTTGGTTGTCTCTTTAGGCTTTTCAGTTTGGCGGGCGCGGTTTTGTTTATCGCCGCCATTACTTCCGCGCTGAATTATTTCGGCGTCACGCGCGTTCCGTTGGAACTTTTCTCTTGGGCGTTAATACCCATAGGAATCATCTTCGCGTTTTTTGTCGGCATATCGTTAATTGTCGGCGCGGTGCGGATGCGCCGCATGTCCGCGCCGCTGGACGAGGCGCTGGCGGCTTTTCAAAAAATCGAGGCGGGGGATTATTCGGCGCGGATGGAGGAGAAGGGCTGGCGCGAATCGCGTTCGCTGGCGCAAGGCTTCAACGCGATGGCGGATAAATTGCAAGTCAACGACCAACAGCGCCGCAACATGCTCGCGGATATTTCTCACGAGTTGCGAAATCCGATTACGGTCATTCAAGGCAACCTCGAAGCCATGCTGGACGGGGTTTACGCCGCCGACCCCGAAAAATTGAAATCGTTGCACGAAGAGACGCAAATTTTATTAAGGCTGGCGGAAGATTTGAAAACATTTTCTCTGGCGGAGGCGGGCGCGTTGACCTTGAAGCGCGAGTTAACGGATTTAGGTCAATTAATCCGCGAGACGGTCGCGCTGTTTGAAACGGCGGCAAACGAAAAAGAAATTGCGTTGGAGACGTCCGTCGCGGAAAATATCGAACGTGAAATTGACCCCTTGCGCGTCCGCGAAGCGCTGACGAATTTATTGGGCAACGCCATCCGTCACACGCCGCAGGGCGGAAAAATAAAAATCGGTTTGACGCAAGCAAACGAAAACGCCGCTACGGTTTTTATTCACGATAGCGGCGCGGGTATTGAAGCGGCGGACTTAAATCAAATTTTTGATCGGTTTTATAAATCGAGCGATTCGGGCGGCATGGGCTTGGGCTTGTCCATTGCGAGAGTTTTAGTCGAAGCGCACGGCGGCAAAATTTGGGCGGAAAACGAAAACGGCGCGAAAATCTCTTTTACGCTTTAGCAATCTTCTCCACCGCCAACTCCCCCGAATGAATGCAGTCGGGGATTCCGATGCCGCGATAGCCGTTGCCTGCGAGTGCGAGCGCGGGATATTTTTCCAGCGCGGCGTCAATTTTTGCGAGTTTTTCGGGGTGACCTAAGTTATATTGCGGCATGGCTCCTTCCCAGATAAAGACGCGGGAGAGGATGGGGGACGCGGTGATTCCTAAAGTTAATTCCAGTTCTTCTTTTGCCAGCGCCAATAAATCCGTCTCATTCCACGGGACGTCTTGCCCTGCGCGTCCGACGAAGACGCGGATGAGGGCGTAACCGTCGGGGGCGCGATGCGGGAATTTGGTGGACGTCCACGTGCAGGCGAGGGCTTTGCGTCCTTCGCGGCGCGGGATGACGTAACCGTATCCGTCGAGGGGACGAGTCAAATCCGCTTGACGATAGGCGAGGGTGACAGTGGCTGTCGAGGCGTAGGGAATGCTCGATAAAACAGAAGATAATTCAGGGTCGAAGGATGCGAGCAGCGTTCCGCTGACGGGGGCGGGGGTGGCTAGGATAAGTGCGTCGGCGTCAAGTGAGCCAGTGTCAAGTGTCAGGTTCCAAGTTCCGAGTTGCGAGTTGCGAGTTACTGATTTTACGCGGGTGTTGAGGCGTAGACTTACACCCTTCAACTTTAAACTTTCAACCAACGCTTCAACAATTTCCGCAAGCCCTGTCGTCGGCGTGAGAAACGCGGAGCGCGAGCCTTGCACCGCGCCGCCTGATTTTTGTCGCATTTGCAACGCGCCGCGCGCGAGACTGCCGTATTTGGTTTCGAGGTCGTGCAAATAGGGGAAGGTGGACTTCAACGAAAGTTTGTCGCCGTCGCCCGCGTAGATTCCCGACATAAGCGGCTCGATGAGATTCTCGTAAGCCTCGCGCCCCAGTCGGCGACTGACAAACGCGCCGAGCGATTCGTCGCCGTTGACGCGCGGGGGGAGGACGAAATCGAGTCCCATGCGGGCTTTGCCAAACAACGAAACCAGCCGCGTTTTGAGAACGGCGGGGACGTTGGTGGGAATCATCATCGCCAGCCCGTCGGGTAGCGGATGAAGTACCCCGTGTTTGAGAACGTAAGTATTTTTTTGATTCGGATTCGTGCCGTGCAAACGCGCTTCAAGACCGAGTTCCTTGCACAGCGCCACACCCCAAATTTTAGTCGCAAGGAAGGTGTCGGGTCCGCCTTCGACGATAAATAGCCCGTCGTCAATTTCGGCGCGGTCGGTGGATATTTTTCCGCCCCAGCGGGAATCGGATTCGATTAAAGTAATTTGGTCGTATTGCGTGTTGCGTGTTGCGTAATACGCCGCTGAAAGTCCCGCAATGCCACCGCCGATAATGGTTAGTTTCATGGTAGGTAAGAGGTAGATAGGTAAACAGGTAGACACGGGAGGATTACTTGCCTACTTGTTTTCATGTTTACGTTATAAATGAGGAGCCTTCCATTTTTTTATTATCTCCGTAAACGGCAATTTGATTTTATCCGCATTGAACGGGAACCAGCCCACTTCTGCGCGGACGGCTTGCTCTTTGAGTTCCGTCGAACCCCAAACAAAAGTCGCGCCGACAGCGCCGACAACGACGGACGTCCAGTTGCTGGCGATGAAGAGCGAGGCGATGATTAAGATTGCTCCAATGCCCATCATGTAGGGCCAGCAGAGATAGCCAAAACGTCGCTCGCCTTGAATGACGAGGGGGAAGCCGAGTCCGATGATGAGGAAAGTGGCGAGTCCGATGGTGACGCCGAAAAAATCCATAGTAATCAGTATCCAGTAATTAGTGATCAGTAATCAGTTTGGGCGCTTCTTCGGGGGAGACGGCGCGTCCGACGGGTTCGCGTTTGAGAAGGTCGAGAGTCGTGGCGGCGGGATATTCGGCGAGGATTTTCGCGTGGCGCGGGTTGTTGGGATTCGCGGGCGCGTGTCCGTGTTTGATGCGTTTCTCTTGGCGGTACAGTTCGAGCGCGTCCCATAGCAAGGTGACGCCGATAATCCCAAGCGCCGACGCCAACAAAATATTGCCGACGACCAGCGAAGCGTACTCGACGGCAAGCCCCGCAAGGATGAGGGGAATCATCGGCTTGCGAATATCCAGCGCGTTCGCTTCAATTTTGCGAACGGCGACATGCCCAATCCAAATGCTGAGGAAGGCGGTGGCGGCGGCGGTGATTCCAAGAAAGTTCATAGGGTTTAAGGTTGCAGATTTAATGTCGAAGGTCAAAAGTCGAAAGTCATGGGACAACTTTCAACCTTCAACTTTGAACCTTAAACTCGTGAACCATATCCACCACCGCTTTCACGTTATCAACGGGCGTGTTTTGCAAAATGCCGTGACCGAGATTGAAGATATGACCAGGTTTTCCATTGGCGCGTTTGAGAATGTCATGCACGCGCTTTTTGATTTCGGAGAGCGGCGCGAAGAGCGTGATCGGGTCGAGGTTGCCTTGCACGGCGACGTCGTCGCCGAGGATTCTCCAGCCGTCGTCGAGCGGGAGGCGCCAGTCGAGTCCGAGCACGTCGCCGCCGGCTTGTTTCATCAACGGGAGCAGAGTCGTCGTGTTCGTGCCGAAGTGAATGACGGGGACGTCGTCGGTTTTAACGGCGCTCAAAAGTTTTTGCGAATACGGCAAAACGAAGGTCTCGTAATCCTGCGGACTGAGCGAGCCGACCCACGAGTCAAATACTTGCACGGTTTGCGCGCCCGCGCGGATTTGCGCGGAGAGGTAATCAATCAACACGTCGGTTAATTTTTCCATCAGCGCGTGCCATGTTTGCGGGTCGGAGTACATCATCGTTTTCGTTTTGAGGAACTCGCGCGACGAACGCCCTTCGACGATGTACGACGCGACGGTGAACGGCGCGCCGCAGAATCCAATCAACGGGACGTCGGTCAACTCGCCGCGCAGAATCTTAATCGCATCCATGACGTAACCCAAATCGGTTTCGGCGTCTACGGGGCGGAGATTTTTCACGTCGTCCATGTTGCGGACGGGGTTCTTCAAAATGGGACCTTCGCCCTTCGCAAATTCCAATCCCACGCCGAGCGGGATAGCGGGCAGGAGAATATCCGCGAAGAGAATCGCCGCATCCACGCCGAGCGCTTTGACGGGTTGCAGAGTCACCTCGGCGGCGATTTCGGGATGATGGCAAATTTCAATCAGCGTATATTTTTCGCGGATGGCGCGGTATTCAGCCATGTAGCGTCCCGCTTGGCGCATAAACCAAACGGGGGTGGCGTCGGTTGGTTGGCGGTTGCAGGCGGCGAGGAAGCGGGATTGGTAATTGGTAATTGGTAATTCGGGTTGCGGGTTAGGGGTTGCGAGAGTCATTGGGTGTCCTTGAACATAGATAAAAATTCGGCAGGTTTGATAATCGGAATATTTTGAAAGGGAGAAAGGTCAAGCAAGTCCTTATCGCCGCTTACGATGTAATCCGCTTTGCCGTCTAGCGCGAGAGATAAAAAAATATTGTCGTCGGGGTCGCGGCAAACGTCAATTTGCGTCACGACATGCACGAGTATTCCGCGACTTGCCATGATTTGAATAGTCGCCTCGATTTCGTCTTTGTCGAGCTGATACTTTTCCCATAAACGCGGTCGGGAGCAGACCTCCGCGTATTCTTGAAGAAATTCGGGAAAATACAAAAAGTCAAATTTGCCGTTTCTGATATACACGAGAATTTGGGCAAGCGAACTGCTTGGTTTAATCGTTGCGCTGATTAGCACATTCATATCCACGACAACGCGCATGATTTACTTGACCTTCTTTCGGCGCAGTTTTCTAACTTCCTGTATTGCCGCTTCAACATCGCTTTGAACTTCTTCGTCGGAATATTTTGCGTTCAAAACGCCGAGCCGTTTTTGCATGGCGTCGAATTTGTGGTTTGCTTCTTCATCCGAGAATTTCTTGTATTTTAGATATTCCTCATACGGAATCAAAACCGCTTGCGGTTTGTTGCCGCGCGTCAAAATATAGGGAATGCGATTCTTGGTCACATCCTCAAACACCGCGCGAAAGCGATTTTGTAATTCAGTTATGCCGATGATTTGATCCATTTGCGCTTCCAGAACAACCGATTAAATTTCGCATTCTTCATTTTGCATTCGCAACCAACACGCACGCGGGATCGCTCTCCAAATAATCGCCCGTCACGCCGTAGGCGCGTCCGCGTTGACCGCCGCAGACGTCGCGGTATTCGCAGGTTCCGCAGACGCCTTTGAGTTTGTCGGGGTTGCGGAGGTCTTTGAAAATTTGCGAGTTGCGATACACGTCCACGACGTCGTTCTCGCGCGTCATGCCTGCGGTGATGGGAAGAAAGCCCGAAGGTTGAATTTCGCCGATGTGCGAGATGAACAAAAATCCGTTGCCGTCGTTGACGCCTTTGGTGGGACGATTCAGCCCGTCCGCGTATTGGAAGCCCGCGCTTTGAAACGTGACGGGCGCGCCGTCGTTTTGCTTGCGCTTGCGTTCAATCGCCACGCGACGATACATCGGCGCGGCGGTGGATTTTATATCAAAGGGCGCGTTTTGTGAAAGGTCGTACAGCCAGTTGAAAACTTTCTCGTGCTGTTCGGCGGAAATCATTTGCTCCGCCATCGCCCGCCCTGTGGGGACGAGAAAAAACACAGACCACTGCACCGCGCCGACTTCTTGAATAAATTGCACCATCTCGTGCAAAATGTCCACGTTATGTTTGGCAACCGTCGTATTGACTTGCACGCTCAAACCCGCGTCGTGAGCGCGATGAAGCGTGTCCATTGTGCGTTGCCATGAACCTTTGACTTTGCGGAAGTTGTCGTGAATGTCGGCGCGCGGCGCGTCCAACGATAACGCGACACGGCGAATGCCCGCCTCGCGCGCCTTTTCGAGTCGCTCCTTTGTCGGCAGCGCCGTCGCGGTGGGAGTAAGCGAACAGCGCAATCCGCGTTCGGCAGCGTGAGCAATCAACTCGAATAAGTCAGGGCGCATCATCGGGTCGCCACCCGTGAAAATCAAAATGGGATTATTCTCAAACGCGGCGAGACGTTCAATTAACGCCTTCGCTTCGTCGGTGGAAAGTTCGTTCGCGTCGCGGTGATGTTGCGCGTCGGCGCGACAGTGGACGCAAGCGTAAGCGCAAGCACGAGTCACTTCCCACGCAATCGTAAACGGCGCCATGTCAAAATTCGCGTGAACCATGCGGGCGTTATTTTCGCCGCGTTCAACCGCGGCGCGGGGGGATAATGTTTCTAATGTCATTTTGTCTCCTGTTTTGTAAATAGTAAATGGTAATTACCATTTACTATTTACTTTTACTTTTTTACGCGCTCAACCATCGCGCCGCATCCACCGCATGATAAGTAATAATTAAATCCGCGCCCGCGCGTTTCATCGCGGTTAGCGTTTCGAGCGTGACTTTTTCTTCGTCAATCCAACCGTTTGCGGCGGCGGCTTTTATCATCGAGTATTCGCCGCTGACGTTGTACGCCGCCATCGGCAATTCGGGGAAGGCGTCTTTGACGACGCGAATCACGTCGAGATACGCCAGCGCGGGCTTGACCATCAGCATATCTGCGCCTTCGTCCACGTCAATCGCGGCTTCGCGCAACGCCTCGTTGATGTTCGCGGGGTCCATCTGATGCGACTTTCTATCGCCAAATTTCGGCGCGCCGTCCGCCGCGTCGCGGAAGGGACCGTAAAACGCGGAGGCGTATTTTACCGCGTAAGAAAGAATCGGCGTGTTTTCAAAATTCGCTGCGTCCAGCCCATCGCGGATTGCCGCCACCATCCCGTCCATCATCCCCGACGGCGCGACAATATCCGCGCCGCATTCCGCGTGCGAGACGGCGACCTTCGCCAGCACGTCCAGCGTCGGGTCGTTCAAAACATAGCCTTCGGGCAAATTCGTTTGATAATGTTCGCCCGTGTTCAAAATTCCGCAATGTCCGTGGTCGGTGTACTCGCACAAACAAACGTCGGTCACAACCACCATCTCTGGGATTTCTTTTTTGATTGCGCGAATCGCCTGTTGGATGATTCCATCCTCCGCGAAATTTTCCAACCCGATTGGGTCTTTCGCCTTCGGGATTCCAAACAGAATCACCGCGCCGACTCCCAACCTCGCGGCGGATTCAGCGGCGCGAACCGATTCCTCCACCGAGAGTTGCCACACGCCAGGCATCGAGCCGATTTCACTGCGTCCGTCGCCATGCCGCACAAACAGCGGATAAATAAAATCCCGCGCATTAATTTCCGTCTCGCGCACCATCGCGCGAAGGGCGGGGGTGAGGCGGAGGCGGCGAGGGCGGTTGGTGATTGGTAATTTGTAATTGGTAATTGGTGAGTTCATGTTGTTGAGTATCCGTTTCTTTTTGCTTCCCGATTTACTATTTACTAATTACTGCCTTATAGCTTCAATCAACCCGTCCGTCGTGTACTCCGCCGCGACGATGAGATTTTCAATCCCTGCGTCTCGCGCCGCTTTCTCGGTGATTGGACCAATGCAAGCGAAGCGCGGATGGTTGGGCAGGTTGAGCGGGTCGAGTCCGTTTTGTTTGGCGACGGCGAAAAAATTTTGCACGGTGGACGGACTAGTGAATGTCACGACGTCCACGCCTGATTTTAGCGCGGCGAGACCTTCTTCGTCCAGTTGCGTGGGCAGGGTTTGGTAAACGGCAATCTCGTGCGCGATTCCGCCCGCGCGGACAATTGCTTGCGGCAAATCTTTGCGGGCAATCTCGGCGCGAGGGAGCAAAATCCATTTTCCGCGCAGGTCGCCGAGATGCGGCAGGATGGCTTCGGGGATGAATTCGTCGGGAACGAAGTCGGGTTCGACGTTGTGCTTGCGTAACGCTTCGGCGGTCTTTGTCCCAACTGCGGAAACCCTCACCCCTAGCCCCTCTCCCAGAGGGAGAGGGGAACGGTTATCAAAAAAAACATCCACCGCATTGACTGACGTAAAAATCACCCAATCATAGCAAGTTAACTTTTGCAAAGTCCGTTCCAGCGCCGTGTTATCTTCCATCGGGCGGATTTCGATGACGGGAAAATATATCGGCTCGAAGCCCGCTTCGCGCAGTTTGTCGGCGAAGGAGTCGGCTTGGGCGCGGGGGCGGGTGATTAGGACTTTCATAAGAGCAGTGTTCAGTAATCGGTAATCAGTATCCAGTGATCAGTTGAGAATTTTATCTGCGCCTTGCGCGAGGGCTTGTTGAGCGAGTTCGTTTCCAAGTTGAAGCGCATCCGTGCCTTGACCTGTAACTTTGACAATCTTCTTCCCATCCAGCGAAACCACCAACCCCGTCAAACTAATCACCGACGACTGATTACTGATAACTGATGACTGATGACTGACTACCGCATACGCCGCCACAGGCACCGCGCACCCACCGCCAAGTCCGCTGAGGAAGGCGCGTTCGGCGGTGACGGACTTGCGGGTAGATTCATCATCAAGGCGAGCTAACAAATCAAGGGTCGGTTGGTCGTCGGCGCGGCATTGAATGGCAAGCGCTCCCTGCCCAGGGGCGGGCAACATGACGTCCAGCGCAATCCACTCTGTCACGTTTTTATCCAAACCCAAGCGAGTTAATCCCGCGCCCGCGAGAATGATGGCGGCATATTGACCTTCAAGCGCTTTTCGCAAACGAGTATCCACATTGCCGCGCAGGGACTCGGTTTTGAGGTCGGGGCGCATGGCGAGAATTTGCGCGGCGCGACGCGGGCTGGACGTGCCGACGACAGAGCCAGCGGGAAGCGTGGCAAGCGTATGCCCATCCTTTGAAATCAGCGCGTCGCGCACTTCGGCGCGGACGGGAATACAACCGACAGTCAGCCCCGCAGGATTTTCAACGGGCAAATCTTTGAGCGAATGAACCGCGCAGTGAACCGCGCCGCCAAGCAACTCGCTTTCAAGTTCTTGCGTAAATAAGCCTTTGCCGCCAATTTCGGGCAAAGGCTTATCGAGAATTTTGTCGCCTTGCGTGACGATCACTTTTTCTCCGCAAACCAAATCGGGATGAAGTTTTGTTAATTCTTGAATCACCCAATTGGTTTGCCAACGCGCAAGGGCAGAAGGTCTGGTTGCGAAAATTAGATTCATAATTTAATTCGTTGCCGTTGCCGCGGGAAGCGCGCAAGGCGCGCCCGAGAAACCGCAAATGCCGTCGCCTTTGTTCAAGCCAAACAACGTGCGGGCGACGGTGGCGTATTCGGGCGCGTGCGGACAATCGGCTTCGATGCGCAAGCGTTGCGTCGGCTCTTGAAATAATTTTTTGACGAGCGCTTGCGTCATCGCGTCAATCCGTTCGCGCTCGGTTTCGGTTAAATCGGGAAGGCGGCTGAAGGTTTTCTCCAACTCCGCTTTGCGAATCGCTTCGGCGTTTTGGCGCATATCGGCAATGAGCGGAATCATTTTTAGCGACTTCATGTACTCCGCAAACTGCGCGAGTTCTTCTTCGAGAATGGCTTTCACGCGCGGCACTTCCGCCTCGCGCTCGGAAAGCGAGCGCTCCAAATGCGAATTCAAATTATCTATGTCGTAAAGACTCACGCGCGGCACTTCGGCGGTATCAGGATCAATGTCGCGCGGCACGGCAATATCAATCAAAACCAGCGGACGTTGCGGACGCGCTTGCATCGCCTGCTCAACCATTGTTTTGGTCACAATCGTGTGCGGCGCGCCCGTAGACGAAATCACAATATCCGCCGAAGCCAGCGCGGCGCCGATATTTTCAAACGTCGTGGTTTGCGCGTCCCAACGTTGCGCCAATTCGTGCGCGTGTTCCAACGTGCGATTGACGACGAGAATATGTTTCGCGCCGCGCTTGCGAAGCGCCTCGACGGCGAGCTCCGCCATTTCGCCCGCGCCGAGAATCGCAATCTGCGCTTCGTTGAGATGCGGAACGACGCGCTCTGACAACGACGCGGCTAGCGATGAAATCGAAGCGGCGTTGCGGCTGATGTTCGTTTCCGTGCGCGCGCGTTTGCCCGCGTGAATCGCGGCTTGGAACAAACGATTGAGGACGTTGCCCGCCGTGCTTTGTCCGCGCGCCAATTCCAATGCGCGCGTGACCTGACCAAGAATCTGCGGCTCGCCCAAGACCAACGAATCCAATCCCGCCGCGACGTCCATTAAATGCCGCGCGACGTCTTCGCCCGTTTTGTGATAAAGGTGCGCCTCAAATTCTTCGACGGGGATGTTTTGCGCGTCCGCTAAAAACGCTTTCAACTCGTCTTTAATTGGACGAGGCGAAGCGGCGTATAGTTCGGTGCGATTGCAGGTGGAGACGATGACAAGTTCGGCGATTGCCCCAATCCCTTCGCCGCAACCAATCCGCGCCAGCGAAGCGCGCAGTTGTTCCTCTGAAAACGAAAGCCGTTCGCGCAACTCGACGGTCGCGGTGGTGTGATTAATTCCAAGACAATGTAGACGCATCATAAACAATAACTCGGTTGTGATTTATTTTTTAATCCGCTTTCGCGCAGAGCGAAAAACGTTTCCAACAAGTTTAGAAAAACCCTAAATCAACCTCTCTACAAATTAACCGTCGCCAATAAGCGTCAACGCCATTGATAATATAACAACAAATTCAACATAGCGACACTAGCATTTGAGTAGATTTAGATTAGCGATGCGTTAATTTGGATAAGCGTTTGTTTAATAAGCCCGTCGGTCTCCAACGCCTTCCGACTTTGATCTGAGCGGCGCCAATGTGGGATTATCCCTCCAATCCCTTCGCTTCGTTCCACAACGCATCCATCTCCTCCAAACTCATATCGGACAAACTTCTCCCCTGCTTCTTCGCGCCTTGCTCCACATAAGCAAAACGCCTTTTGAATTTAACATTCGTCCCCCGCAACGCGGATTCGGCGTCCACTTTGCGCCAGCGAGCGAGATTGACCAGCACGAAGAATAAATCGCCTAATTCAGCCGCGACTTCGTCAATATTCTGCGCTTGCTTAATTTCCTCAATCTCCTCGCGGATTTTATCCAACACGCCTTCAACTTCGGGCCAGTCAAACCCCACCCGCGCCGCCCGCGCTTGATACTCCTGCGCTTGAATCAACGCAGGCAACGCCATCGCCACCCCATCCAACAACCCCTTCCCCTCTTTCTTCTTTCCTCTTTCCTTTTCTTTCAACTTCTCCCAATTCTGCAAAACCCCGTTCACCCCGTCCACCTCGACGTCGCCAAACACATGCGGATGACGGCGCACAATTTTATCGTAAACATGCTTGATAACGTCGGTGATTAAAAATTGATTCGCTTCGCTGGCAATTTGAGAGTTCAATAAAATCTGCAAGAGTAAATCGCCAAACTCTTCGCGCATTCCAGCGGGGTCGTTTTCGTCCATCGCGGTTAATGTCTCGTAAGCCTCTTCGAGCAAATGCGTCCGCAGGGTTTGATGCGTTTGCTCCTTATCCCAAGGGCAACCGTCCGGCGCGCGCAAATGCGCCACGATTTCAGCGAAAGATTCAAACGAAGTCCCCTCCCCTAGCGGGGGAAGAAACAAACAAGTTGAAAGGTTGAAAGTTGAAGGTTGAAGGTTGCCAACACTTTCAACCTTCAACTTTTGACCTTCAATCCAGCTAATTTCATGTTCGCGCGGATAAACTACTGACAACACTTTTTGAATTTGCGCCGCCAACTCCTGCGAATCGACTCCGATGAGCAGAACTGGCATATCGGGCGGGAATGGCGGAAAATGCGCAGAGGCGAGAATCCGCGCGTCGAGCAGAATCAACTTCGCGGGCGGCGCGAAGCGCAATGTCTCAAATACGGAAGCGACGAGGGTAAAATCCATGAGGGTCTCCAAGCGGTTAAATGCGTAATTTGTAATTTGTAAGCGCGTAAAGTAAAAGACCTCCGTCTTTATTTTGGAGGTCTTGGCTTGCTTTATTGCTTTGTTTGATTTTCTTCTTTTATTTCCTTCTTGGTATTTTACTACACCGTAAAAAACCGCGTCCGCAAAATTGACGTTGAGAACATGGCAAGGTCAAGATATAATCCGCTTTGAGGAATCTGCCCAATGAAAATAGTTCTTGACACATCCGTCATAATCGCCGTCATCGTCAATGAGCCTGAAAAAGCGCGACTGATTGAATTGACAAAAAAACGCGACAATCATTGCGCCGCCTTCCATGAAATGGGAAATTGGAAACGCTTTTTCCGCCATGCTAAAACGGTCGCGGATTAATTTAGAACAGGCGATTGAAGCGATTGACGTTTACCAATCTATCGCTCTGGAAATCGTTGACATTAATTTGAAAGACGCCGTGCGTTTAGCGGGGAAACATAATATTTACGCGTATGACGCTTATATTTTGCAATGCGCACTTGAAAACTCTTTACCGTTGATTTCTCTCGACAAAAATTTAATCGCCATTGCGCGGCAAGAAGGCATTACGATAATCGAGGTCGCCTTATGATTTACACTTCATCCCAAATGCAAAAACAATTTTCAACCTTGCTCAAAAAAGCCCTCAACGAGGGACAAGTTCAATTTAAGACGCGGGACGGACAAGTTTTTGTCATTCTCCCCGTCCGCCCCGCGAAGAAAACCAACTCGTCGCCGTTAGACGTGCGCGGAATCAAACTGCCAATTACCACCGCGCAGATTCTCGAAGCTGTCCGCGAAAGCCGCGAGAGGGATTTGTAAAAAAAAGACCTCCGCATTTATTTTGGAGGTCTTGACTTTTTAGGTTTGTCGCTTTGCTTGATTTTCTTCGCGCCCACAACGGACTTTTCCTTCAAATTAATTTTCCGAGCGGCTTCGCGCGTGATAATTTTTGGATTTTTCAAGCGCGAGCGAATCGGGGCAAGTTCGCCGACGTCAATAAACACAAGGTTATCGTTTTTCTTGGGAGCGCATTTGAGCATGTAGCGCGTATAGCCCTTGTCTCCGCTGTCTAGCAAAATAACCTCCACCCCCAGCGGCAGATTGAAGCGCGGATGCGTGATGAGGTAATTTGTAAATTCGGTGATAAGAAAATGATGTTTGACTTCGTAAATCTCTTTCATTTTTCAAATTCCTTCAAGAAACGGTCGCGATAGACTCGCCAATTTTGCATAACGTCTTCGTGCGCGTGAGTTAATGCGGCTTCCATAGATAAATCGAGCCATTTTTTTGTTTGCGAACCGTTGGGACGCAAAATGTCCTGATGCGGTCTGCCGTGCGACGTGTCGTAGCGAACAACGGCGCGCCACTCGCCACCGATAAAAATTTCAAGTTGAACGACAAACTCCGTTACCTTTTTGCCTTTGGTAACATGATGATGCCGATAGCGACAAAGGCGCGTGGCGCTATCCAATTGAATGATGTAATCACATTCAGCCATGCTTTATTTTATCACTTTCAACCGCGCAGATTCTCGAAGCTGTCCGCGAAAGCCGCGCATTAAATTCGTAATCCGTAACTCGCAACTCGTAAAAAAATTACGAATTACTAATTACGGATTACTAACTAAATTTTCAAATCGAGTAAAAAACTAACGCTTGGTGTAAGTCGGCGCCTTGCGGGCTTTCTTCAAACCGGGCTTCTTACGTTCCTTCACGCGCGCGTCGCGGGTGAGCAAACCCTTCTTGCGGAGGGCGGAAGTCCACTCTTCGTTAATGAGTTTCAGAGCGCGGGCGATGCCCAAGCGCACCGATTCCGCTTGTCCCGTCGTGCCGCCGCCGTTGACGAGAACGCTGACGTCGTATTGAGTCGCTTCTTGTCCCACCGCGCTAAACGGGCGCAGGATGTCTTCCATATCGCCCATGCGCGTGAAGAACGCCGCCGCTTCTTTCTCGTTGACGACAAATTTGCCGCTGCCAGTCGTCAGGCGTACGCGAGCGCTGCCTTCTTTGCGTCTGCCAATGCCTTCATAATATTGAGCCATTAATACCTCTATTCCAAAACTTTCACATTTTGCGCGGCGTGCGGATGCAGCGGTCCCGCGTAAATCTTTAAGCGTTTAAGCGTGGAGCGTCCCATGCGGTTATGCGGCAACATGCCCCACACCGCGTCGCGCAAAGCGCGGTCAGGATGCGCGGCTAATTGGTCGCGCAGGGAAATGCTCTTCAAGCCGCCGGGGTAGCCCGAATGGCTGTAATAGATTTTGCTTTCCAACTTACTGTTGGTTCTTGTGCCGGTCACGGTCACGCGCTCGGTGTTGACCACCACGACAAAATCGCCCATCTCCACGCCGGGCGTGAAGGTCGGTTTATGTTTGCCAAGCAGAACGTGCGCGATGCGCGCGGCAAGACGTCCAAGGTTTTTCCCATCGGCATTGACTAAAACCCAGTCGCGCTGAATTTCAGCGGCTTTCGGATAGTATGTTTTCTGTTGCACTTTTTTCGCTCCGTTTCGTGATTATCAAATCCGCGTATTCGGCGTTCTTTAACGCCGCGCTTGCGCTAGAGCGCAAACTACGCAATTTTTCAATATGTTACTTCAATCAATGTCAGCCCATGCGCGGGCGCCAAGCCGACAAATAATTTACCTTGTTTTGTTAGGGCAGTGTGAATTTCTGCCACCGAACGCTTGCCCTGCGCAACAGATATTTGCGCGGCGACCAATCTTCTTACCATTCGATATAAAAACGCGTCCGCCTTGACCTCGTAGCGCCACTCGCCGTCGGAGATTTTTCGCCACTCGGATTTTGTCACCGTGCGCGTCGTTGTGCCTTTTGGCGAAATCCGCGAACCAAACGCCGAGAAGTCGTGCTGACCAAGAAAAAGGCTGGCGTTTTTTATCAGCGCGCCTTCGTCAAAAGACGGATACACTCGCCATAAAAACTTTTCCCGCAACGGGTCGCGGATGGGGTCGCAAAACAACCGATAGCGATACTCGCGCGAGGTCGCGTCGAAACGCGGGTGAAACTCGTTAGTCGTTACGCGCAACTCTCGCACGGCGAGGTCATGCGGAAGGTTGCCGTTCAGCGCTCGGAGCAATTCATCTTCGGGGTGAGGCCACTCTAAATCGAAGGCGACTGTCTGCCCCGTCGCGTGAACTCCCGCGTCCGTCCTGCCCGCCACCAAAGCCGATTTATCCAACCAGCCCAAACTGCGCAACGCTTTCTCAAACTCGCCTTGCGCCGTCCGCCGATTCGCCTGCTTCTGGCTGCCTTGAAAGTTAGAGCCGTCGTAGGCAAGAACGGCGTGGTGGCGCGTCATGTTAGGTGATTAGGCTTATTACCTAATTACTAATTACCTAATTTACTCTTCTACTAATTCCAACAACACCATCTCCGCCGAGTCGCCAAAGCGAGGACCGAGTTTGGTCACGCGGGTATAACCGCCGGGGCGATTCGCAAAGCGCGGGGCGATGTCGTCAAACAAACGCTTGAGAACTTGGTCGTCGCCCAAGCGGGAAACGGCAAGCCGACGCGCGTTGACTTTTTGAATGTCCGTGCCGTTGGCGCTGTTGCGCGCCAGAGTGATCAAACGCTCCGCGTCGCCGCGAATGGCGGCGGCTTTGGCTTTGGTGGTTTGAATTTTCTCGTGCGTAAAAAATTGTTTAATTAGGTTGCGCCGCAGAGCGATTCGCGCGCCTGAGGTGCGGCCTAATATATAACCTGCCATTTTATGTCGCATTTCTAAATCTCCGAAGGATTATCTTTGATGAAGCCCTTCTCGCGCATCTTGTCGCGCAACTCGTCGAGACTCTTCTCGCCGAAATTGCGAATGGACATAACTGCGGTCTCGCCTTTTTCAAGAAGGTCAAGGACGTCGCCGACAGTGGTGATGCCCGTGCGCTTCAACGAGTTGAAGACGCGCACGGAAAGGTCGAGGGCTTCCACGGGCGTTTCCGCCAGTTCGCTGCTCAAACGGGTTCCCGACAGGTCGCGTTCAACCGCCACCGCCAACATTTCTTCATTGATGCCCGCCACATAGCGCAGGTGGTCAATGAGAATGCGAGCGGAGGAGCTCAGCGCGCGTTCCGGCGAGATAGTGCCGTCTGTCCAGATTTCCAAAATCAATTTATCGTAATTCGTGCTCTGCCCCACGCGGGCAGGAGCCACTTCCCAATTCACGCGCTTCACCGGGCTATAAATCGCATCTACCGGGAGCTCGCCAATGGGCATGTGTCCCGCGCGTTCATTGGCGGGAGAATAGCCGCGCCCGCGCTCAACCATAAATTCAATGTCGAGCTTGGTCTTGGCGCCGTCCACTGTGAAAAGATACATGTCCGGGTTGACGATTTCGATTTCAGCCGGGGGAATAATATCCGCCGCCGTCACCGTGCCTTCGCCGCGCACTTCGAGGTGCATGCGGGCGCTGTCCACGCCGTCCATCTTGATGCGGATTTGTTTGACCTGCAACATGACCTGAATCACGTCTTCGCGTACGCCGGGGATGTCGCTGAATTCATGCAAGACGTCCGCAACGCGCACAGAGGTAATTGCCGTCCCCTCTAAAGAAGAAAGCAGAACGCGGCGCAGGGCGTTGCCCAACGTCACGCCGTACCCGCCCTCAAGCGGGCTAATTGTGAATTTACCGTAATTGCGCGCTTCTGCTTCGCGCTCAATTTTCGGCATAACCATGTTCGCGAGAATTCCCGTCACGGTTCACCTGTTCCTTTGATAATGTCCGCTAAAAATCTTTAAACACGAAAGTCTCTAAGGGACGCGAAGGCGGTTTTATTAAACCTTTGCGTCCTGTGCGTTTAAATTTCTTGCAAACGCGATTTGAAAAATTACCTTCTGGAATAGTATTCGACGATTAACTGTTCGTCGAGACTTCCGTCAATTTCAGCGCGTTCAGGCATCCGCGCCAACTCGCCCGCCATGCCCTTAATATCGCGATTGAGCCAGCTGGGGGAGCTGCGTTTTTCAGTGTAGGCGGTCAAATCTTTGAAATAAGTTAACTTGCCTGAGCCTTCGCGCACGGCGATATGATCGCCTTTGCTGAGAAGCATCGAAGGGATATTCGTGCGACGCCCGTTCACGGTGAAATGTCCGTGCGCGACGAGTACGCGCGCCTGCGAACGACTAGAGGCGAAGCCGAGGCGAAACACCACGTTATCAAGGCGCGACTCAAGAATCTGGAGCAGGTTCAAACCCGTCAAACCTCGGCGCGTCAGCGCGGTTTCATAATAGCGACGGAACTGGCGTTCCATGACGCCATAGATGCGGCGGGCTTTCTGCTTGGCGCGCAACTGGCGGGCAAAGTCGGAAACGCGTCCCGTGCCCATGCCTTTCCCTTTACCGCCGCCGTGTCCGGCGGTACGGCCATGTTGACCGGGAGCGAAGTCGCGCTTTTCAAAAGAGCATTTGGACGTAAAACAGCGTTCGCCTTTAAGAAAAAGCTTTTCGCCTTCGCGGCGACAAAGTTTACAAACTGGACTTAATGATTTAGCCATATATTTTCACCTTACACGCGCCGCTTTTTCGGAGGCCGACAACCGTTATGCGGGATCGGCGTGATATCCGAAATTGAACGCACTTTCAAACCCATGGATTGCACGGCGCGAATCGCGTTTTCCCGCCCAGGTCCGGGGCCTTTGATAAACAATTCCACTTCCTGCAAGCCGAGTTGTTGAGCGGCTTTTAAGGCTTGCTCGGCGGCAAGGCGGGCGGCAAAAGGCGTGCTCTTGCGCGACCCCTTAAAGCCAGCGGAGCCAGCGGAGCCCCAGGCAATTGTGTTGCCTTCGGGGTCTGTCACAGTCACAATGGTGTTATTGAAGGAAGCAAAGATATGCACTTGTCCGGAGGACAAGGTGCGCTTCCCTTTTTTCGCGCCCGATGGGCGACGGGTAGAACGAACGCTCTGAGCCATTTTTTATGATCCTTTCGGGCAAGATTACTTCTTGCCGCCCTTACGACGACCGCGACCCGCAACCGTTTTCTTGGTGCCTTTGCGAGTGCGCGCATTTGTCTTTGTGCGCTGACCATGGACGGGGAGGTTGCGGCGATGACGCAAACCGCGATAAGAGCCGATTTCAATCAGGCGCTTAATGTTCATTTGAACTTCGCGGCGCAGGTCGCCTTCAACTTTGTAGTTTTTGGAAACATACTCGCGAATGGCGGAAACTTCCGCTTCGCTTAAGTCTTTAATGCGCGTGTCAGGATTGACTTTGGTGTGAGCCAAAATCTTTTGCGCGCGCGTCAGCCCGACTCCAAAAAGGTAGGTCAAGCCGATTTCAACGCGCTTATTGCGGGGCAGGTCAACGCCTTCAATTCTCGCCATGTTTTAACTACCCTTGTCTCTGTTTGTGTTTTGGATTTTCGCAAATGATAAAAACGACGCCCTTGCGCCGCACGACACGGCACTTGACGCAACGTTTGCGAATGGATGGTGAAACTTTCATAATATTTAATCTCCTTAACTTGCGACTATCTTTTGATAGCCAAAGGCTGTCATTATACTTGATTTATAACGCAAATCTATAAATTTCGCTACTGATTTTCCGCGCGGTTCACAGGACAGTCAGGATGAGAGGTTCTCCTTCGGTGACGGCGATGGTGTGTTCAAAATGCGCCGTCAAAGAACCGTCCGCGGAAACAACCGTCCACTTATCGGGCAGGACGCGGGTTTCGTGCGTCCCCACCAACACCATCGGTTCAAGCGCGATGGTCAACCCCGGGCGGAGCAACATGCCTTGTCCCGCAACGCCGATATTTGGCACTTGCGGACCTTCGTGCATCTTCCGCCCGACGCCATGGCCTGTGTATTCTCGCGTCACATGAAAGCCATGCCTTTCGACGTAATTTTGTATCGCCGCCGAAATATCGCCCGTGCGCTTGCCTTTTCGCATTTGTTCAATGCCGGCGGTTAACGCGCCTTGAGTGACTTCGAGCAATTTCGTCGCTTGCGAAGAAATCTCTCCAACCCCGGCGGTGAATGCGGAGTCTGCGACGAAGCCGTCCAAGATCGTGCCGCAATCGATCGAGACGATATCCCCTTCCTTCAACTTGCGTTTGGGATGCGGAATGCCATGCACCATCTCGTCGTTGATGCAGACGGTGATGGAGGCCGGGAACGGCGGGCGACCATAACCTTTGAACGGCGATATACAGCCATAAGACTTCAGCGTTTCCTCAGCAGCCGCGTTGAGGTCAGCCGTCGTCACGCCGGGTTGTAAGCGTTCTTTTACCGAAGCCAGAACGGTTGCGTTGATGCGACCCGCTTCGCGCATAATCTTAATTTCGGCGGGTTTTTTGATGTTAATCTGGCGTTCCCAGCTCATAGCATTATTTCTTTAACGCGGCAAGCAAGTCTTTCGTCACTTGCTCGACGTCTTGGACGCCATTGATCTCGATTAATTTGCCGCGCTTGCGATAATACTCCACAAGGGGGGCGGTTTGTTCAAGATAGACGTGAACGCGCTTTCGCGCGGTTTCCACTTTATCGTCGTCGCGTTGATACAACTCGGAGCCGTCAACGTCGCAAACGCCCTTCTGTTTGGGCGGATTGAGCGTTTGATGATAAATGTGTCCTTTCGCGCGACAGTTCCAACGCCCACTGACGCGCTCAACGATGGTCTCTTCGGCGGCGGTGATATAAACGACGACTTTCACTTGCTCTGTAAATTCGGTCAACATCTTGGCAAGCGCATCGGCTTGCGCCGGGTTACGCGGAAATCCGTCAAGGATCGCGCCGAGTTTGCAATCTTCGCGCTGGAGACGCGCGCGCATCATATTGATGGTCAAATCGTCCGGCGCCAACTCGCCTTTATCTATAAAGGCTTTGGCGATTTTGCCGAGTTCTGTTTGGTTTTTAATGTTCTCGCGGAACAGGTCTCCCGAAGAGATGTGCGCGAATTGGGTTGTATCAGCCAAGATCTTGGCTTGCGTACCTTTGCCTACGCCGGGCGGACCTAGTAAGACGAGAAAGGCAGCCATAAGATTTCCTTATTAGCGAACTAAAAGCGAATCTTGATATCCGTGTAATTTAAGTTCGGCGTCGATGTTCATAAAGGTATCGCGCACAACGCCGACGACAATGAGCAAGCCGGAAGATGAAACGAGGAACAAGCCCGTCTGAGAACTAGCCGATGTGAAATTAAACGCTTTCAACAAAAGACCGAGTAGGTACGGCATAATTGCCACTAAGCCCAGAAAGACCGCGCCGGGTAAGGTAATGCGCCGTTGGACGGCGCTCAAATATTTTTGCGTGGGAGCGCCCGTATGTACGCCGGGAACGGTCGCGCCGGCTTTTTTCAAATTCTCTCCATAATTTTGCTGGTCGAATAACACAGAAGTGTAAAAGAAAGTGAAAATCACAACCATTAAGAAGTAAGTGACCCAGTAGCCCCAGTTATTTGCGCCGGTTGCGCCAAAGAAATTTTGAACGCCCAAAAAGAAATTCGCGACGCTCGCGTTTTCGTTTCGCGTAAAGTAGCTCGCCACGATAGCTGGGAATTGTAAAATTGCGCTGGCGAAGATAAGCGGGATCATTCCCGCAAGGTTCACCATCAAAGGCAATGTGCCTTTGACCGGCATGGACATGCGGTTGCCCATGCGCCGCCCGGGATACATCACTGGCACATTGCGGCGACCCTGCTGGACGTACACAATGGCAAAAACCGTTAATACAATCACAATCACCGTAAAGATAAGCATAAAAACGCGAGTTTCTGTATCGGCAAGCAATCTGGCAAGATTGGCGGGCATACGCGCCACGATGCCCGCGAAGATGACTAGCGAAAGTCCCTGCCCGCGAATGCCGTATTCCGAAATCAGCTCGCCCAGCCAAATCGCAAACATTGTGCCAGCCGTCATTGCTAAAAGGACAGTGACTGAATTGAGCCATAAATCAGCCGTAAACCCAAACGGAAGAATATCTTTTCCAACCGGCGAACTGGCTGAGAGCGAATTGAAGATATTGATCTGCCCAATCGCGGACAGCGCCGCCATTGGCACGGCGAGATAATACGTCCACTTTTCCTGCCAGTGGCGCGCCTCGCGAGGGTCTTCTTCCATTTTGCGTTGCAAGGATGGAATGATCGGAATCAACAACTGCAAAATGATCTGCGCCGTGATATACGGGTAGACGCCCATTGAAAGCAATGAGAAATTGGAAACCGTGCCGCCCGAAAGCAGGTCAAGGAAATCAAGGAAGTTCCCGCCGCCAGACGCTTGCGCTTTGAACGCCGCTAAAACGGCAAAATCCACGCCGGGCGCGGGGACGTTCGCCGCAATGCGATATAACGCCAGAATCGCCAGCGTGACGATCAACTTGCTTCGAATGTCTTCCGATCTCCAAAGGTAACGCCAACCTGATAAGCTGGTCTTCATACGACATATCCTTTTGCTAAGTTAAGGCGATCAATTCTACGGAGCCGCCAGCGTTTTTGATCTTAGTGTGAGCGCTCGCGCTGATGCGATGGATTTTCACTTTGAGGGCGACCGTCACTTCGCCGCGACCAAGCACAACGGTCGGATTGCGCGCGTCGCGCAAGAGATGCGCTTGTTCAAGGGCTTCCGGGGTGACGTCCGCGTCGGCTTTGAAAAATTGCGCCAGCTGATCGAGGTTGATTTCATTGTAGAAAACCTGATTGGGCGGCGTGAAGCCCTCGCCGCGCATAAACGGCAAACGACGGAAGAACGGCAGGTTGCCGCCTTGACGATACATGTGACCGCCTTCGCCGGAACGCGCGCCTGCGCCTTTGGTGCCGCGCCCCGCGGTTTTACCCTGCCCAGCGGAAATGCCGCGTCCGACGCGTTTGCGATTCTTTTTTGACCCAACGTTGGGCGCTAAATCATGTAGTTTCATAATTTTCCTTTGGGGTTTAAGGTTACAGGTTTAAGGTTTAAGGTTTAATGTTGCGCCTTCAACCTTCAACTTTCAACCCGAATCAAATGGATGATTTTGTTCAACATCCCGCGCAACGCAGGCGTATCCTTATGCTCGACGGTTTGATGTAAACGGCGCAGACCCAGCGCCTTGACGGTGGCTTTTTGATCTTTGGGAAAGCCAATATCGCTCTTTACCCAAGTCACGCGCAAAGTTTTGCCAGAGGTTTCTTGCTTAGGCATGGCGCTTCCTCCGCTCCCAGAATGGCATTAATTCTTCTACGCGTTTGCCGCGCCGCGCCGCCTCAATCGTTGGCGAGCGCAAGTCGTCCAATGCGCCAAAGGTCGCCATGACGACGTTTAGCACGTTGGCGCTGCCCATAGATTTGGTGAGGATGTCGCGGACGCCAGCCACTTCCAACACGGCGCGGACGCCGCCGGCGGCGATGACGCCCGTTCCCGCAGAAGCGGGTTTGATGAAAACTTTCGCGCCCGCCACTTTGCCCAGCGCTTCGTGTGGAATCGTCGCGCCGAAAAGATTCACTTCGCGCAAATCTTTCCGCGCGCGCTCAGAGGCTTTGCGCATGGCGTCCGGGACGGCGTTCGCCTTACCGACGCCCATGCCGACCGTGCCTTTTTTGTCGCCGACAACAACGGTCACGCGGAATTGAAAGCGCCGTCCGCCTTTGACGACTTTAGCGACGCGAGCGATTTCAATCACGCGTTCTTCAAAAGCGTCTTGCGGCTCAAATTGTTGTTGCTGGCGCTGTTGTTGTTGGCGCTTATCCGTATTTTGCTTTTCTGCCATATTTTCTCCAAGCCGTAGCGCCGAATTAATTCGGCGTTACGTTTCTTTAGAACTGCAAACCGCCTTCGCGCGCGCCGTCCGCCAGCGCTTTCACGCGCCCAACGTAACGGAAACCGCCGCGATCAAACACGACAGCTGTAATCCCTTTGGATTTTGCGCGTTCAGCCACCGCTTGTCCAACGGCTTTCGCCTGTTCGGTTTTCTTCATCCCCTTTACTTTTTCGCGCAATTCTTTGTCAACCGTCGAGGCGGAGATGAGGGTATTGCCTGCGCTGTCGTCAATAATCTGAGCGTAGATCCCAGAAAGGCTCTTGAACACATTCAAGCGCGGACGGTTGGCGACGCCAGCCACGCGCTTGCGAACGCGCGTATGCCGACGCTGACGAGCGAGAGAACGACTTTTCTTAGCCATAGATTACTTGGCTCCTTTTCCGGCTTTACCGGCTTTGCGGCGAACGCGTTCGCCTTTGTAGCGCAAACCTTTGCCGTGATACGGCTCCGGCGGGCGGACGCCGCGAACGTTCGCGGCAATTTGTCCGACTAATTCTTTATCGAAGCCCATCACTTTAATTTGGCGAGTCTTCGGGTCCGTTTCAAACGTCACGCCAGTCGGGGGTTCCATTTTGACTGGGTGCGAATAACCGACAAACAGGGCGAGGTTTTTGCCTTCCATTTCAGCGCGGTATCCGACGCCTTCCACTTCCAAAATCACCTCAAAGCCCTTGCTGACGCCGTGAATCATGTTGGCGACGATGGCGCGCGTCGTTCCATGCAAAGCGCGATGCGCGGGGTCTTCCGAGCTGCGCGTGAAGCTTAATTGATTGTTCTCTTTCTGGAGTCCAATCAAATTGGAAAACGATTTTTTTAATTCGCCTTTGGGGCCCTTCACGCGGACGTTGAATCCGTCCACGTCCACTTGCACGCCGCTGGGAATATCTATGGGCAAACGACCAATCCGAGACATAATAAAACCTCCTACCAGACCTTGCAGATGATTTCGCCGCCCACGCCCAACTGTCGGGCGCGAACGCCGGTCATCACGCCCTTGGGGGTCGAGATAATGGCGACGCCAATTCCCGATAGAACCCAAGGAATGTCCGTCTTTTTGGCGTAGATGCGACGCCCCGGTTTGCTGACGCGCTCCAAGCCGGAAAGCGTGGCGCGCCGCTGGCGACGATCGCCCACGTATTTAATTTTCATGCGCAAAACTTTCTGCGCTTCGCGTTCGCCCGCCACCACTTCAAAACTTTCCAGAAAGCCTTCGTCTTTGAGGATTTTGGCGATTTCTATTTTAATCTTTGAGTTGGGCATGGCAACCTGCGCGTGACCAGCCATCACAGCGTTGCGAATGCGAGTTAACATATCAGCGATTGGATCAGTAAATGACATTATCTACCTCCGCCTGGGGTTACCAGGACGCCTTTACGACGCCGGGGATTTTGCCAGTTAACGCCAACTCGCGGAAACAAATGCGACATAAGCCAAAGCGGCGAATATAACCGCGCGGGCGTCCGCAACGCTGACAACGATTTCGCACCTGCACCGCATGTTTGCGGCGCAATTCGCGATATTGCATACATTTTTTTGCCATAGGTTAAGCGTCCTTCTTGCTGCTGAACGGCATGCCAAGCGCTTGCAGTAACGCGCGCGCTTGGTCGTCGCTCTTGGCGGAGGTTACAATCGTAACCTCCATCCCGCGCAATTTATCAATTTTGTCGTATTCGATCTCCGGAAAGACCAACTGATCTTTGAGACCGAGCGTGTAATTACCGCGCCCGTCAAACGAATTCGCCGAGACGCCGCGAAAATCGCGGACGCGCGGCAAAGCGACGTTCAGGAGGCGGTCAATGAACGCCCACATGCGCGGTCCGCGCAGGGTGACTTTCGCGCCAATGAGACGGCCCTCGCGCAGTTTGAAGTTGGCGATGCTTTTGCGCGCCTTCGTTTGCACAGGTTTTTGAGCGGCGATCTGCGTCAAGTCGGCGGTGGCGGCGTCCAACGCTTTGGGGTTATCCATCGCTTCGCCGAGACCGATATTGACGACCACTTTTTCAATGCGCGGCGCCTGCATGACGTTCTTTAAGCCGAACGATTTAAGCAGGGCGGGAGCCACTTCTTGTTTGTAGAGTTCTTGCATTCTGTTCATATTTATTCGCTCCACGACTTATTCAATCGTCGCCTCGCAACTCTTACAGACGCGATGCGCGCCTTCGTCGTCGCGTTGGACGCCGACGCGCGTCGGCTCGCTGCATTTTGGGCAAACCAGCATCACGTTGGAGATGTCGATTTTTGCTTCAAACGAAATGCGGCCCGGGTTCATATTGCGCCCAGCCTGCGTCTGCGTTTGTTTCTGGTGTTTGATGCGAATATTAACGCCTTGCACCACCACGCGCCGCTCGTCCAGAAAAACGTTAATCACCTCGCCGCGCTTGCCCTTGTCCTCAAGCCGACCGCTAATCACTTCCACTGTATCGCCTTTTCGAATTTTAACTTTCATGCTTTGCTCCTACAGCACTTCCGGGGCAAGCGACACAATCTTCATATAGCCGACGTCGCGCAGTTCGCGCGCTACCGGTCCAAAGATACGAGTGCCCCTCGGGTTTTCGCCGTCGGCGTCCAAAATAACCGCCGCGTTATCGTCAAAGCGGATATACGAGCCGTCTTCGCGGCGCCATTCTTTGGCGCAACGCACAATGACGGCTTTCACGACTTCGCTTTTCTTGACCGAGCCTTGCGGCGCGGCGGCTTTGACGGTCGCCACGACGACGTCGCCGATGGAGCCATATTTGCGGCTTGAACCGCCCAAGACATGGATGACGAGCAATTCGCGCGCGCCGGTATTATCGGCGACTTTCAAGCGAGATTCATGTTGAATCATGGTTTATTCTCCTACGCCTTGATCGGCGGTGCGCATTTCGCGTTTGACGACAGTTTCAACCGCCCAGCGTTTATCGCGCGATAATGGGCGAGTTTCTACGATTTGGACTTCATCGCCAATTTGGCAACCAATCTCGTCATGCGCCTTCACGCGCGAGCTGGTGAACACGACCTTTTTGTAAAGGGGGTGACGATACTTGCGCGTGATTTCCACGACGACAGTTTTGGTCATTTTGTTGCTGGTTACGACGCCAGTCATACGACGACGGTTATTCATTTAGCGCCTCCTAAGGCGACGCGCTCAGTCTCGCGCAGGATGGTGATCATGCGGGCGACGTTGCGGCGCAAAGATCGCAAAAGACTCGCGTCGGTCAGCTGACCGGTCACCTGCTGGAAGCGCAGTTTCGTCAACTCCTCGCGCGAATCTGCGATCTTAGTGCGCATTTCTTCCGCCGCCATTTTGCGAATATCTTCCGTTTTTACACGCTTCATAATTTATTCGCCTCCGGGGTGGCGTCCAATGACTTTCGTCTTGATGGAGAATTTGTACTGGGCGCTTTTCAAAGCCGCAATGGCGATTTCATCCGCCAAGCCGCTGACTTCAAACATAATGCGACCCGGTTTGACGGGGGCGACATAATATTCCACGTTGCCTTTGCCGGAACCCATGCGGGTTTCCGGCGGTTTATGCGTGAACGGTTTGGCTGGGAAGATGCGAATCCAGATTTTGCCGCGCCGTTTCATTCCGCGCACGATGGTGCGGCGCGCCGCTTCAATTTGACGGGCTGTAATCCAGCCCGGTTCTAACGCCTGCAGACCAAATTCGCCGAAGGCAACTTCCGCGCCGCGAAGCGCTTTGCCCGTCATGCGTCCGCGCATCTGCTTGCGCCACTTTACACGTTTTGGCATTAACATAATTATTCTCCGAATTAGGGAATAGTCACTTAGGCGATTAGTTGCTCAGGTAATTAGTCGCTTAGGGTTAGGCGCTCGCCTAATTCCTAATTCCTAATCGCCTAATTACTTAATTACCTAATTACTTATTCGCTAACGTACACGCCTTCTGTCGTTTCGACTTTTTCTTCCACTTCAGGCGCAACCTCGCCTTTATAAATCCAGACTTTAATGCCAATCTGACCGTAAGTGGTTGCGGCTTCGGTCATGGCAAAGTCAAGATTTGCGCGCAGGGTTTGCAAAGGCACACGCCCCTCGCGCAACCACACGTCGCGGGACATTTCCGCGCCGCCAAGGCGTCCGCCGACTAAAATCTTAATACCTTGCGCGCCTTGCTTAATCGCTTGCTGGATGGCGCGCTTCATGGCGCGACGATAGGCGATGCGCCGTTCCAGTTGGTCGGCGATGTTTTTGGCGACCAAAACCGCGTCCGTGTCGGGCGAAGAAATCTCTTTGATGTCCAATTCGATTTTCTTGCCGACCAACGATTCAAACGCTTGGCGGATTTTCTTCACGCCTTCGCCTTTGCGCCCAATCAAAATGCCGGGTTTGGCGGTGTAAATGGAAATGCGCACCTTGCCGGGCGTACGCTCGACGTCAATGCGAGAGATGCCCGCCTTGCCGTCTTTCACGGCGTCAGGCATTTGTTTGCGATATTCGCGCACCTTTTCGCTTGCCGCCCAGCCGCCTTTTGAAAGCGAGCCAATCAACAAAGAACGAATAGCAAAATCCTGATGGAGCTGCTGACGATAGGCGTTACCTTCGGCGAACCAACGTCCGCCCCAGGGTTGGTTGATTCCTAAACGAAAACCAATCGGATGTACTTTACGACCCATAAAATTCTCCTACGCTACGCGTTCGCGTTCGCGCAATATAACGGTCACATGCGAACTGCGCCGCAAAATCGGCTTGCTTCTGCCGCGCGCGCCAAAGCGTCTCCACTTGCGCGTGGGCGCTTCATCCGCTGTAATCTTGGCGACATACAAGTCGTCGCGGCTGACGTCAAAGTTCTCTTCGGCGTTTGCCACCGCAGAGGACACCAACTTGCTCACCGGCAAAGCCGCGCGTTTATTCACAAAGCGGAGGATGTCCAGCGCTTCGTTGGCGCTTTTGCCGCGCACTAGATCAATCACCATGCGGACTTTTTGCGCGGAGAGGGAAAGATGACAAATTTTTGCTTGAATATCGCTCATCTCATCTCCTTACGCGGCGGCGGAAGCTTTGGCGGCTTTCTCGCTGGTTTGATGACCGCGGAACGTGCGCGTTGGGGCGAACTCGCCTAAACGATGACCGACCATGTTTTCGGTGATGTAAATCGGAACATGGCGACGTCCGTCATGCACGGCAATCGTATGCCCCACCATCTGCGGAAAAATCACAGAGGCGCGGCTCCAAGTGCGGATGACTTTCTTTTCGTGTTTCTGATTCATGGCTTCAATCCGATTGAGAAGTTTCGTCTCAATGAAAGGGCCTTTTTTCAATGATCTTGACATATCTGATGCCTCGTCTTCTAGCGGCTCGTCTTGTTGCGACGGCGCACAATATACTGGTCGGTCTTCTTGTTGCGGCGGGTCTTCTTGCCGAGGGTGGGTTTGCCCCACGGACTTTTCGGTCCCGCAAGACCAATTGGCTGACGACCTTCGCCGCCGCCGTGTGGATGGTCGCGCGGACTCATCGCAGAACCGCGAACGGTGGGACGAATGCCCATGTGGCGCTTGCGTCCCGCTTTGCCTAGTTTGATGTTGCCATGGTCAAGATTGCCAACCTGCCCAATCGTCGCGTAACAAACCTGATGAATGAGACGCACTTCGCCGGAAGGCATACGGATTTGGGCAAAGTCGCCTTCTTTGGCGAGCAATTGCGCCGCGCCGCCCGCCGAGCGCACGAGTTGCGCGCCCTTTCCCGCTTTCATCTCAATATTGTGAATCAACGTTCCAACAGGAATAGCGCTGATTGGCAGAGCGTTGCCCGAACGAATTTCAGCGGTTGGTCCAGACATAACTTTGTCGCCGACTTTCAAATCGAGAGGCGAAATGATATATCGTTTTTCGCCGTCCGCATAAAAGAGCAGAGCGAGGCGCGCCGTGCGATTCGGGTCGTACTCAACCGCCGCCACGTTCGCGGGAATGCCGTGCTTTTCGCGTTTGAAATCCACAATGCGGATGAAGCGCCGCGCGCCGCCGCCGCGATGGCGAACCGTCACGCGACCATGCACGTTGCGCCCGCCGTGTCTTGGGCGAGGCGCCAACAAAGAACGTTCTGGCTTGTCTTTGGTGATTTCTTCAAATGTGTAACCAGTCATACCGCGCGTGCCGGGCGTGACGGGTTTATATTTTTTTACTGCCATTAGCGCACCCCTTCAAAGATCTCGAGGGGTTTGCTACCCTCGGCAAGAGTGACGATCGCCTTTTTGAAAGACGGGCGCCGCACGAGCATCCGCCGACTCTTGGAACGCCGTCCGCGTTTGGCGGGCGAATTCATGGTGTTCACTTTCGCCACCGTGACGTCGAACATCGTTTCGATGGCGTCTTTCACCATCGTGCGAGTCGCTTCATGGGCGACGACAAAAGCGTACTGTTGCAATTTGCTGGATTGGTAATTTGATTTTTCAGTCACCAACGGGCGGACAAGGACATTTTGTAATTTAGCCATGTCTCTCTCCTTTATCCGAGATGCGCGACAAGCGCATCAATCGTCTTAAGCGGTAAAACGACTTTGTCAAAGTTGAATACGTCGCGGATGTTAACATAGCTGGCGAGCAACACTTTGGCGCTCTCGATATTATCGGCGGAGCGCATCACAATGTCGTAAGTCTGATCTTTGATTGGCATCAACACCAACGCGGTGGAGGCGCCGACCAACCGGCCGAGCGTTTCCGCCATTAAGCGCGTCTTGGGTTCTTTAATGTCGTCGAACGTATCCACCACCACAATGCCCGCTTCGGCGGCTTTTGCGGATAACGCGGAGCGCAACGCGGCTTGGCGCATTTTCTTGGGCATGCGCTGTTCATAGCTGCGCGGATGCGGCGTGTGAATGCGTCCGCCGCCTACCCATTGCGCCGCATTTGTGGAACCTTGGCGCGCGCGTCCCGTTCCCTTTTGTTTCCACGGTTTTTGTCCGCCGCCGGCGACTTCCGAACGAACTTTCGTCTCATGTGTGCCAAGACGCGCGTTCGCCATCTGGCGCGTGTACGCTTGGTGCATTAGGTCTACGTTTACAGGGGCTTCGAAAACGCTCGCGGGTAATTCAATCTCGCGAATCTTTTCGCCCTTTAAATCAAGCACGTTTATTAGCATGGTTATTTGGCTCCCGTTTCCTGCGCGCTTACTGCTTGCGCGACTCATTAATCATGACAAGGCTACCCTTGCCGCCGGGAACCGCGCCATTAATCGCGAGCAGATTGCGTTCCGCGTCCACCATGACCACTTTGATATTTTGCGCGGTCACGCGGTCAACGCCCATGTGACCCGAGCTGCGCGCGCCTTTGTAAACGCGACCTGGCGTTGTGCCAGACCCGCGCGAACCGGGCGCGCGATTGCGGTCAGACGTGCCGTGCGTGGCGTTCATGCCGTGAAAGTGATAACGCTTGACGACGCCGGCAAAACCTTTGCCTTTGCTAACGCCCGTGACGTCCACGCGTTCGCCGACGGCAAATGCGTCAACGACAGTGAGTTTGTCGCCCACTTTTAATCCGTGCTCTTTAACGCGAAATTCGCGCAAGAAACGCATCGGTGAAATTTCATTCGCTTTTAAGTGACCCAGCTGACCGCCCGTTAGACGCTTAGGATTCGCTTCGCTAAAGCCCAGTTGCACCGAGGAATAACCTTCCTTTTCCGGCGTCCGAATCTGTGTAACGTAACATGGCCCAGCTTCGATGATTGTCACCGTAAAGGCGACGCCTTGCTCATCGAAGATCTGGGTCATGCCAATCTTCTTTCCAATTAGCCCTTTCAACATACTCGGTTTTCTCCTTCTAAAAGATATTGACAAGACTGCCAGCCGGGCAAGGCCGCATCATCTCCGCGCAACGCAGTCAGCGAGTTCGGGAAGCGAAATTTTTTTCGCGCGAGAACCGACTCTTACGTTGTCTCAAAAGTATTGCCTGACAAATTCAGCAATACGAATGGCTTTCTTTATAAAAACTAAATCGCCGACACAGTTTTACCACAGAAACCGCAGAATTCACAGAGAAAAACAAAACTGCGGCGGACGTTGTTGAACTGCGCAGCGCCGGTAAACTAAATTTTTATTTCGATATCAACGCCGGCGGGCAAGTTCAAACGCATCAACATATCAATCGTTTTTGAATCTGGATCCAAAACGTCAATCAAGCGATTGTGCGTGCGAATCTCAAAGTGTTCGTGCGAGTCTTTGTCAATGAACGCCGAGCGGCGCACTGTAAAGCGCTCAATTTTGCTTGGCAACGGCACAGGTCCAACTACTTGGGCGCCTGTGCGTTCGGCGGTCTCGACAATGCGTTTTGCGGATTGATCCAGAACGCGATGATCATAAGCCTTAAGGCGGATGCGAATCTTCTGTTTTGCCATCATTTCTCACTTACTCAAGAATCTTGGTTACGACGCCCGCGCCGACGGTGAGACCGCCCTCGCGAATGGCGAACTTGGAACCCTGTTCAAGAGCGACAGGCACAATTAATTGAACGGTCAGGTTGACGTTGTCGCCGGGCATGACCATCTCGACGCCTTCGGGCAACGTGATGTCGCCCGTCACGTCCATCGTGCGAATATAAAATTGCGGACGATACCCGCTAAAGAACGCTTTGTGGCGTCCGCCTTCTTCTTTCTTCAAAACGTACACTTCCGCGAGGAATTTCTTGTGCGGAGTCACGCTGCCGGGTTTCGCTAACACTTGTCCGCGCTCGACGTCGGCGCGCTCAATGCCGCGCAACAAAATACCAGCGTTGTCGCCCGCCACCACTTCGTCCAATTCCTTGTGGAACATTTCTGTTCCCGTAATCACGGAATCTTTCGTGTCGCGCAAACCGATGATCGAAATCGCGTCGCCTTTTTTGGCTCTGCCGCGATCCACGCGCCCCGTCACGACCGTGCCGCGTCCCTTGATTGAGAAGACGTCTTCCACCGCCATCATAAATGGCTTTTCGGTGTCGCGCACCGGTTGCGGAATGTATTCGTCCACCACGCGCAATAATTCGCGGATTGGAGCGTAGACCGGATCGTTGACGTCTGCGCTGGCGCTGTCTAAGGCTTGCTTGGCGGAGC
>Ga0315281_10000643_pt1 | contig 49005 bp, 53 predicted proteins | sample YL17G07_0_MG_FD_204540 | JGI IMG/M metagenome (GOLD analysis project Ga0315281, IMG submission 204540) | Sediment microbial communities from Yellowstone Lake, YNP, Wyoming, USA - YL17G07_0 | ecosystem: Environmental > Aquatic > Freshwater > Lake > Sediment | place: USA: Wyoming | collected...
CACAAGCAATCACCCGGACGCCTACCACATAGACAGCGTTGATCGCCGCTATCTGGTGATCGAGACGCCGACGGTGCGCAAACCGGGCCTGCTGCGGGTGGTGAACGAGTGGGTGGATGCGGGGGGGATGGGCCACGTGCTGCACAGGTGGCTGAACATGGATATCAGCGGCGTCAACGGTCAGGAACAGCCGCCTATGACCGCTGCCAGGGCCGATATGGTGGAGATGTCTTACTCGGACCTGGAAAGGGCGCTAACCGACCTGGTGGCCGACGATGCGGCTGAGCCTATACCCGGGCTGGGGGCAGATATCGTGCCCATGCCGGTCGCGCTGAAATGGCTGGAGACGTGGCAGGACGTCAGTTCTAACGGCACGGCGCTAGGCAGGACGCTGAAGAGGATTACCGGGCTGGGCAGCCGTTTGATACGGCAGAAAGATGACAGGCCGGTACGGGCGGTGTGCATGCGCAATCCCAAGGTCTGGGGTCGGGTGTCAAATACAGGCTGGCAAGAGGAGCTCAGAAAGGGGGAGGAGTGGAGGCAATTCACCCCGAAACTGGTCTGATTCGTGCCTGAAAATGGGGGCTGAAATCCGCCCGGAAAACGGTCTGATTTGTGCCTGAAAATGGGGGCTGAAATCCGCCCGGAAAACGGTCTGATTTGTGCCTGAAAAAGTGTATCAGACGGGTTTTCCTATCTGTTGCACTTTGAAACAGATGATGTGTTTCACGTAACAGATAAAATTTGTATGTGTTTCACCAATTTTTCTTTAATAATCAAGTACTGTAACAGATGTAACAGATATATTAATAAATATTTCTTGTGAGAGTATTAAATTTTTACCTTACACCAAACTTACATGCACCATTTTGGTGCATTTTCTAATCTTTTTATGGTATATAAATTAGACATTATGCTTTTGAAAACGATCTGTTGCAGTTGCACCTGTTTCAAAACAGCCAAATTTCTGGGGGATTTTCACCCCCAAAAAGCACTCGTGGCGCCGCTCATTTTCACCCCCAAAAAGCACTCGTGGCGCTGCTCATTTCCGCGCCGTTTTTGCCCGCCTGCGGATCGCTCCCGTCCAGGTCCGTTGCCGATGCATTTTTGTCACCGTCGCCAACGCAGTATTGCGGCTGAGTCCCCTGCTACCGGATATGGGCGATATTTCGATTAATTTGGGGCCCCGTGTACTTACACCATCACCCGATAGCTCCGTCCCAGTCTTGGCCCCTAAAATCGATCCGTGGCGGCGTGCTGAGGATGCTGGGGCCCAAAAGAAACGCCACCTTTCAGTGGCGTAGGGCTTTGGTTCTTTTGAGAGGTTCAGGCGCTGCCCAGCGTATCACCCCCGAGTAGCACGGCCATTTCTTCGGCCAAGGTCCACAGCGCCTTGTTCAGCCTGACGCTGCCGTCCACGCTGGCCACCTCACGGGTGCGGATGCGCCGACCATTCGGCGCCGCCCCGCGGAGCCCACCCCGCACCATGTTTTCCTGTACGCGGTTAAGCGTGGTCCACAAATCGCTGGAATTGTCGGCCCAACGGCGGGGCCTCAGAATCTGGTCCGGGGTGAGTTTGATGCTGGACTCACTAAGATCAAGCGCGGCCTTGGCGTAAGCCACCTGCTGCCGGGGGCTCAGTTGCACGCTTTGCAGTTCCTTGACGGTATCCCCCAGTTGCGGGAACTCTTCGATAATCCGGCACGTCCCCTCGATCATGGCATTCAGCACGCTGCCGCTGTGCTGCACCTTAACCGAGTCGAACGTGTCCCCCGCCACCAGTCCGTTGTTGCACACTACCCGGAAAATCCCCGCCATAAGTTGGTAGCTGGAAGTGCGGTCGTGGCTGTTTATCAGCACAATCTCCGGTATGAAATCACCTACCGCGGCGTTGATGTCCCCCGACCGGCGAAAACGTAGCAGGTGTTTGGTGAAATCAGACTTGCCGGGTATGCGGGTCCGGGATTGCTGGGCTTTCACCGGAACCAACCCTTCCGCGCGCAGCTTCTCCACGACTTGTAAGGTCGAAACGAACTGGTAGCGGTCACTAACCTGATGCCAGGGTTCTGCTGCAAATACTGAAGGGGCTGCTTTGTAAATCTGTTCGTTCGATAATTCGGCACTCATGATCGTCTCCTGAATTAAGTAGCAAATTGCTACCGTATTACGCTAATACATATACTAATCGTTTGTACCAAGTACTTCTTGCCGGAGGTCTGCCACCGCCGCGGCGTGCCCTGTCGCCGCCGAAACTATCAAGTTTCGTATTGCGTCGCGGCACAAGCCTACTTGATCCTCCGGGGTGCGGTTCCTGGCGGCGTTGGTGAGGGTTTTCCATAGGTACAGCAGCGCGCTGGCGTTGTTTCTGTCGTCCCACATTGCCCAGTCATCGCTTTCCCCGCACTCAGCCAGGTCCACGTACTCCGCAAACTCTTCCCGATAAATTTCATTGTAGTTGGTGTATGCCATTTCATTCTCCTGGGTAATTGATACTGTATTACTACGATACATATAAACGCGCAGCTTGTAAAGTTTTATTTTGTCTGCTACAGTGCTACACATACCCATTGGTGAGGCGTAGCATGCATTCAATCCTGATAACTGGGGGTTCAGGCACGTTTGCCAACGCGTTCGTGGCCCACCTGCTGGCCAACACCGACGTGGAAAGGATTTGTCTGTATTCCCGCGGGGAGCATGCGCAGGCCGCCATGCGGGAGCGCTTTAGCAATAGTGATCGCCTGCGGTTCTTCATCGGGGACGTGCGGGACAAGGAGCGCCTGATACGTGCCATGCGCGGGGTTGACGCAGTTGTGCATGCCGCTGCGCTCAAGCGTATCGAGGTCGGGCACTATGCCCCCGACGAAATGGTCAAGACCAACGTGCTGGGCACACTGAACGTGGTAGAGGCTGCTTTAGACGTGGGGGTGCCCAAGACGCTGCTCATATCGTCGGACAAGGCATGGAATCCTGTCAGCCCCTATGGTTATAGTAAAGCCATGGCGGAGGCGCTGATACTCAACGCCAACCATATCAACCCATCCTTGATGTTTGCCGCCGTGCGGTATGGCAACGTGTGGGATAGCCAGGGCAGCGTGGTGCCTCGCTGGCGCGATTTGATCGCCTCAGGGTGCACCCGCGTGCCGGTAACCGACCCCAACTGCACGCGCTTTATGATGCTCCGGCAGGAAGCCGTGGAATTGGTGTGGGGCGCACTGTTGACCATGCAAGGCGGCGAGTTGCGAATACCCGATTGGTTGCCGGCCTACCGGCTTGGTGATTTGGCGGTGGCCATGGGCGTGGACATGGCTATCAGCACCCTGCCCGCGTGGGAAAAACGCCACGAGGGGATGCGGGATGGAATCACCAGCGACCTGGTCAGACGCCTCACTATTTCGGAACTACAGGAACTGCTCTTTTCGACGGAGGTTTAGCATGAGTGAAATGCGTCTTGAAATGTACACGCGGGACGGGGATATAGTGCTGGAGCTGGAGCAGCGAGTGGACATGCTGGTGCTACCCCCGCCTCAAGCCGTGCATATAGCCCAGAATCTGATCGTGGCCGCCGGAGAATGCGGTTATGAGGTGCAATTGGTGATACCCCAGCGCAAGTTGTCCGAGAACCAATACAACGCTCTGGTGGTGCGCGCCGGGCGTGTTATGACCAACCTTCGCGCCCAGAAAAAGCCCGAACCGCACATAGCCAGAGAGGTGGTCGACGCTATATTAGCTGCGGCACTGTAGTAGCGCCCGCCCCCGGGGCAGGTGAGGATCGAAACAAACAAACAAACAAACAAATAAACAACGACGTGCGGAGCTTTTATATGGTGAATTCTAGGTTAAATAATAAGCAGGAAGAGTTATGGGGCGGGTCATTCGGGTCGGATTACCACGAACGCAATCCTATAGCAGGTAGCAGGGTGGGGTATTGGCGCCGAGTGTTGCGGGATTGCGCCACCCACGAAGTGCATACGGCGCTGGAGTTTGGTTGTGGCAAGGGCGACAATCTAATTGCGCTGGGGCAAATAATTCCGCGTTGCGCCAGATACGGCGTAGAGATAAATCCAGGTGCCGCCGCATACGCCCGTTCACAGGGTTTCTACACAATTACCGGGTCAATATTTGGCGAGCCGCCCGACATCGCGGACCTGGTTATTACGCGCGGCCTGCTAATCCATATACACCCGGACAATATTCCGCGGGCGCTTGGGATAATAGGTAATGCATCCAAGCGTTATGTCGTGTTGGCCGAGTACTATGCCCCAACCACGCGAGAGATAACTTACCACGACGAAATACAAGCCTGCTGGGCTGATGACTATTGTGGCCTATTCCTTAAGCAGTGCCCAGAATTTAAGTTGCTGGACTACGGATTCAGCTACGGCGGTGCCGGTGGGGACGATACCACCTTTTTCCTATTGGAGCGCCGCCGATGAAACGCTGTATTCGCTGCACCTTACCCGACACCCGGCCCGACACTCATTTCAACGACTCGGGGCTGTGCAGCGCCTGTTCCTCGTTCGACGCGCGCGCGACTGTGGACTGGAGCGAGCGCCGCGCGGATTTGGAGCGTATTCTGGAGGGAGGTAAAAACTCATCCGGCTATGACTGCATTGTCGCCAGCAGCGGTGGCAAGGACAGCCATTTCCAGGTTAGGACGTTGCTAGATATGGGCGCCAAGCCGCTAATAGTCACGGCACGAACCGACTACATCACGCCGATTGGGCAGCGCAACATAGACAATCTGGCGCGCTATGCAGACACGTACAATGTCGTACCGAACATCGCCACGCGCCTGAAGCTGTGCAGGTTGGGCTTCGAGCTGGTCGGGGACATATCATGGCCGGAGCACGCCGCCATATTTTCCACCCCTATTCGCGTGGCCGCCCAGCTCGGCATCCCGCTGGTGTTCTACGGTGAGAATCCGCAAAATCAATACGGCGGTCCGCCGGGTAGCGGAAACGAAAGGCGTATGACGCGGAGATGGGTGCACGAATACGGTGGGCTTCTCGGACTGCGCGCCAATGATTTTGTGGGCATGGAGGGGCTTGCGCACGCAGATATGCACCCGTATATGCTGCCGGAGGATGACGCGCTGGGCAGGGTTGAAACCTACTTTCTGGGACAATTCGTGCCATGGGATTCCCAGCGCAATATCTATGTCGCCCGCTCCATGGGGATGGTTGGGTTCAAGCCTAGTGTGGCCAATCTGTGGGATTTAGAGAATGTGGATAACCTATTTACCGCGGTGCACGACCACCTCATGTACCGTAAGTATGGTTTCGGACGTGGCGGCGCGCAGATGGCCGTAGACGTTCGCCACGGTTTGATAGGGCGCGACTACGCTTTGGATTGGCTGGGGGAGTACGACGGGATTTACCCGGACCAGTACGCTGGCCTGGATATGTCTGTGATCCCGCAATTGCTGGGCACGACCGACGCGGCATATTGGGGGACCATGGATAGTTTCACTAATTGGGGATTGTTCGGCGAGGAAGTGGATCACCGCCCCATCCTTAAACCATGCTAGCCAAACGAATAATACCGTCCATACTGTGCCGGGGGCCCTTGCAGGTCAAGGGTGTCGGGTTCGATTCGTGGCGCGCCGTGGGTGTCGCCGAAGCAGCCGTGCGCATCCATAGCGCGCGTGGCTGCGATGAGATACTGCTGGTGGACATAGGTGCTACCCCGGAGCGGCGCGGACCCGATTTAGCCATGATTGAGCGCATATCAGCCGGTTGCTTTTGCCCGCTCACAGTCGGTGGGGGCGTGCGCACCTTGGGGGACATCGAAGCTTTGTTGCGGGTCGGGGCGGACAAGGTGCTGATCGGCGCGGCCGCGATTGAGGACCCCCGCCTGATCCACGACGCGGCGGTTCGATTCGGGTCGTCCACGGTGGTGGTGGCAGTGGACGTACTGGATCAGAGGGCCGTCATCAACTGTGGCAAAACCATTGTACGTCGCCGCCCCAACGCATACTCCGCGCTCATGGAACGCGCTGGGGCTGGCGAGATACTGCTGACGTCGGTGGTGCGGGATGGCACTTTGACTGGGTATGACTTGGATTTGATCGCCGAGATTGCCGATATAGTCAACATACCGGTGATCGCGGCCGGCGGGTGCGGCACGTATGACCACATGCGCCAGGCATTCCTGGCCGGGGCCGACGCCTGCGCATCCGGCGCCATGCTGCAATGGACCGATGCCACCCCGCGCGGGGCGGCGGAGTATCTTTCGAAACATGACGTGGAGGTGCGATTGTGAACGCGAGATTGGTTTCTGTGTACGATTCCCGAGGACATGACAACACCTTGCGCGTCTTGTACGACCTACTGGCGTCGCGCCCGGAAGGAGCAAACATAAGCCACAAGGAAATGCCGTCGTGGGGCGGGCACTGCGCGTTCGTGGACTCACACCCCTATTCTGCGTGGTATCTGGTTGAGGCGGGTGGCGTAGTCGTTGGGACAGTGTATTTGACACGTTCCAATGAGGTGGGAGTTACGATAGATACCCATTTTCGCAGGCAGGGATTCGGCATCAAGGCCGTGGTAGCTTTGATGCATGCTCATCCGCGGGATTATTATCTCGCCAACATAGCCCCCGGAAATGAGGCGTCACAGGCGATGTTCGGGAAAATCGGCGTTAAACTCATCCAGTGCACGTATAAATTTCTTCCAGAAAACGCGTCATGAGCGGACCGTTCTTTATCGCAGAAATGGGTGCCTCCCACAACGGTTCGCTGGATACGGCACTGGCAATAGTCGCAGCGGCCGCTAAAGCTGGCGCATATGCAATCAAGGTACAGACATTCATCCCGGGCGAAATGGCGTTTCCAGGGGTGCACCTGGAACACGGCCCGTGGGCTGGCCGTGATTTGCACGAGCTATACGGCACGGCTGCGCTGCCATGGGAGTGGCATGCCCCGATATTCGCCCGCGCCAAAGAACTCGGGCTGGTCGCATTATCCTCCCCATTTTCCGCCGGCGCCGTGCACAAACTTGAGCAAATAGGCTGCCAGGCGTACAAGATAGCCAGCCCGGAGATTGGGTACGAGAGCTTGATACGCGCCGCAGCAACTACGCTCAAGCCCGTGATAATTTCCACCGGATCGGCGTACCTGTTCGAGGTGGAAAGAGCCGCGCAGTGGGCGTCCGATAGTGGTTGTTTCGATTTGACCTTACTGCACTGCGTGTCATCGTACCCGGCGCTGCCAGACGATTACAATCTGTCCTCACTGCGGCGCTTGCAGCAACGTTTCCCGTTCACTTCGGTTGGCTTATCCGACCACACTAAAAGTAACACCATAGCCATCGCGGCCACCGCTATAGGGGTAAATGTCATAGAGCGGCACATAACTCTCGGAGGGCGCGGTTTAGATGACGTTTTTGCGTCTACCCCGGACGAATTCGCGGATATGGTGCAACAATGCCGTGCAGTGCTCCGCGCCGACGATAAAATGCCATTCACATTTTCGGCGTCGGAAATGCGCAACCGAGAGTACCGTCGGTCGCTGTGGGTGATCGCGGACCTACCGGCCGGGCACGTGTTGGCCCGCGACGATATCGGTATACTGCGCCCCGACCATGGCATGTCGCCCGAGGAACTGCCGTATGTGGTTGGCGGGAGGCTGGTGCGTGATGTGCAAGCGGGATCACCATTGACCCACGATTTAGTGTGGCGCGCGTAGTCGTAAATGGTCAGGCCATTACAGTTGATAGGTAGTGAGGAGTATCGCAAAGAGTTCGCGGAGCAGGCGTACAATTATTGTTTGTTAGGGGCTACCGACGAGCAACTGGCCATGTTTTTCGACGTCCCGGTAACCACCATCGCCTCCTGGCAAATACGCATACCGTCGTTCAACGATGCGTGTCGACGCGGCAAGGATATTGCGGACGCCCGAGTGGCGCACGCATTATTTGAAAATGCGGTAGGATACACATACCAGACGACTAGGCAAATAAGGGGCCAGGAGGTTGCGGTGGATGTGTACGTCCCGCCCCAGGTGAAGGCCCAAGAATTCTGGCTGACCAACCGCAGACCTGATCTGTGGCGCAAGCAGATTGACATCACCGCGCAGCCGGCCCTGTTACCCGGTCCGGCCGACTTGAAAGACGCAGCCCGTCGCATAGCATTTGCGCTTGCGGCGGGTACGACTATAATTGACTCGGAGGACTAGCCATGGCAGGTAAACCAATAGCGGTCAATACGGTGGATCACCCGTTAGCCGTAAAAACTACCGTTTCCGGCGCCGTTACTTACACGGCGGAGGCGCAACCCGGCAGCCTGCAATCCGACGCCGTGTGGCGCTGTCATAAAATCGACACTACTACCGGGACGGTTATTACGTGGGCCGACGGAAATGGAAATTTCGACAACATCGCCACCGATTTAACGGTGTTGACATATACATAGGGGTCGCCATGTCATCATATGGATTGTTGCGCGATTCGATTGCCGTGGGAATTTTGGCGCGGCAGTTGTGAGGCGTCGGCTATACGCCAGGCAAATGCCGTGGTTAAGTGCAGGAGTCGACCGTGCCACTCGACATACCGATAGTCGCTGATAATCCATCCCATGCTGCGCGCTATCAGGGGCTGCTTGGCAAAATACCGCAGAAGGCCGCTGCCGACATCCTTCTCAAAGGCATCAACGTGGTGCAGGATGTAGACTCAGAAGCCCGCAAGAATTTTGCCCAGAAGTACAAGTTGCCCCGTGGAAAAATAGAGGGCTTCTACGTGCGCGAGGATCAATCCCTATACGTCGGGCCGGATACCACGGACGAGGTTTTTTATCATGAGATAGGGCACAGCGTACAGGCTAAGTCTGCCACCCCTGAGTGGCGTGATGCCTGGAAAGCGGAGTGGTCGTTTTCAGACCAATTCAACACCCCCACAGAATCGTTTGCCGAAGCGTTTTCGAGTTGGATGCGAGAACAGCCGCTTCCGCCCCGGACTAAAAAGGCTATGGAATCGTGGTACCGGGACTAACTTTGTTCATGGCGGACGGCTCTGTGGTGGATGCCAAACCAAAGCCTGCGGTGTCCCGGCAAAACAGTATACTGCGCCAGCCGCAAGGAACTATACTAGGTGCAACCCCGCGCTCGGAAAGGATTAAAAATGGCTGAGAAATGGATTCAGAAGGCTATCAAGAAACCTGGGGCCTTGCACAAGCAGCTAGGCGTTCCCGCGAACAAGAAAATACCCGCCGCCAAGCTGCGGGCTGCCTCTAAAAAGGGCGGAAAACTTGGTAAACGCGCCCGCCTGGCCCAGACTTTGCGCACCATTGTAAGCAAGTAACGCCAGCAACAACCATTCCAAAGGAGATCACCATGGCCTTCACTCTCGCACAACTCAGAAACAAAATCCTGACTACCATCCACGGCCGGCGCGTTGGCCTTGATTCCGACGGATTCCTGCTGGGCGTGAAGGGTACGCGAGTACCTATCACCGACGCCACCAGCGCCACCACGGGCACCGCGTTGCCAAACCATGGCCTGGTGTCGGTGGTGACCACCACAAACAGCGGCTGGACTCTGGCCGATCCGGTGCCCGGCTGTGAGGTTGAGCTGGTGACCGGCTCCAGTTCCACCGGCACGCACACCGTTACCTTTGCCGCGGCTACCGCCATTTCCAGCTATGGCATCGCCAGCAGTATCATTTCCATGCAGGGCAAAGGCGCGTTTATCTCGTTGCGCGGGTTGTCCACGGCGACATGGGCTATCAAGTCTATTTTGCAAACTACCGCCGGCGGTTCGGTCCAAATTTCGTCCTAAGGGGGTGTTGTGAGTAGTCTGGAATTTCGCAAGAAATATTTCGGCACCGACAAGGAAAAAATAGTTTTGCTGGGGTCCGCCCCATCGTCGGTGAGCCTGGCCCCGTACGGTAATCCAGACTGGTACAAAATGGGGTGCTCCCCCGGAATGTGGGGGCACCTCATGACTCACAACCTGCCAGTTGATGCCTGGGTCGAAATACACCGCGTCGAGGTGGGCCAGCCGTGGATGTCGGTGGAATACTATGACTGGATAACCAAGTTCAGCGGGCCGGTGTTTATGGCCGAAGTGCGCAAGGAAGTGCCAACCTCATGCGTATTTCCTATTGCGGAATTGATCGCCAAGTATAGTCCATACTTTTTTAGCTCAAGCCTGGCCTACATGATGGCAATGGCTATTGAGGCTGGGTTCAAGAAAATCATGCTGGCGGGGGTGGATATGTCGGCGCCCAGCGAGTATGGGTTGCAGAAACCAGCGTTGTGGTTTTTCGGGATGCTGGCCAAAGCGCGTGGCGTCGAGGTGGGGGTCCCGCCGGAATCCGACCTGTTCCGTCCCATGCCACTGTACGGTATCAGTGAGGTGTCGCACCCGCGCATAAAAATTATGGCCAGGCGCCGCGAGTTGCAGGCGCGCGTAGCCACAGCCCAGCAACAACAGCACAATGCTGAGCGGGAGATACTGTTCTTGCAGGGGGCTCTGGACGATCTGGAGTGGTGCGAAATGACTTGGACCGGTAACGTGGATGGGGTTGGCAGCTCGTTCGTAGAACCGCCGCACGCAGCGATGCTTTGTGACTTGGCGGACTCAAAATCCATGCCAACGCTTACCGATGCGGAGGTGCAAAGCATCGTAGACGCTGCGGTCAGCAATCTGCAAGACGAGTCGCCCGGCTAAATGGGACCCCTAGATGAGGTGCTATCCAGGCTCACGGCGTTGCCGGCAGAACAACGAGATGCTGTGATCAAGGAGGCCATGGCTGTAACCGGTGGCCTCAAATGGATACCGTCTCCGGGACCGCAAACTGAGGCATATTTCAGCGGGGCCGACATCTTGCTTTTCGGGGGAGAACCGGGGGGCGGTAAAACGGCGCTCATCAACGGGCTGGCCTACAACTGCCACCACCGCAGCCTGATCATGCGGCGCCAGTACACCGACCTGTCCCCCATCATCGAAGAGATACTGCGCATCCACGGCAGTCGTCAGGGTTTCAACGGGTCGCCGCCTCCTATCCTGCGACTGGGTGACGGACGGCTCATAGAGTTTGCAGGAGCTGCGCGCGTGGGGGACGAGCAGCACCTACAGGGAAACCCGCATGATTTGCTTTGCTTTGACGAAGGTACGCAATTCGCCCGCCAGCAAGTCAGTTTTCTCATGGGCTGGGTGCGGTCTACCGACCCTAATCAGCGTAAGCGCGTTGTCATCGCCACCAACCCACCGCTCACCACAGAAGGCTTGTGGGTGGTTGAAATGTTCGCCCCGTGGCTCGATCCCAAGTACCCATTTCCGGCCGTTTCCGGCGAGCTGCGTTGGTTCGTGACGGACGAGAATGGCAAGGATGTGGAAGTCTCAAGCGGGGATTTGGTCCAGGTTGGGGAAAAGATGGTGCGACCGCTATCCCGCACCTTCATACCCTCTTCGGTGCGGGACAATCCATACCTGGCCGGAACGAACTATGAGGCCAGGCTGGACTCTATGGTCGAGCCGTACCGATCCATTTTGTTAGGGAGGTTTCAAACTTCATTCCGTGACGCTCCGAACCAGACAATACCGACAGAGTGGGTGCGCGAAGCCCAGAAACGGTGGAATCCCGTTCCCCCTTTCGGGGTCCCCATGTGCGCCGTAGGGGTGGACATAGCGGCTGGCGGTGACGACGAAACCATCCTGGCCCAGCGATATGATGGTTGGTTTGCCCCGATGCAGGCTACCCCTGGGCGCGAAACTCCGTTTGGCAGCGATGTCGCCGCCCTGATCCTGAAATATCGCCGTGATTCCGCTGTGATAGTGCTGGACATGGGCGGGGGTTACGGGGGATCAACCTATGAGCACCTGCGCAACAATGACTTTGATGTGCGAACCTACAAGGGGGCCGAGTCGGTGGAAACCCGCACCAAGGACCGCCAGATGAAATTTACCAATCGCAGAACCGAGTCTTGGTGGCGTTTCCGCGAAGCTCTGGACCCAGGCCAACCCGGCGGGTCGCCTATCATGCTGCCGGATGATGCCAAACTCTTGGCAGACCTGACGGCCCCGACCTTTGAAATTACCCCGAATGGTATTAAACTGGAACCAAAGGAAAAGGTTTGCCTGCGTTTGGGCCGCTCCACTGACCGAGGGGATGCAGTAGTGATGGCCTGGACGGGCGGCCCCAAGTATGCCACTGATGGGGGTGTGTGGATGGACCGCCAGAACGAACTATCCCGCCGGAACAAAACCCCGGTGGTGGTGCTCAAGAATTCCAAAAGGAGGTAATCATGGCTGCTGCTGCTGTTGGGGCGCTTATAGGGTACGGGATCGGGGGCACGGCGACGGCCGCGCTGGTGGGCGGTTACGTCGGCGCCACGATACTGGCGGATGCCTCCAGTGGGCCGTCGGTGCCGGCCCAGCCGCCGCAGAGTCAACTAGCCGCGCAGGCGGCATCCATGGCCCCGCCAGGTACACCACAACCGACTTCCGACGTTTATGCCGCGGCCAAATCCGCTTCAGCGACACAACAGTTGACCGGGCGCCGCGGGCGCACGGCGACTATCCTCTCACCACAAGGTGGTTTGGGCGGCAGTAATGAATTCCTGGGCGGACTATAGGAGACAATCATGGCAAACTTAATGCGTTCCGCGGTGCTACAAGTTCTAGGTGGGTCCCCTACGCTGCTGAGCCCATCCCCTCCACAACCATCAACACAGGAGGCTTCCCCCGCGGCACCGCCCACACCATCCAACAGGGTCAGTTATGGGCCCGCCGCCGCCGCTCGGCGACAGCGGCGTGGGGCATCCGCTACAATGCTTGCCCCCCAGGGTGGTACAGAAAAACTCGGAAAACCATAATGGATGCTAAGGCCCTGTTTGGGGTTGGGGAAAATTTATTTTCAAAGCGATCATTCCTGGTTAATTTATGGCAGCTCATCGCGGAGAACTTCTACCCGGAGCGCGCTGATTTTTCCGGTAGAAGGTCTATCGGAGCAGATTTTGCCTCAGACCTCACCACCAGCTACCCCCTGCTGGTGCGGCGTGATCTGGCCAATTCACTATCCTCCATGCTACGCCCTACGGAAAAACCTTGGTTTCACATCACTACCCAGTACGAGGATCGGCTTGACAACTCCGGCAAACAATGGCTTGAGCAGGCGGCCAAGACGCAACGCCGCGCCATGTATGATCGCAGCGCCCAGTTCAACAGGGCCACAAAAGAGGGCGACCACGATTTCGCCACGTTCGGGCAGTGCGTTATATCCCTGGAACTCAACAAGGACCGCGACGGATTGTTGTATCGAGCTTGGCATTTACGGGATGTTGCGTGGCAGGAAAATATCGACGGCGCAATAGGCAGTGTGTATCGCAAATGGAAGCCTACTACGCGGGAACTTGTAACCCTGTTTGGAGGTAATGTGCACCAAGACGTCACCACTAGGGTGGCAAAAGAGCCATTTGCAGAAGTGGATTGCCGGCATATCGTCGTGGAATCGGATATGGCAGACGGTAAATCCAGAACCCCCTACGTGTCGATATTTTACGACGCGGAACATAATCACGTTATGGAACAAATTGGGGTGATGGATAATCCCTACATAATCCCGCGATGGCAGACTATGAGCGGGTCGCAGTATGCATTCTCCCCGGCCACCGTGGCCGCCCTGCCAGACGCCCGCCTGCTACAGGCCATGAGTTACACGTTACTGGAGGCCGGGGAGAAGATGACCAACCCGCCTCTGGTGGCGGTCAAAGAGGCGATCCGTTCCGACATATCATTGTATGCCGGGGGTATCACTTGGGTCGACGCCGAGTACGATGAGCGCCTGGGCGAGGTTTTACGCCCGCTCACACAAGACAAAAGTGGCATGCCCATCGGTATAGACATGCAGCGCGATGCGCGTTATATGCTGGCTGAGGCGTTCTACATCAACAAGTTGACAATGCCCGCTCGCGCCCCGGAAATGACCGCCTACGAGGTAGGCCAGCGCATTCAGCAATACGTTCGTGACGCACTGCCGTTATTTGAGCCGATGGAAGCCGAGTACAACGGTTCTGTGTGTGAGCGCACATTTTCCCTGTTGATGCGTGTCGGGGCTTTCGGCTCCCCAATGGATATGCCTAAATCCCTGCGCGGGGCGGAAATCCAATTCCGCTTTCGGTCGCCGTTGCACGACGCCATTGAGCGTGAGGAGGGCAATCGTTTGGTTGAGGCCGGCACCCTTATCAGTGGTGCGGCGCAACTGGACCCCGGCGCGCGGCACATTCTGGACGCAGGCATAGCGTTGCGTGCGGCCCTGGAGGGTGTTGGTGTGCCAGCCAAGTGGCTGCGCGACGAGGATACCGTGGCCACCATGCGCGAAGCAGAAGCAAACCAGCAGCAGAAGCAGATAGACTTGCAGAACATGGCCGCCGGAGCTGATGCCGTGCAGAAATTGAGCGCAGTACATGCCGCAGCCTAGCAGAAAAAAGAGCGCCGCGTGGTCCCCAGCCGAGTATGAAATAGCCGACCTAAACGCCGTACGCGCCGTAGCGGCCGGGGAGGCCAATTCTATTCAGCAGCAGCGCGCCATACGTTGGCTGGTGGAAAACGTCTGCGGCACCTATCAATTGTCGTACCGCCCCGAAAGCGACCGGGACACCGCATTTGCGGAGGGACGCAGATTTGTTGGGTTGCAGATAGTAAAAGCAATCAATTTACGCACTGATTTACTCACCAAGAGGAGCGAAACATGAAAGTTGGACCGTGGTATATGCGTTATCGGGATGCTACTGGTGAGGGCGGGGATGATGGCGGTGGCGGTGACGGGGATGCCGGGGCCGGGGAGGGCGTGAGTAAGGCGGCAGCCGCTGTTGCAGGCACTGATTCCAGTGCTGCGGCGGTAGGCGCGGCCACCGGTAAAGATGTGGACAAAGGCGCGTGGCCGGATGACTGGCGCAGCCTGATATCCCCGGATAAGCAGCATGAGAAAACACTGTCAAGATTTGCCAGTCCCCAGGCCATGTTCGATAGCTACATGTCGCTGAGGCAAAAACTGGATAGCGGTGAGATAAAGGCGGCTACCCCATTCCCGGCCAAGGGTAAGCCTGAAGAGCAGGCTACATGGCGCAAGGAGCACGGAATCCCGGAGAAGCCGGATGATTACTCGCTGGCATTCAAGGATGGGCTGGTGTTTGGGGACGAGGATAAGCCGTTCGTAGACGAGTTCCTGGCCGCTGCGCATCAGTCCAATACACCGCCGGAGGCGGTGAACAGCATCTTGCACTGGTACAACGACACCCGCGAGAAGGCCATGCAGAAGCAGGCCGAGTCTGATTCCGAACTGCTTCACGAGACCGAGGATGCCCTGCGATCCGAGTGGGGCGGGGAGTACCGTTCCAACATAAATATACTGTCCGGGCTGATCAGCACCATGCCGGAAGAGTCGCGGGACTTGTTTGTTGGCGCCAGGCTGGCCGACGGGCGGGCGCTCATGAATGTCCCCACAATAGCGCGCTGGCTGCTCGGGGTATCGCGGGAGCTTAACCCGATGCACACAGTGGTTCCGGGCGCTGGCGCCAACATGGCGTCGGCCATTGAGGATGAAATTGCCGGTATCGAGAAATTGATGCGGACCAACCGTCTTGAGTACAACCGCGATGAGAAAAAGCAAGCGCGCTACCGTGAGTTACTTGGTGCTAGGGAGCGCCTGAAAAAATGATGTTGCGGGGTACGTTGTGTTGTGCTATCAATGCAGTATACGGACAACTCCACGCGACCCCGTGGCAAAAACACACCAGTAGCAAGGCCCCTGAAAGCCGGGCGCCGGCCCCGCAAGGATAACCCGGTACAAGCTGTGATGGATAACCCTGGCGACGGTTAGAATTTAATCGTTTTCGAAGGAGAGCTATCATGGCAGACTCAGCATTCCAAACGCAGTACCGGCAAGAATTCATAGCCGGATTTGAGCAGCGGCAGTCCCTGCTGCGGGACACGGTAACTACAGAGGCGGTGGTAAAGGGCAACACCGCTGTGTTCTTGGTTGCCGACAGTGGCTCGGCTAGCGCACAAACCCGTGGCCTGAACGGTCTTATCCCAGCCCGCGCTGACAACAACACCCAGTATTCGTGCACCCTGCGCGAGTGGCACGACTTGGTTCGCAAGACCGGATTCAATGTTTTTGCTTCTCAGGGAAATCAGCGCGACTTGATGCAGCAAACCACCATGGGCGTCATCAATCGAAAAATTGACGACGACATCATCACCGAACTCAACACCGCCACCAACGACAACGGTACGGCGGCTACCGGATCGGTTTCCATGTTCCAGCACGGCCGCGTTATTCTAGGAAACAACGCCGTCCCATGGGATAGTAACATTACGCTGCTAGCCACCCCGGCCATGCTGGCGTACCTGGAGCAGGCCCCCGAGTTTGCCAACGCCCAGTACGTCGATGTACGGCCTTATGCCGGAGCGGAAAACGTGTCGTGGCGCGACAAGCCTATGGCGTACCGCTGGCGTAATTGTTTGATCGTGGAGCACCCGAACCTGCCTGGCAAAGGAACGGCGGCGGAGAAGTGTTTCCTATACCACAAAAACGCTATCGGCCACGCAGCAAACACCGCCGGGATGGAATCCCCCGTCGGCTACGACGAGGAGCAGGATTATTCTTGGGCACGGGCGTCCATTTTCATGGCGGCCAAGTTGTTGCAAAACAGCGGCGTGGTTGTTCTAAATCACGACGGGTCGGCTTACGCGGCTTCGTAATGGAGGGTTAGATCATGGCATATTCAGGGACCACCGCAGGCACCACGCTTGTAAACCCGCCGCGCAAAATCACCGAGGGTATCGTGACGTTGGGCGGCACAACCGGGCTCACCACCGCCCCGTCTGTTCCAGGCGGGCAAGGCGGAGCGGTATGGGCGTACACGTCAACCAACTTGACCACCGACTTGACTGCCAGCGGTTTCTTCGCTGACGGAAAGGCTTTGGGCATGAAACCTGGGGACATTGTTATCGGTAGCCAGTTTTCTTCCGCTGGATCAAGTGTACAAACTTTCATCGGCTCCATCGTTAGCATCAGCACGGCGGGGGCGGCCAGCTTGTCTACTGGCAGCCTCATCACGTCTACCTTCGGGTAAGCGAACGGTTGGCCGGGGGATATTCCCCCGGCCCCTTTTACGGAGATTGAAATGGCAATGCGGCTCAATATCGGCAGATTCAGCAGTACGGAATTCGTTAACAAGCACTGGACTTGTACGGTGGAGGTGGGCACCACGTTGGAAGAAGTGCTTCAACCGGCGTTTTTTTCCAATGTGGCCATGATGATCACCCCATATGATCAAATCATTGTGCGCACCGATGACGGATCATGGTACGCGGAATTGCTGGTACTCATGTCCGGCCCTTCCTGGGCCAAAGTACATTTGAAATATTCCGCCAATCTTTTGGACAAGGAAGATTCCGGTCTGACGCAAGACCAAGAGGACAAGTTTATCGTAGCTTGGCGCGGCCCCCACCTGAAGTGGTGTGTGACCCGCAAGGATGACAAAATGAACATCAAGGAGGTGTGCAATTCAAAGGTCGAAGCCTATTCCTGGTTGAGGGAGTACTTGCGTGCCGTTGTTTCCAGCTAAGTCGGGGTCTAAATGGCTACTCAGCTAGGGCTGTATAACGGGGCACTCCGTCTTATGGGGGAGCGCAGACTGGCGTCTCTATCCGAGGATAGGGAGCCGCAGCGCGTGCTGACCGATATCTGGAACGACGGCTTTGTCGATGCCGTGCTGGAACAGGGTTTGTGGAATTTCGCCATGCGCGCCGTAGAGTTGGATTACAACACTACCGTGACCCCGGCATTTGGGTATTCCAGGGCCTTTGACAAACCTTCTGATTGGGTACGCACGGCCGGTGTGTGCAGCGACGAGTATCTCAATGCCCCGCTCACCAGATACGTAGAGGAAGCTGGGTTCTGGTTTTCGGATTTGAATACGATGTACGTGCGCTACATCTCGAACAACTCCAGCTATGGGGGTAATCTGGGCGCTTGGCCGCAGACATTTACCAAATTCGCAGTTGCATTTATGGCGTTTGAAGCATCGCTCACGTTGACGCAGGACAAGGACAAGCACGGTGCTATGTACTCGATTATGACCAAGCGCCTGACCGATGCCAAGTCCAAGGATGCCATGAATGACCCCACGGCATTTCCACCACAAGGAGGGTGGACTTCCGCACGGGCTGGAACCGGTTCCAGGGGCGACCGGGGCCGGCGCGGCTCCCTGACAGGCTGACATCATGGCGCGGAATATCGTAGCGCGCCTGGCATTCAACCGCGGTATAGTCAGTAAACTGGCCCTCGCCCGGCTTGATCTGGCACGTCTGGCATTCTCTGCCGAAACCATGACCAACTGGGTACCACGCGTGCTCGGGTCTATGACCATGCGCCCGGGACTAGCCTACATTGGCGGGGTGTACAATAACTCCCAAGCCAGGTTCTTGCCGTTCATATTCTCCACGGATGACACTGCCCTGATAGAAATCACGGACGGGGCCATGCGTGTATGGGTGGGGGAATCTCCTGTTAGCCGGGTTTCCGTATCTTCCACCGTAACCAACGGCGATTTCACGTCAAATTTGACCGGGTGGACCGACAGCGATGAGGCGGGAGCGACAAGTGCCTGGCTCGCCGGTGGATATATGCAGTTGACGGGGAACGGCACCAATGCCGCCATACGCGACCAGACGGTTACGGTGTCCGCCGGGGACAAAAACAAGATGCACGCGCTGCGAATTGTGGTGTCGCGCGGGCCCGTCACTGTTTTGGTCGGCTCATCCACTGGGGCTTACGACTACATTGCGGCGTCTGATTTGGACACCGGTGAGCATTCACTGGCCTTCACTCCATCCGGTGATTTTTCGATCCGCTTCATGAGCATATTAAAGCGCGCGGTGCTGGTGGATTCAGTGGCGGTGGAGGGAGTTGGGGATATGGTGCTCACAGCCCCGTGGGCTACTGCATCGCTAGGGCGAATCCAGTACGACCAGTCCGGCGACATAATTTTCATAGCCTGCCGCGGGTATTTGCAACGAAAGATTGAGCGGCGCGGTGCCTATTCATGGTCGTTGGTGCGTTATCTACCGAACAACGGCCCGTTTCAAGTACCGAATACCACCCCGACGACGTTGACCGCCGGGGCTCTGAACGGCAACACAACTCTTACGGCATCCCGTGATGTGTTTGCTCTGGGGCATGTGGGGGTCTTGTTCCGCGTCACCTCTAGCGGGCAGCGGGTTTCGGCCTCCATAGCAGCGCAGAATGTGTTCACCACGTCAATTTTGGTGGATCACACCGGGGAAGAGCGGCGTTTTACTATAACATTGGCCGGTACATGGTCCGCCACGGTCACATTACAGCGTTCTGTGGGGGATGAATCCAACTGGTCCGATGTTAATACGTGGACAGCCAACGTGGCCACCACGTACAACGATCTGTTGGATAACCAGACTGTGTATTATCGCGTCGGTGTGAAAACCGGAGGGTACACCTCCGGCACAGTTACGGCGGCGTTGGACTACCCAGCCGGGAGTATTTCCGGGGTATGCCGTGTCACCGACTACACCAGTTCAGTATTGGTTGGGGTGGAAGTGTTGGTGGATTTCGGAAGTCTTGTTGCCGAGGACAATTGGGCGGAAGGGGTTTGGTCTACGCTTAATGGATTCCCCACCGCGGTGGCATTCTACGAGGGGCGCTTGTGGTGGGCTGGGCCGCAGCCGATACAGGGGTCGGTATCCGACGATTTCTATAACTACGACTCGGAAACTGTTGGCGATTCCGGCCCAATCAACCGCACCATAGGAGCCGGCCCGGTGGACGACGTTATCTGGCTCATGCCGGTGCAACGCCTTATTGCTGGCGCTGAGGGCGCGGAGTTTTCTATCCGCCCTTCATCATTCGACGAATTCCTCACTCCAAGCAATTTCAACGTCAAGCCAGCATCAACTATCGGCTCGGCAGGGGTTACATCGGTGCGCCTGGACAGTCGCAGTTTGTTTGTTGGCCGCGGGGCCACCCGCCTATACGAACTGGCTTTTGATGGGTCTGTGGGGGACTACGCATCCACCGAATTGACGCTTACGGCGCCGGATATATGCGAGCCCAGTATAATTCACCTTGCCGCGCAGCGGCACCCGGATACGCGCGTTCACTGCGTGCGATCAGACGGCAGGGTGGCCATGCTCATCTACAACCCGGCCGAGAACGTGTTGTGCTGGGTGCTGGCAGAAACAGACGGAGTTGTTGAGGATGTTGTGGTTCTCCCCGGTACGGTGGAGGACACCGTTTATTACGTAGTGCGGCGTAACATTGGGGGCTCTACGGTTCGCTATCTGGAGCGCTGGTCGCTGGAATCCGAAGCCCAAGGCGGGGTAGAAAACAGGCTTGCAGATGCGCACGTTTACTACTCCGGGGTTGCTACCACGACAATATCTGGTTTGGGGCACTTGAATGGGGAGGAAGTGGTTGTGTGGGGCAATGGGATGGACCTCGGTACAAAAACGGTATCGGGAGGGCAGGTAACCGGTTTGTCGGAAGCCGTCACCACGGCTGTCGTAGGGTTGGCGTACACGGCACGATGGAAGAGCACCAAGCTTATCAACTCCATGGGCGGGGCTGGCGTGGCTACGGGGTTCCGCACCAGGATATCGCAGATAGGGCTGATACTGGCGGATACCGATGCCCAAGGTCTGCGATACGGCCCGGACTTCGCCACAATGGACAGCCTCCCGCTGGTGGAGAATTCCGCAGTCGTGGGGGGCGGAACCTATCAGAATTACGCCGAGGAAATGATAGAATTCCCCGGGGAGTGGAGTTCCGATTCCAGACTGTGTTTACAGGCGCAGGCCCCGCGCCCGGCAACAGTGCTAGCTTGCCTGCTGGCCTATGTCGATTCGGAGAAAAGTTGATGACAGTGGTTCCGGCCACAAAAGACCTACTGCGCAAACTGTTGGGCGACGTCGTTCCATTGCCAACTCTGCGCGGGGACGTGTTTCTGGATGATGCTGGGGAGCCCATATTGGTCGGCGGACTGTTGCGCACCGGCGGGGTAATGATCTTGTTCCTGGATGCCAAGCCTGGGGTATGTCGTGCATACAGAAAATCAGTTATCAAGCATGCCAGAAAATGGCTTGGATGGGCTGAGGAAAAGGGATTTGAGGTGTACACAACCCCCGACATGGCGATAGATGGTTCCCGCAGGCTCATAGATTTTTTGGGGTTTCTTGAGGTGCGCGAAGGAGTGTTTAAAAAATGAGCGGACTGGCTGCTATTCCTGGTTGGGTCGGGCCTGCATTGGGCATAGCGGGCACCCTGCTTAACCTGGAAGGGGGGCAGCAGGTAAGCCAGTCCCAGGTCAACACGTTGAGCCAGCAGGCCACCAACGAGCGCCTGGCCGCCGAATTCGAGGCCCAGCAGCTCGAATATCAGGCTGGGCAGACTCTGGCATCATCACAGAAAGCCGCGATAGAGCAGAGAAAGGCGTCCGCCCTCCTGGCGTCAAGAGCTTTGGCGGCTGCCGGCGCCAGCGGAGCCGGGGCATCGGACCCCACTGTTATAGACATCATTTCGAATATCGATGGGGAAGGGGCTTACCGGGCGGCACTGGCCTTGTACGAGGGGGAGGAGCAGGCACGCTCTATGACGGTAGCAGCTACTGCGCGCCGGCTTGGAGGGTCGTCCGCGGCAGCGGCGCGCATGTCTGAGGCGTCCAGCGTGTCGACGGCCGGCAAATACTCGTCCTTCTCCACCCTGCTGGGCGGTGGGAGTTCGTTTTTGGGGAAATATGGCTCATCTCTAGGTGGGTCCGAGGACGCATTCAATGCCACGCTTACCTACGTCTGAACAACTCGGCATTCGCCCTCCCCCGCAGCCGGCCCGCGGGGTTGCTCAGCTACAACTAGCAGTCCCTCGCGCCGGCATAGAGGGCGCTGGCATGACGCAACTAGGGGATGCGTTGTCGGGCACGGGGGATGTGTTGTTTGCGCTGGCCGAGAAAGAGCGCAAGCATATCGACGCCGTGCGCGTCGAGGATACTTACAACCAGTACACCGATACGCTGCTGGACCTGGAAGCCGGCAAGGAAAACGGCTACCGCAATATCCAGGGCGGCAACGCCCTGTCTACCGACATACTGAAGGATTATCGAGAGAAACGCACCGCCGCCTACAACAAGCTGGCCGATTCGCTGAAGAGCCCGGATCAGCTTGAGGCGTTCCGCCTGCGCGCCAAGATAGCAGACCAGCGTTTTGATTCAGGCGTGCTGGATCATGTTCGGCGTGAATCCGATGTCTACCAGAAACAAGTTCTGGAGAACACGGTGGAAACGGCCAAGCGCAATTCCGCCTTGAATTACAGCCAGCCAAAGACGGTGGAGCTGGAAATAGCGCGGGTTCGCGCCGCCACGCGGAGATTTGCGGAACGCAACGGACTGCTGCCCGATGCGGGCAACTCCAGTAGCGAATCGGAAGCACTGTTTGAATCTCTGGTGCGGCCCTTCGAATCGGACATACATACCGCCGTAGTCGAGCAAATGCTGACCGCCGGTCAAGACATAGCAGCCCGCGACTACTTCGAGAAGTTCAAGGACCATTTCACGGCCGGGGCCTTGATCCGCGTAGGTAAGGCGGTAATGGCGTCATCCAGTGAAGAGGAATCCATGCGCGGGGCCGATGCCATTTGGAAAGATTTCGGTCCGCGCGATATCAACGCCCCGGTGCGCATCGACTTGATGGCGCAGGCGGCCCGCGACCGATACCGCGGCGACCCGTCTTTGGCACAGGCCACTACCCGCGAGCTGGAGCACCGCTCCGCCCTGCACAACGCCGGGCAGGCCGAACAACTGGCCGCAGGCAAAGCGGCTATTCTGGGGGCCTACAATAACGGCAATAGTTTGCAGCAAATACTGCGCATGCCGGAGTACCGTGCCCTGCCAGGGGATCAGCAACAACAGCTTCATGAGTATATGCTATCCAGCGGGTTTACCGCCGCGCAGCGGGCCAGGGCGGCACGCGCTTATGAAGAAGGCGATCAGGCAGAGCGGGCATTCCCACTTTACTGGAGGATGTCGGAACCGAACACGTTGGCCAGTATTAGCGAAGCGCAGATTCAAGCCTTGCAGCCGCAGCTCGGATTCAAGCTCACTGTGGACTTGTTGGAGCAACGCCGCAAGTTACTCACGCCGCAGGCGATTGCCGACGCATCGATTGACTCGGAGCAATTCAACGAACTGGCGGATAGGGCCGGACTGAACCCGTACCAGCCCAATTTAAACAAGGATGCCAAGGCCCACCTTGGTCGACTGAAAAATCGCGTAGAAACATTAGTCGATAGGGAGCAGCGCGCTTCCGGGCGCAAATTGAACAGGGACGAAAAGGGTGTCTTGATGCAACGCGAAATAGACCGCCAGGTTATGCTAAAGGAATGGCCTCACGACAAAAAACAACCCGCGGCGGCGGTCGGAGAGAAGGAGCGCGCCAAGGTTTACGTGCCGTTGCAGGACGTTCCGGCCGAGTACGTCACACTCAGCATCAACTATCTGCGGTCGATAGGCAAGATTCCGCAAGATATGCCTACAAAAACGGCTGCGAATTTGATGAAATCCCGTATCGAACGGGCCTATGGGCTGTACATGACCGGCGGCGGGGTGAACGAAATAAACGCTGCGCTGGAGGATAAATAATGGCCAATAAAACCATTCTGCACGCCCGCGAAAACACCAACGAGCGCCTGGACATCCCGGAGGAATACCTGAAGCTGGAGACACGCAGCCTGGGGCTGCCAAATGAGCGGATACGCGCCCCGGACTGGAATGCGCTGCGCGCCGCGGCGAAACAGAAATTTCACGGCAGAATAAAAGGCCATACGTGATAGACCTGGAATTGCTGTTGGATGCTGTGCGCTCGGTTGAGAGCGGGGGAAACCCGCGTGCCGTGAGCCGCAAGGGCGCGTCTGGCCCCTACCAGTTTATGCCCGACACCGCGAAGCAGTATGGCGTGGCCGACCCATTCGACGAAGTGCAATCCCGTGCCGGGGCAAAATTATACCTGCAAGACTTGTATCATAAGTTTGGGGACACGAAAACCGTTCTGGCGGCGTGGAACTGGGGGCCGGGCAACGTGGATGACAAAGGGCTGGAAGCCGCACCGCGCGAAACCAGGGATTTCATCAGTCGCGTAATGGCGCACGTCGACGAGAAGTCCAAGCCGGTCCAGCCTGTCGTGGTGGCCCCGGATTCCGGGCTGTACCCGCCGCAGGGGGCGGCTAAACCGTCTGGCCCGCGGGCTGGCATAACATCGCTATACCCATCGGATGAGTATGGGTTTAAAAACTCAGTGATCGAATCCGGTGGAACCACCCCCGACAAGGCGGCCCGCGTGCTGCGCCTGCAACAGCGTACCGGCCTCCCCACTGATCTGATCGAGCGCAATTTGGACAATCTGGAGGCGGATGTCCAAAACAAGGATTTCAACTCGGACGCGTTCCGCAAGAACAGCCCGTTGGTAGCGCGGTGGATGGCACAGAATCCAAACCACGCAGCCCTCGCCAAGAACGACGTCGAACTGATGTCCGGCATGGAAAAGTTCTGGGCCGGATTTCGCGCGCTTGGCCCCGGATTTGAAGAAGGCTGGCGCAGCATGCGCTCCACCACGCTCAATTATAAACACGTGGTGGGCGATATCACTCCTGCCGAGGAACAGGAACGCGTCGACTTGAAGAAGTGGCTGGAGCAATCCCAGTCAGGATTTTCTTCGGGGTGGCCGAGCTGGATGAAGCAGGGCGCCTACTTCGTCGGGCAGCAGTTGCCGATGTTCATGGAGTCATCCAAGTCGGGGGTGAAGTACGGACTTCCCTTAGGCGCCGCCGCAGGCGGCGCGCTGGGGCTGATAGGTGGCCCCGGAGCACCGGCTACTGTTCCAGCCGGCGCGGCTGCGGGAGGGTTGATTGGCCTTAGGACGGTAACCCAGGCCGAGTATCTGCGGCAGGGTTATCAGGAAGCTGTCGGGGAAGCTTGGGACGATCTGGAAGGGCTGAAGTACGCGAATGGGGAACCCGTCGATCCCACGGTGCTGAAGTCCACCGCCCTGCTTGTCGCCCTGCCAGTGACCATGCTGGACATGTTCTCTTTTGAGACTGGTTGGGGCAAGTCTATCTCCGACAAACTGCGTTCACAAAATACCCGCAAGATACTGGTGCGCGCTAGCATACAGCAGATTCTGAAATCTTACGCCAAGCAACACGTAGTCAGTGCCGTGACCGAGGGCACCACCGAAGGGTTGCAAAAACTGGTTGTTATACTGGCCGGGGATATTGCCAAGGGCGAGGGGCTGTCGCTGTCCGACCAGGATATCAAGGGGGCCGTCGCCGAAGGTTTGATGGCTTTTAAGGGTGCAGCCATGGTCGGCATACCCGGCTACTTTGGGCGGGCCGTGTCTGCCAAAATCCAGGTCAACCAGGCGCAGCGCAGCGAAGCATTCATGCGCGGGCTCGGGGAATCGATGCAGCAGTCCACCATGCAGAAGAACTCGCCAGAAGCTATGCGTAGTTTCGTGGAAATGCTGAAGAAAGGCGGTCCGGTGCAGGATGTCTACATTCCGGTCAACAGTTGGGATGCCCTGTTCCAATCGGACGCCAAACAGGCGGCGCGCGAAGTATTCGGGGACGACAAACAGTATACCGAAGCATCCGTCACTGGGGGTGATCTGGTGATCCCCGTCGAGGATTATGCCGCCAAAATTGCCGGAACAGAGTTCCATGAGTCCCTGCTTCCAAACCTACGGCTGGACCCCGGCGGGCTGTCCGTGATAGAGGCGGCGCAGCAGCAAATGGAAGTGGCCGCTGAGGCGGAACAACTGAAACTGCAAACCGTCGAGGATGTAGCGCACGAAGATGCCTTGGGCAAGGTTTACCAGGATGTGTACGACAAGGCCCTGTCCGCCGGGCAGAGCAAGCAGGCCGCCGAGCGAGACGCCTTGCTGTGGCAGGAACGCACCAGAAGCCGCGCCGAACGGTTGGGTGGGGACCCCTGGCAACTGTACCGGGAATCTGCCATAGGCATCCGATTTGCCGAAAACGCTGGGACTGCTGGGCAGTTGTTGCAATCCGGCGAATACCGGATACAAGCCCCCACACCCAACCTGGCAGAGATGGCGAACCCCGCAGAAGTTCTTGCGGAGCACCGTGCCCCTCCAGTGCACCAGGTGGAGATGATCCTGTCTGGTATGCCGGACGAGAAGGTGTTACAGGCGCAGGACAAGCTGGCTCAGCAGGTATCCGAACAGCACAACACCCTGGCGAATAGCACAGCAGGAGAGGTTGGGGCTACCTTCAATTTGTTGCGTGGAAACATGCTCGGGCGGGAAGCGTTCACTGCGAGCGTAATGCCGGAGCGGGCCATCCGCATTGTAGGTAGAGAACTGAACCCGGCACTGGTGAATGCTTTCGTGAAACACAATTGGGACTTGCTCAGTGTGCACCCGGAACTGTCAGTGGGGTCGTGGTTCAACCCGGACGACGGGTACACTTATCTGGACGTGGTAGGTACCCCGGAAGCGCGTGATGCGGCACTGAATGTCGCACAGAATCGCGGGTGGTTCCCACTTGAGTATTCCTACACCACTCCGTGGTACAGAGATTATGGGGCGGAGCAGCAATACCCGAACGGGGCGGGGCCGGGGAAAGCTGTATTCGACTTGAAGCGCATGGAGCGTATTCCGCTTCCGCAAGAAACGGCGCCGAAGCAGGGAGAACTTTTTCCGGCCAAGCGCGGCGCGTTGTCCGCCCAGGAATTGCAAACCAATGAAGTGCCTCCCGGGACCTACGCCACCCACACCAAATTGGTGCAGGAGAGCACGCGGGTACTGGGGGTCAGAAAAGTCACCAATACATCCGAGGCAGCCACCGCATTCTCCTATCTGGCGCCTACGGCCGTGGAGCGGTTTGACGCCCTGGTTACTGACAAGAACGGCAAACCGTTGGCGGTAGTCGGGGCCTTCAAAGGGGCCCTAACGCAGGCGTCGGTATATCCGGCCACGCTTGCGGCCGAAGCGTACAGGATAAAGGGGGCGGCAAATATCTGGTTGGCGCACAATCACCCCAGCGGAGTGGCTGAGTTCAGTTTAGCGGATTTGACGCTGCACCGCGCTATCGTAAATGTGTTCCGCGGCAGCGGCGTAGAAGTGCGCGGCCTGTTCGCCCTTTCAGGCGGCACCGAAGCCGGCGGTTGGGTATTTGAGCCGGCCACCAGGCCTGGAGAATATGATCGCGGAACAGTGATGCCCCAAAAGACCGCAACCACTGTGCCCGTGCTGGAGCGGGTGTATTCGCGGTCGGGATCGCTAGGACCGCCCATAAATTCTCCCGCCGCCGCAAAACGCGCCGCCAGGACAATAGCTGGCGGTAGGCCGGGGGTTATACTGCTGGATACCCAACACATCCCCACGGCATTCATGGAAGTTGATCCTGAAGCACTCGGCACACTGCGGGGAAATGGCCGTATGGATTCCATCTATCGCGCCGTGTCGCTGGCCAATGCCGGGGGGTCGATAATAGTAGATGCCGGCACTATGGTGCGCGGCAGTATTGCCAATCTGGCCGCCATACTCCGCACGGCTGGGGCCCCAGTACTGGATGTCGTCAGTCCGACAAAAGAGGTTGGGTTCCAGGGTACATGGGCCGAGCGCGGCATAATGCCAACTGTGGAGGCAAATACATTTTACCAGCCGACGCGCGGCATGTTCTCCCCCCAGTCGCGCACCATAACCCTGCTACGCACGGCAGACGCCAGCACGTTTCTGCACGAATCCGCCCACGCCTGGCTGGAAGATTTTCAAGCCGATGCGCAGCGCCCGGATTCCCCGCAGCAACTGCACGGAGACTGGCAGGCGGTGCGCGAATGGCTGGGCGCCACTGAGGAAACCATCACGCGAGAACAGCACGAGCAATTCGCCAGGGGAATGGAAGCCTACGTGATGGAAGGCAAAGCTCCATCGCTCACCCTGCGCGGCGTGTTCCGCCAGCTCAAATCCTGGCTCACCCGTATTTACCGTAGCGCCACCATGCTGGATGTGGAAATAAACGACAGCATCCGCCAGGTGTTTGACCGCATGCTGGCCACCGACGCGGAGATAGCCGAGGCGCACGATGGCGGTATCATGATTTTCCCTGAGGGCGCCATGACCACGGCGGAGCACGACGCCTACATGGCGCTGCACGATTCCGCTATCGGCGCCGCCGAGGATAAACTGCGCGGCCGCGTCATGCGCGCGTTGCGCGCCGAGAACACCGCAGCGTACAAGGATCGCTATCGGGACCTGACCAAATCCATGGCGGCCGACATATCCACCCAACCGGTGTACCGCGCGCTGTATTGGCTACAACACGGTACGCTGCCGGACGGCACGGTATTGCCCGGTATCGAGGCGATAAAACTGGACCGGAATTCGATTCCAGAGCAGTTGCGCGAGGCCTTGCCCCGGGATATCACCCGCGCCAGTAATGGCATATCCCCAAGCGTGGTGGCGGAAATGTTCGGGTTCGCCAATTCCGACGAACTGCTGCAAGCCCTGGCGTCGGCCAAGCCGTTAAAAAACGCTGTGAAGGATGAGGTTAAGGCCCACCTGGATGCAGAGTTTGGCGAGGTGATGACCCCCGAAGGGATGCAGGAGCAAGTGGCCAGTGCGATGGCTAACGAGTGGCGGATAAAGCTGTACACCTACGAAATGCGCATGCTTACCCGGATCGGGGCGTCGCGCAAGACAGTACCCGAGAACGTGATGAAATCCCTGGCTAAGTCCATTATCGGGGAAAAATCTGTGCGGGATGTCAATTCGCGGGTGTTCGAGGCGGCAATGCTGCGCGCTGGGAGGGAAGCCGACGAGTTGATAAGCACCGACGTGGACGCGGCGTTCGACGCCAAGCAGCGGCAGTTGCTTAACCTGCACCTCATGAATGAGGCTGCCGAAGCGCGCGACGAGATAGACAAGGCGGCCAAGGGCTGGGCCAAGACGCTGTTCAAGAAGGACGACCGCCTGGCCAAGTCGCGCAACATGGATATGGTCAACGCCGCCCGCGCCATAGCTGCGTCGCACGGCATCGGAAAATCTGCCGAAATGGCTAGTTACTACCTGCGCAACGTCAAGCAATACGACCCGCACACCTACGAAATGCTGGCCGACACAGTAGACCTGGTGACATCAGACAACAGGCCCTACGACCGCCTTACCGTGGATGAGTTCTCGGATATGAGGGACGCCATAGATGGTTTGTGGGCGGTATCGCGCAGTGTTAAGCAAATCGAAATAGCCGGTAAACGCATAGAGTTGTCCCAGGCTGTGGATGAATTGACTTCCCACATGGCGGATATCGGCGGAGACGCGTCCAAGCTGGTCGGTTACAACAATGCCGTGTCGAAATGGGACAAGACCAAAATGGGCATGCTGGGAGTTCGGGCATTCCTGCGTCGCACCGAGCACTGGGTGGACGCTATGGACGGCGGGGAATTCCGCGGCCCATTTCGGACGTACATGTGGAACCCCATATCCACCGCTGCCGACCAGTTCAGGGATGCCCGAGTCCGGTATATGCAAAAATTCCTGGAACTCACCAAGGGCATTGAGAAAAGCCTGACGCGCACCCCCATTGCGGCGCCGGAAATAGGCTATGAATTTGCCGGTAAGGCTGAATTGCTCGGCGCGCTGCTGCACACCGGCAACGACAGCAACTTGCAGAAACTGCTGCGCGGTCGCGGTTGGGGTGAGTTCACCCAAAACGGAGAATTGGATACGTCGCGCTGGGACACCGCCATCACGCGCCTGCAAAGCGAGGGGGTGCTTACCAAAGCCGATTATGATTTCGTGCAGGGGGTATGGAATCTGTTTGACGAGCTGAAGCCTTCCGCCCAGAAAACGCACAAGAACCTGTACGGGTTCTATTTCAGCGAAGTAACGGCTCGCCCATTCGATACCCCATGGGGAACCTACGACGGTGGCTATATTGCGGCTCAGGTTGACCCGTTCGTATCGCGGGACGCCGCCCTGCGGCAGGAACAGGCTGCCGTGGAAGAGCAGCCAGCCGGATTCATGTTCCCCACCGTTCCGCGCGGCTTCACCAAGCGCCGCATAGAGCGGTACGCGGCCCCGCTAGCATTGGACCTGGGGCGCATCCCCAGCAACATCAATGCCACATTGCGTTTCATCCACCTGGCGCAGCCAGTGCAAGACGTCGGGAAAATAGTGCTCAACCGCAATTTCGACTCCACCCTGTACAAGCTGGACTCGGCCGTATCGCAGACCATGCTGGTGCCGTGGTTGCAGCGCTCCGGGCGGCAAATAACGGAAATCACGTCCACCACAACATTCGGGCGCATGGCCGACGACTTTTTCCGCGAGATGCGGCGCCGGGTGGGGACGAACATACTCACTGCCAGCGTCACCAACGCGCTACAGCAGTTCACCGGAATATCCAGCTCGGCTACCCAGGTGCCACCGCGACAACTTGCCAGCGCCTTGTGGCAATACATCAGGAAACCCCATGAAACGGCTGCGGACATCGCGGAAAAATCCATGTTCATGCGCACCCGCACCACTGCACAGGTGGCGGAGATTCGCGGGGCCATCGACAATATCCTGCTGAACCCCAGCAAGTGGGAGAAGGCCCGCGACTTCGCCCAGCAGCACGGCTACATCATGCAGACCGGAACCCAAAACGTGGTGGACACAGTGACCTGGCTAGGGGCTTACGAGAGTGCCGTAGCGGGAGGGGCTAGCGAAAACGAGGCGATCATGCGCGGTGACAGCGCGGTGCGGGAAACACAAGGCACCTACGCGCCTGAAGATATTTCGCGCTTTGAAGTATCGACGCCAATGATGCGGATGTTCACGATGTTTTACACCTATTTCAACATGTCGGCCAACCTGAATGCTACGGAATTCTCCAAGGCTGCCCAGCGCGGAGGATTCCACGGCGCCGGGAGGGCTTTCTACGTGTACCTGTTCGGGCTGATGATCCCGGCCGTATTGAACGAGGCCATTGTGCGCGCACTCGGTGGTGAATTGTTCGACGACAAGGACGATGACGGCTACCTGGACAACATCCTGTCACTATTCTTCAATGGGCAGGCGCGCTACCTGACCGCCATGCTTCCCATACTCGGCCCTACCATCATGGCTGGAATAAACAAATTCAACTCCAAATGGTACGATGATCGTATAGCCACGTCGCCGGCTATTTCGGTACTGGATAGCGTTACCAATGTCCCGTTTCACGCGTACAAATTGGCTACCGAGGATTCCGTGCGGCTGAAACGCCCAATACAGGATACGCTCACCGCGATAGGACTGGCTACAGGGTACCCGATAGCCCCGCTTGGGCGCCCCTTGGGGTATCTGTCCGACGTGGAGCAGGGTTACGTAGAGCCGGAATCCGAGGCCGACTTCATCCGCGGACTGATTACAGGGAAGGCCGGAAAATGAATACCTTGAGACTGCTGGAGCAAAAATTCGCGGCGAAGCGCGCACGATCCGCAGCGCTTGTGTCCTCACCGACGCAACGCTCCGTGGAAGTGTCAACTATAGAGGCCATCCTGGCTGCGACCGAGAAAAGCTCCGACGCGCTCAGGGAAAAACTTGTCGCCGCAAAGGAGGAGCTGCGGGTTGCCAGGGATCAGCTGGCCATCGACAAAGCATCTACCAGCGCATTGACGGAGCAGCTACGGACCGCTCAAGCGGACCTGTCAAACCTGGCCGGAAAGGCGCAAATTGCTCGCGAGCGTTCCGATAGCGCGGTCAACGATTTATCGGCGGCGCGCGAGGAAGCGCGCAACTTGCGTCAGGAACTGGCGGCCGAGGCCAGGGCCAGGGCATCCGCTGAAGCAAAGGCCGTTACAGCGGAAAATGCTTGCGCAGTGGCTCAGGAGGCTCTGAGGGAAGCGCGTAACAAGAAACCTGTAGCAGCAGTACCGGCGGCACCCCCACCCGTGGCGGCGGTGGGGAGACCTTCCCAGGGGTATACTTTCAATATCCGTCGCCCCGACGGGACTAGTTACGTCGTCACAGCCAAACCAACCTAAAGGAGCACTATCATGGCGGGATTTTCTGACACTTTCGAAACAGACTTGTGCAAAATCATCTTCAACGCTGTAGCCATCGCCAACATAGCCGACAATGCGGCCGGCTCCCCGCTTACCAACCTGTGGGTAGCACTGCACACGGCGGACCCGACAGACTCCGGGACCCAGGGCAACAGCGAAGGCGGTTACACCCAGTACACCCGCATATCGGTAGCACGCACCACGGGCGGCTGGGTGGTATCCACTGGTGGCGGAAACGTGAGTAACGTAGCCAACGTGGATTTTCCACAGAATACGTCCACTTCCACCGGCACGTTCACCCACGCATCCATAGGCGTAACGTCGTCCAGCACGGGTAGCAAAATAATCGCGGCGGGCACTATCAGCCCATCCATCAATTTTTCGCAGAACGTGACGCCGCGGCTAACCACCAGCTCGTCGTTCACGTTGGATTGAGGTGACGGCATGAAACGATGGGTCTTAAGTAAAATAGTATCCGATCCAGAACCGGGGTTGGGTAATGTGTACCGCATGGCGATCCAGCGTTATCCCGATCTGGATTTTGCTTTCGGAGAGATTCCTGTCGACCCGGACACGGGCATCCCTACAAAACTTTACGGATTCGCGTTAATTGCATCCAAAAATATGGCGCGTTTTGCGGGCGATCCTAACATAGATGTTCTGCCGGATTTCCCACTTGACGGAAAGATTTCCGCCATGCACGGCCCAACTAAGGCCGCCATGCTGGAGAATTTTGTGCGGTATGGAATACCAACTGGCATCGTTAATAACGCCGATGGGTTCAGGGATGTTGTTCGCGGCATAGGGCGCACAATAAATGCATCTTTTGTGGAGGATGCCTTCGATGTCAGTGAGGCATAACTAGCGTGGCCCAGTTCGCAAGCGACGCATTTACCGGTACGAGCGGAACAGAACTCCATACGTATAGCGCGAACTGGACCGAGCACCCGAGTTTTACATCGGGGGGACTGGCCATATCGGATGTGGACCGGGCCAGGGCAAATAATGGCAGCGGGCTAGTAAATTGCTACTACCACACCGGGGCAGCGGCATCGGCGGACTACAGTGTTAACGCCGATCTGTTCGCCAAGGAGACGAGCGGCGGACAACAATATGCCGGAGTCCTTGGGCGCACTTCCACCAGTGCATCCACATTTTACATGGCGCGCTATGCCGGGGCTGGAACAAACGGGTGGCAACTATTTAAATGCGTCGCGGGGACGTATACCCAACTAGGTTCTACCTCTAGCCAAGCACTCACCGACGAGACTAGCTACAACGTCAAGTTGGAAATGGTGGGCACAGCCATCAAGCTCTACAAAGAGGGGGGCGGAACCGCTACGATCAGCGTCACTGACTCCAGCATCACAGCAGCCGGGCAATCCGGCCTATGGCTATATGCCGTAACCGGCTCGACAGACAACGCATCTGGCTTGCACTTCGACAATTTTAGCGCGGACGATGCCGGAGCGACCACCACCGACGGGGCGTTCTCACAGGCCGGGGCTGCATCCGTAACAGTAACCGGATCGGCTACTGCCGGGGCCTCCGCCAGCGTTTCCACGGCCGCCGCACTTACCGGTGCCGGGGTGGTTGTGGTAGGTTCTCCGGTCAACCTGGCCGGCGCGTCCGCACTGATTGCCGCCGGAACAGCGGTATTCGGAGCGGCCGTGTCCGGGGCAGCGGCCGGAAACCTTGTGGCTACCGGGGCAGTGACCGGGGAAGTGCACGATATCCTGGCTACCGCCGCGGCATCGTTAACGGTATCCGGGGCGGCGTTGGCAGCGGCCGGGCTATCCGAAACAGCAGTTGCAACTCTTTCCGCCATCGGAACCGGGTTGTGTTCCGCTGCCTTGGTATCCCCCGCAGTCGCAGCGGTAACCTTCACCGGGGCTGCGGCCGGACAGGTCAATCAGGGCGCGTTAGCGTTCGCCAGCAGTTCACTGTTTGCCGCAGCCGCGGCGTCTGTCAACCGGTCGGATGCCACCTTGACCGCAGCTTCAGCCCTGACGTTTGGAGCCTCTTCCAGCGCGACCGGGGCTATGCTGTTCAATGCCACCGCGGCGGCTGTGTTCTCGTCCACCACGGCCAAGGCAGCTCCCGCCGTAACGCGCGACGGCGTGCGCGTGCAGCACAACAAGTACGCAGATGAGGATGCCGAGATCGAAATGCTGATACCAGAGCTAATTCAGTTCATGGAAACCCGCCGTGCCTACCACTGATCGAATTTCCCACACCTACACGCCCAGTTCTGGCACTGACCGGTTGAGCGGTACGGCCACCCCGTCCACGCCCACCGACCGGTTGGGAGAACACGACACCGCGCGGTACGAAACCGACCGCCGGGGCCTGGATATGGTGCTGGGTACCGGGCGCCTGTCTGGGGCATTCACGGTGAGCCTTGTATGCTCGTTCCAGGCCGCCGGGTATGCTCGCGCCAGCGGCAACGTGTCCGTCACCGCCACGGCCGCCATAGCGACCATCGCCAGCCCACTATCGAAAGGTTCGATAGTGGCAGCGGCGGCGGGAACCTGCACCATGCGCGGGGAATCCGTGGCTACAGGGGCAGCTGTGATAGTCACGGCGGGGAATTACGGGCCGGTGTACGAAACTGATAAGGGCAGGCTTGTAGGGGCGTGCAACTCGTCCCTAACACTGCTAGGCGTGGCCTTCACAGGAGCCGCAGCATCAATACCAGTGCAGTCCGCCTTTGTGCCTACACCAAACCCCGTGGGTGCGTCCCAAATTCAAGCAGCCCAGACTTCGGTGGGCGCCTGGCAGGGGGCAGCGCTGGCATCCTCACCCGTGGCCGCAGCCGGCTTAGGCGGGTGGACTACGATATCGGATGCCGCGGCGGGGTATTTTGGCGGCGGAAGCGTCAGCGGCGGCGTAAACGAAATAGACGGCATCCGGTTCTCCGACGAAGCAGCCATAAACCCGTCTGCCGCACTATCGCTGGCGAGGTACGCCCTGGCCGCGGTTAACTCGACTTCGCGCGGGTATTTCGGTGGAGGATTTTCTGGGGCTGTATCGGCGGAAATTGACGGAATAGAGTTCGCGGGGGAAACGGCTATCAACCCATCCGCGACACTATCCGCGGCACGGGTAAATTTAGCCGCGGTTAACTCGGCTTCACGCGGCTACTTCGGCGGTGGGGACACCGGTAGCTTCAGCAGCGAGATTGATGGCCTGCAATTTTCGGACGAATCTGCCATAAATCCGTCCGCCGTCCTTGCGACTGCAAGGGGCGCCCTGGCCGCGGTTAACTCGACTTCGCGCGGGTATTTTGGTGGCGGGTACACCGGAACATCGTCCAACCAGATAGATGGCCTGCAATTTTCGGATGAAACAGCAATAAACCCAGCCGCAGCGCTGGTTACTGCGCGGTATTATTTGGCCGGGGCTAACTCCACTGCGAGGGGATATTTCTGTGGAGGGACTACTTTTTCATCGGAAATCGACGGAATACTGTTCAGCAGCGAGGCCGCCATCAACCCGACCGCAACACTATCGCTCGCCCGTAATAGCCTGGCCGCGGTTAATTCCTTGGAACGCGGCTACTTCGGTGGGGGCTATACAGGCTCTCTAACCGCAGAAATCGACGGAATACTGTTCAGCAGCGAGGCGGCCATCAACCCGGCCGCCGCCTTGAGTATCGCGCGGTATTACCTGGCAGGTATGCAATCAGGAGGAATACTTTGAGCAACGACGTGATCACCATCGACAACGCAGAAACCATCCTTGACGAACTGGAGGATGCATTTTTTGACATCCCTTTCGAGAACTCGGCGTACCAGACAAATCACTTTGTCGTTGACGCCCAGCTCACCCCGGAGCGCGCGTACCGTGCCATCGGCCTGCGAATGAGCAACCGCATGCGCGCACTGCGCGAGGCACAGTTCGGCCGGCGCCGGGAGGATGTGGACATCGACGAGCTGCGCGCCAAAATAGCGGACACGGCCACCAGCGAATGGGACCGGCGGCGCGCCGCCATAGACATTGAGCAGAAGCTGGTAAATCGCCGCTTCACCGGCAAACTGATCAACGATGCCATAGCCGAGCTGAACGTGCTGTACCGCCGTTTCCAGGCATTGCCGCGCTTTACGCGCGCACAGTTCGAGGATGGGGAAGCGGGGCACTTCGTTGAAAAGCTGGGGCGCCAGGCAAGAGGCATCACCGGGCCGTACGAATCGCTGTTGAACATGCAGCAAGGATTGCTTGAAAATGACACTTGATAAACGGCTAGCCAAAGTCCAAGTGGAAGCGTTCCTGGAAGCCTTGAGCCTGGAAACGGGCGTTGGCAACGAAGAGGTGCGCGAACTGCTGGAAGATATTAGGTGGGTGCGTAAATACCGCAGAGCGGCGGCCAGGGCTGGGTGGGCGGCGGCCCTGGCAATAGCGGCGGCTATTGCGGTCGCGTTCGCTTCCGCACTGTGGCTGGGCGTGATCACCTTGATATCGGATGCGCTGCACGTGAAATGAACAAAACCGAAATCTGCACGTTATGCCCCAAACATCGCCAGTTGCGCGGTAGTCTGTTCAAAGCGTTTCTTTGCTGCGTTGTAATAGTCCGTATCAAGTTCACAGCCCACAAAGTCAACCCCGAAATAGTGTGCCGCAATCGCGCTGCTGCCACTACCGAGGTGCGTGTCTAGTATCCGCTGCCCCGGCTTGGCATAGTTCGTTAAAAGCCATTCGTAGAGCTTTACGGGCTTTTGGGTTGGGTGAATCTTGCCTTGTTCAGCGAATACCGACCGCCTCCATATCTTCGCAGGGCGTTGTATGCTGCTCCAAGCCATTTCACACATCGCCAAACTAAAATCATGCGGCTGCACCTTGTCCCAAATCAAAAACCCTTGTGTCGCGCCAAGGAAGTCAAGGAAATAGTTGCCGCCCCAAACAATCTGGTTCTGGCTCACGCGCTTCAATTCAGCGAAGTAATCACCCCCCGGTATTGCCGCATCCCAATCTTTTTTGGTGTGCTGCTGGCGCACAGGCTTTGAGCTAATGCCAATGCCGTATGGAGGGTCGCACACAGCCAAATCAAACGCCTTGTCCGGCAAGGTTGCCATGTATTCCATGCAGTCAATGTTCAGCAGTTCTATGCTCATATTTACCTCAAAACCGGCATAACAAATCATTCCAGAGGACGGGCGAAAAGCCGCCCGCCCCTGAATTCAAACGTTAGGTTGCAGTTTGCTCACTGCGCCGCCATCCTGTCGCGCCCGTGCTTTTGCTCCCAATACACATTGATCCATTTTCCCTGGCGTTGATGATCCAGCTCATCATAGTTAATTGGCAGCGGCTTATCGTTGTAGGGCGCGGCTATTACTGTACGGTTTGCCACAATCGCTACACTACCCGCGCTCACATCATCCGGGCATTGGCTGATTGCATAATCCGCCCCAGTTGCGCACTGGTGCGGTTGCGTGTCGCCGCTGGAGTTAATTTTTAGGTATATGGTTTTCATTTTTGCCTCGCTTATGCGTTGTCGCGGCTTACATCCACGTTAGCCACAAGCCATCGTATGCTTTTCGCCCTAATCGTTTTTCTAGCCGCATTACTAATTTCTGTGCTGGCCCCTGGAACTTGTCGTAGTTATCCTCCTGACCATAGCGGCCATCATGGTATGTGGCATACTCCAGCACGCTCATGCACTCGGCCAGTAGCTCGTCGTCGTAGCATCCGTCTGCTTCGCGCTTCGCCGCGCCGAGGCGTTTTTGCGCTGAGGTACTCATGCTTCTTCTCCTTCTTGTAGGTCAGTGGTGGCGCGAAGCCGGTCACCTAGAGCGTTGTGCCCCTTGCAGCGTGCTGCCAGCTCTACAAGCCAGCTCGCCAGCTCCGGGGGCGTGTGTTCGCGTTCCGCCTTTGTTATGTGCGGCCTGTGGTCGTGCCGTTTCCGGCTCTGCACTACATGGCTCGCCTCACCCAGGCGCAGCGGCATTCGTGGCAGGTCTTGCGGTTCAGCGCCGCAAATGTACAGCCAAGTCTTTTTCTCTGCTCGGTGGCCCCACCACATTTGCACTATTGGCAAAGTCCACCCTCCAAATTCGTCGCGCTCCCCTGGCGCCGGTAGTTGCTGGTCTTGCCATAGCGTCGAGCCGGCCGGGTGCTCCAAAACGCCGCCCCATTTCCGCACTTGCGCCACCGCCCACCGCGCCAGGTCTTTCTCGTCTGCCCGTGGGGCCGCAAAATGCCGCAGCCTTCCCCACGCCCGGCAAGGCGGGTGCGCCACTACCGGCTCGCCACCTTGCCAGCGTCTGGCATCTCTCTCGGCGTCCCATACGTCCACGCCAGGCATCGCCTTGTAGTTGCTATCTTCGCGGGCAAAAAGCACAGCTACCATTATATCTCCGTAGTTACGGCGGGGCACAACAACACGCTCAACCGGACGCCGCTAAAGCGGCGCCGCCAACCTCAAGCGGCTTGCCGGGGTAGTTCTCCGGTCTGCGTCCAGACGTATTCACAAGGCTTCAGCCCGTTAAGCCTTTCGAACTCTTTGATGTGGGCGAGAACTCCCGCAGGGGTCGGGCATAAAGCGTCGAACTTGGGAATTTTCAATCCAGGTTTGCGATGCACGGCGCCTTTAATCATTTCCTTCCTCCTTGATAGCCCTTATCACAAGTTCACTGTGCTCTTCGACCTCCACCGCCGGCAACTTCTCGCCGGCATTCATACGCGCGACTGCGTTGGAAACTGACAGCCGTTTCTGCAACAGGTCGTAGGCGCCGTGCTGGGTGATGTACACCAGCAGCTTAGACCAATCTGCAACCTTTGCATCCTTCACAGTGCGGATCGAAGCCGAGTTGTGCGGGCCGCGGACCATCGTAAGGCTAGCCGCCTGCATCATCCCGGAGAGTTGATCGCGCAGTACGGCTATCTGGTCGTCGTACTGCGCGGCCATGAAGTCGCGCTTGGCCCTCAGGCCGGCTATTTTTTCCACCAGTTCAACTATGTCGGCTTGCACGGCACACCCCTCCTGATCCCGATGCGTTTGAGTAAAATACGCGCGGCAACCTGATCGTCCTTGTACTCCGTGTCGACCATGCGCGGGGTGTTCGTGTTCGTGCTGAGCTTGAACGCCCGCCGCAGTTTTTGGTCCGCAGACCGCATGTACAACTCGACCTGGCGCTTGTTCTCGGACGGCAGCAGGATGCGGTAATCGCCGTTGCCCGAGGCGATGTACATGCCGCGGCCAAGCAGCACGTTGCGCACGTAATCCACCGCCCCCAACTCGGCCAGCGCGAGCTGGTCGAACTCGCGCTTGGTGGCTATTATTGGGTATTCCAGGCCCAAAATCTTGCGCACCAGCCTGCCGCTGATAACCGACCCGTAGTTTATGAGCTTGCGGGACTCAAGTTCTGCCAGAAGTTCTTTAGACATCGGACACCTCCGCGGTCGCTCTGCCGAAAGTCGGGCGGAAATCGCCGAAACCGCCGTACCTGGAAGCATGTTGTATGACGCGCTTCAAGGTTGGGAAGTCGATCACCGAGTCGTCAAATTCCAGCACGGTGGAGAAACTCCAGTCGTGGAAAATAGGCGCATCCTTGGCAATGCGAACCGCCTTCTGCGGCAGCAGCATGCGTATGCGCATGTCAGGGTTGCCCACCACGTCATCGATGGTTTTAACCTTGTCCATGCCGCTGTAGGCGAGTTTAATTTTGCTTTCGGTGGGGAACAATCCGCCGCGCATTTTGGAGCGGCCTATCTTCGACACCTGAAACGCGGTAGTGCATGTCGCTTCCATGAGCCAAGACGCTGGAATGTATACCTTCAGCTCCGTGTCGAAATACAATTTAGATTCGACTTCGATGTTGCCGATCTCCAGAATATCGTCATCGGTTTTGCGTTGGCCCTTGGCGTGCAGAGGCTTCAGCAATTTTTTGTACCGGTTGAAAGGGTCAACCACTTGTGGATTGTTGACCAATAACGGGTTAATCCCGGCGATTTCTACGCGTGCTTGCCTGATTGCCATTTCCGTGTCTCCTGATTTGTCGATAAAAGAATTGAGATATCCCAATTCAGTCCGGGCAACTCGGCCCGGACAACACCCTCGTTGGAAGATGTTGGCCGCGTTTCGTTGCTTTGCGCTGCGGTGCGTTGCCTTGCGTTGCCGTGCCGTGCGTTGCCATGCATTGCAATGCATTTGAATCCCAGATTTTCACCGGAACTCGGACAACACCCTCGTTGGAAGATGTTGGCCGCGTTTCGTCGCTTTGCGTTGCGGTGCATTGCGGTGCGGTGCCGTGCGTTGCTATGCATTTGAATCCCAGATTTTCACCGAGACTCGGACAACACCCTCGTTGGAAGATGTTGGCCGCGTTTCGTTGCTATGCCGTGCGTTGCCTTGCGCTGCCGTGCGTTGCTATGCATTTGAATCCCAGATTTTCACCGAGACTCGGACAACACCCTCGTTGGAAGATGCTGCCCGCGTTTCGTTGCTTTGCGTTGCGGTGCGCTGCCCTGCGCTGCGTTGCCTTGCGTTTGAATCCCAGATTTTCACCGAGACTCGGACAACACCCTCGTTGGAAGATGCTGCCCGCGTTTCGTTGCTTTGCGATGCCTTGCGTTGCAATGCGGTGCTTTGCAGTGCTCTGTAATGTGTTTCCACACTACACTATCAATATATGTACTGCCATAGCACTTGTCAAGAGCTGCTGAAAAATAAATATCAATTCAACCACGGAATTGCGGCCAGCAAACACGTCGGCCCGGATTTACTTTTGGCCGGGGCTGCCCCGGTCGGCGGATTTGTGAAATAAATCTTGATCGGTATGCCGTGTTTACTGCGCACGTTGCTGCTCACCGAAAACAATTTACCCTCCCGGCAGAGGTTGCCGATTATACCGCCCCACGCTTTACCCGGCACGGTGGGGAAAACTTCGTGCAATTGTTGCGAATTCACCCCTCCGTGGCTTTTCACCCAGGCAACTATGGCATCGGCCCGGCGTTTCGCCTCCGCCCTGCACCTTACATCGTGCCCCGGGACATCCCATTGTATTGGCCGGCTCATTCCCGCCCCCTCATCAACATGTATTCGCTGCAACCGTGTTTTGCAGTGCACCAGTAGCAATGCTTACCGGGAATGATCGGCGCACGGGGACTTTCCGCACGATCTATAGCCCGTAGTACCTTTTCCCTGAAAGCCAGCAGCTCAGGTCTGGCTATCGGCCACATTTTCACCGGGAACCCGGATGAGCCGTTGGGCTGCACGATGCACAACTGGTAGTAGTCTCGCGGTGCAGCCGCGTCCGCGCCGAGGGCATACAACATGAGTTGGCTGTTGGACACCGGCGACACGGGAGATTTTCCGGTTTTCAAATCGATAACCACGGTTTCATGCTCGCCTACTACTCCGGCATCGATGCTGCCCCAGCAGTCGGGCGCCACGTGCACCCGTGTCTCGACGTGGAGGGTGCCGCTGTGCCGCCGTACTTCGTCGAGATAGGTTTGCACGGCGGGGATATCCGAGTCGGCGCCGGATAGCAGGCACTTGGCGGCCAGGTCATGCAGCCTGGTTCCCTCCGCGGAAGCGTCCGAGCCAGACGACTGGGGGAGCTGTTCGCAAATTCTCACCGATCCCGGACAGCGCAGCCAGCGGGACGACGCAGAGGGTGCATATTTCGCGTGATCGCTCAAAATAGGCTTTCCGCGGCATGCCACACAGCCGGACGGCATCCCTGCCGCTGGATTAACCACGACGAACTCCCCGCGATCTTGGATATCAGCATCCAGGGCAATTTGCGCTGTCTGGATTGTTCGACGGCTTGCCTACGGTGCTCGGGCAGTATGGATGCGCAGTTCTTTACCTCCACACACCAAGTTCTGCCGTGGGGATCGGTGGCGAGGATATCCTCGCGCTGTACCCCCGACGTGATCGGGTCTACAGTCCAGTCGCGGGACGTCAGGAGGCGGGCCGCGGCCGATTGGCCGCGAGCCCCTTTGTTGCGCTGAGCAGCGCTCATTTACGCCAGTGACTTACGTTCCGCCACCGGCGCGCCGTCTACATCCAGCCAGCGCATCACGGCGAACACGGGGGTCCATATGGTACCAAACTCGGCGTGTTTATAGCTGTCGGCCGAAATGCCTACCACCGGATAATGGTTGTGCGGATCGGCATCCCGGCCCCAGGCTACCGCGCCAGCCAGTTGCCCGAGGGCACGCGTGCCCGCAACCGACCCGGTTTCGTATAGAAGCTGCATGCGCGGCTCGTCCACGGTGGCTAGCGCCACGGACAGGATGGATTCCCACCCCTTTTTGCTCTTCACGGGGCTGAGTTGGTCCAGTTTCACCGGGCCCAGGTACAGGGCCTGGGTAACCTTTCCCTCAGGCTTCCCGTCGAGCCAGGCTATGTAGCCGGACTCGAACGAAAACGGGTCGACGATGAGTTCCGTACCGCGCGGCAAGTGCTCGTCGTTCTGCCCGCACACCCATTCACCATCCTGCTTGCGCAAGCGCAGCAGCGTGTGTGTGTTGGAGGATTGCACGCCGCGCGCCAAGCCGGCGAGGGCTTCGTTCATTTTGCCAATGTCAGCGGGAGGGGTGTTGCCGAAAATAGATACGTGCGTGTTCATGGTCTGGTTCCTTTTAAAGTGTTTGCGTGTTGGATGCTGCAAATTTCCCCAACTCAGCAGCGAAGTCCACAAGCTGCTCAGTATCGAGCGCACTGAATCGTTCGTGTCCATGGTCGGGTTCCTTTTAAAGTGTTTGCGTGTTTAGGATGCTGCTGCAAATTTTCCCAACTCGGCAGCGAAGTCCACAAGCTGCTCAGTGTCGAGCGCGCTGAATCGTTCTACGCCGAACTGGGTGAGGATGCCCACGGCGGAATCGTAATCCGATTCCACCAAGGCGGTAAACCTGTCGAACAGAGCGGAACGCAATTCCAGGGGGGACGGTTCCACAGGCGGGACCGCTGTAGCGATCTGCGTAGCGGCGCACTCCGGCGCTGCGGTTTCCCCCTCAACCGCCGGGTTGGTTTTTCTGGGGCCCGGTTTTGGACCACGTTTTTTGGGCGCTTCCGGCAGCGGACCTTGCTCCGAGGAGGAGGTTGCACCGGTATCCCGGATGGATTCCACCAGCACCGGCACACCTACATCGACCAGCACCTGCATAGTCAACTCGTCGCTCAGTATGATTGGTTCTTGGAACGTCAGTTTAAAAGCCATGCTTAACTCCTATGATTAATACAACGATGACCCCTTGGTTAAATTACGCACTGTTTCTCGGTGCGACTGCTCGATAAGAGCCTGTATTTCTGCGGACAAACTGCGGTGATTATGCTGCGCCAGGAATTCCAATTTTCCGCGTATCACCCCTGTAGTGTACACATGGAGCGTGTTGTTCGGTTTGGTTTCATGCATTTTAACGTACTCCAATGGCAAGTGTGTGCCAATATAACACAGTTTGTGGCTGGATAGTAAATTATTTTTAGCTTGCCAGGTACTAGATTGTGTGCCACTATATCACATCATGTCAAGGAGGCAAATATGTGCAATAACGATACCGAGCCGGGTGGCTGGACCACGCTTATTTTATTGGTGTTATACGCGGCCTGCATAGGGCTGCTGGGATACTTTTTCTATGGACTTTTGAGTGGTCATCATGGGTGATTGCGTCGTCATGGTGTGGTTGGAGGCCATTAAATGAACATCACCTATCTGTTGAAGCCTGAGTTGCTGGCTCTGCTACCTCGTGGGGTTGAGGTGGTAACCGGCGGCGGGACCGAGGTGAACGTGCTGCTGGCGTCGGGGGAGCGGATTCCCCTGGTGCACTTCATGGTGGCCGTGCCACTGGGCAGGGTGGCGCCGTGATCCTGCGCCACTGTCAGGAAATCGCCGCCGATTGGTTACGCAACCGGGCTGCCGGCGGTTTGCTGGCCGACGTCGGGGCCGGCAAGACGGCAACCGTGCTGCGCGCCCTGGGGAACCACCGCGCCTTGGTGGTGGCGCCCAAACGGGTAGCCCAATTAGCATGGCCGGAGCAGATAGACCAGTGGGCGCCGGGGCGCTCCTGGTCTATCCTGCACGGCAAAAAAGGGGACTACGGCGCAGACATCCTGCTGACCAACCCGGAACAGCTGGAGAACGTGCTGGCCAGCGATATGCCGGACACGCTGATCCTCGACGAATCCCATATCTGGCGCAATGGGGTAGGCACCAAGCGGTTCAAGGTTTTGCAGCAAGCTATGCCCCGGTTCAAGCGGCGCTGGTCAATGACCGCCACCCCCGCCCCGCGGGCGCTGGAAAACCTGTGGGCGCAAGCCTATCTGCTGGACGGGGGCAAAGCACTGGGAAAATATTACACCGCCTTCCTGCAAAACTACTTCTACAAGACGGCCTGGGACAAGCACCACTTGCGCATGCACCCGTGGACCCAGGACGAGGTATACGAGCGCGTAGGGGAGTTGTTCCACCGTACCCAGATGCCTCCTGCGCAGTTGTACGAGCACACTATCCAGGTTGATCTGCCTGAAGCAGTGCGGCGACAAATTGCCGGCATAGAGCGGGACTTGGAGGACGATTTGCGAGAGCGCGTCCGCGGCGGCGAAATTGGCGGCGCCATGGCAAACAAAATGCGGCAACTGGCCAGCGGGGCTGTGTACGACGGGTTCGGTAACTGGGAAAGGGTGCACAACGCCAAGCTGGATGCTTTGAGCGAGTTGATCGACAGCATGCAAGGCAATCCGTTGCTGGTATTCTACGAATTCGAGCACGAACGGGAGCGCATCGTAGGGAAGTTTGGCCTGAAGCATTGGCTAGGCCGTGGTTCCGGGGACGAAGGGGCCGTTTTGTTCGCCTGGAACCAGGGGCAGATTGCCGTGCTGCCTATGCAGGTATCTGCCGGGGTGGGCCTGAACATGCACTTGTTCGGGGGCAGCAAACACTGTTGCTTTTTCACCCTTCCGTGGGATTTGGCGCAGTACATCCAGGCGGCCGGCCGGCTGCGGCCAAACCTCAACCCGGTATTCGTTCACAGCCTGATTGTGACCGGGAGCATAGAGCAGCGCGTGGTGTGGCCGGCGCTGCTGGCCAAGCGCAGCGTGGAGAATGCGTTGCTGGATTACTTTGCCGGCGCGAAAGAAAAGGGCTGAAACGTGTAAAAGTTTCAGCCCTTTAGGGGTAGCAGTGGACGGTGTGGGGCCGTGCTGCATTGACGGATTGTTTCCTGCAAGTTACCTTGCAGGCTGGGTAAACGACGCCGCCGCGGTCAATATACCATTGGTTGTGCCGGCACACAATAGGGCCACAACTTATGCGATTTTTGACCTCGCTGGACTACTTACCTCAATTTTCGGAGTTGATCTGCATCGACTTCGAAACCACTAGTCTCACCAACTTCTCGCCGCGATGCAAACCTTTCGGACCCAAAACCCGTATCGGGGAATGGTCATACGCCGAGTACCTGGCCTTACACACGGAAACCGTAATAGATTATCGGCAGCGCGCCCGCATACTGGCCGCTGCCTGGTTCGAGGGGGCGGAGTTGAAAAGCGCCGCATGGGATTTGGATGCACTCGGGGCAGCCGGGCGCCGGAAATTGATCCATCACGCCCTGCACGGGCGCGTCGTGGTCGGGCACAACCTGCCATTCGATCTTTCGTGGGCTAGCTGGTACTCCAACGCCCGTCCGCGTGCCGCCATAGACACCCTGCTGTGGGCGCGCATACTGATGCCGGACCGTGCGTTGGGGTTCGGCAAGCCTTACTCGCTCGACGCCCTTTCCGGCAATACCCTGGACAAACGCTATCAGCGCCCGGAAAACTGGTGTGTATCCCCGCTGGTGCACCAACACTATGACTACTGCCTGGGCGACGTGGCCGCCCCGCTGGCGCTGGTTGGCGCCTGGCAACTACTGCCCCGGCTGGAGGCACACAAGAACGACCCCTACACTCTGGCGCTGCTGCAATTGCCTATCCTGCTGGCGCGCATGCACCACCGCGGCCTACCCATCGACGAACCCTATCTGGGGCTGCTGGCGGAGCAGGAACGGGCCCTGGCTGGGCAGAAACGCATAGAGCTGGTGCAGACGTGGCCGGCGCTGCGTCAGTTTGGGAGCAGCCTGACTGAGGGAGGTGTTACCGACAAACTGCGGGACGCCGTGCTGCAAGCCTTGCGCGAAGATGGTGTGCACGTGGACAAGCTGGACAAGAAGGCAGTAGCTTTTGCCGGCGGCGGGACCAGTCCCGGATGGGTGCTCAGGTCGGCGATGGAGTCGGCCAAGAAAACCGTGGGCACACTGGACTCCGTGGTCGACCACCTGGACGTGTCCGGGGGGCTACATCCGCTGTTCACGACCAACACCAATACGCTGCGCATGAGTTCTGCATGCCCCAACTCCCAGAATTTCAAACGTACCGACGAGTTCCGCGCCATCGTGCGCGCCCGCGCCGGCTGGAAAATCCTGTCGCTGGACTATTCGGCCATCGAACTGCGCATCGCGGCGCAACTGGCGCAGAAGATGAAAACCACGGCTACCGTCAAATATGTCAGGGAGGCACAGTCAATGGCCGCCATGGGGGTGTTGCCGCCGCGCCAGGAAGTGCCACAACGCGATTCCGGCGTGGAGGCATGGGTGAGCTACCTGCGCGCCGAGTTGGCGCATTGCTTTGCACATTCCGACGGTCAGATGATGCGCTTGTTCCAGGATAAGCTGGACCCACACTTGGCCACCGCCCTGAAGATGGTGGGTGAACCAGACCCATTCGGGCGGCTGCGCGCCGATGACGGGTCGCTGAAGAAGTTGCTGGCGCTGGAGAGGCAGAACGCCAAGCCGCTCAACTTCGGGCTGTTGTATGGGCTGTCCGCCGAGACTCTGCACGAATACGGCGTGACCGAGTTTGGCCTGGACTGGGATATCGGGAAAGCTATCGCAGACCGGGCGGCATGGTTCGGCTTGTATGCGGACATCAGGCTGTGGCAGATGTTGACCAAGGCGGAGTGCCGCACCCACGGTGAGGAAGGGCCGGATGAGGGTGACGGAAAGCACAGGCGCTGGAAGGTGCGCACCCTCACCGGCCGGGTGATGATAGTGGACCAGTTTACACGCGCGCTGAACTATCAGGTTCAAGGTTCTGGAGCCGATCTGCTGTACTTGGCGGCCAACAAACTGACTTTTTCCGAGGAGTTCCTGACCAACCTGATACACGACGAGTTGCTGTTTCACGTCCCGGAAAGTTTGCTGGACGAGGTGGAGGCCGACGCGCGGGCGGCCATGATGGGGGCCGGCAGGTTGCTGCTACCGGATGCGGGGGTGGAAGTGGAAAGTAACGTAAGCGATACGTGGAGGCATTGATGAGCAGAACGAAAATGTTGGAAACGGATTACGAGCAACTAGCGAAGGAAAGCTGCGAGGAGTCCGGGATACCATGGGATTACGCCACCGGCATCATGAAAGTGGAGGTGATGGACGCCAAGACATGCAGCAAGTTCCTGGGGCAAACGATCCGCTCCGGGGGTTACCTGATCCCGTACTGGACCGAGGAGGGGCTGCCGCTGCTGCTGGACCATGTGAACCGGTACGGCAGGATTCGCCGTCTGGGGCCGAACGTCGCGTCGGCCAAGTACATGCAGCCAATTGACACCCGCAACGAGGTGTATTTCCCACAGGGGTTTTACAAGCTGGCCAGGGCGCTGGGGTGGGCCGTCATAACCGAGGGCGAGCGCAAGGCGGCCAAGGCTGTCATGCACGGCATACCGTGCTGCGCCGTCGGGGGAGTGGATTCCTGGCGGGGCAGCGACGGTGCCTTGCATGCGGACCTGGCCCGGCTGCGCGAGGTGGTGCCACACCTGCTGGTACTGGGCGACGGCGATTGCCAGGACAACAGATTCGCCAGCGGAGGCTTGCAGCAGTTGGCTGTTGAGTTGCGCGCGCCGTTCCGCATCGTGCCCCCGGCGGCCGGCAAGCTAGACGATTGGCTGGTACTCAACGACGACGATACCGACACGGTGTTGCGCAAGCTGCGCGCTTGGTCCGGCGAGCCCGCGGCGGTGGGCGGCAACGTGATCGACGCGATCAACGCGGAATGGGGACTGGTGCGATTCCCCACCACCTTCGTCCACATCTCCGACGGCAAGTTGGTGGACGAGAGGGCCATGCGGCTGCTGCTCGCCCACCTCCCGGAGCAGCACTCCGGCAGGGGCCACACCCGTATACCGGCGCTACAGCATTGGCTGCGGCATCCAGACAGGCGTACTTACGATCACATGGTATACGAGCCGCGCAGAGAGATAGTTGGCGCTTACAATCTATGGACCGGATTCGGCGTGGAGCCTGTCGAAGGGGACTGCCAGCCGTGGCTGGACCTGGTTTGCTACCTGTTCGGTGGCGACACGGCGGTGATTGACTGGTGGGACAAGAGGATGGCCTTGACGGCCCAGACCGGGTGCAAGTTGCCATGGGCGCTGCTGCTGTGGGGGACCATGACCGGTATAGGTAAATCCACGCTCGGGCGCGGGCTGGCCAAGATGTACGGGAGGCACGGTTGCGTTATACCAGCGCACCAGCTGTTTGATTCCTTCAACGGCAGTTGGGCTAAGGCCACGTCGCTCGTGGTAGTGGAGGAGCGGGACGGGGACTCGAAGATGAAGCGGGCGCACGCCGATCAGTTCAAGGCCATGCTCACCGAGGACACGCTGGTGGTCAACGAGAAATTCCAGCCGCGGTATTCGATAGCCAACCGGATCATGTTCGTGCTCACAAGCAATCACCCGGACGCCTACCACATAGACAGCGTTGATCGCCGCTATCTGGTGATCGAGACGCCGACGGTGCGCAAACCGGGCCTGCTGCGGGTGGTGAACGAGTGGGTGGATGCGGGGGGGGTGGGCCACGTGCTGCACAGGTGGCTGAACATGGATATCAGCGGCGTCAACGGTCAGGAACAGCCGCCTATGACCGCTGCCAGGGCCGAGATGGTGGAGATGTCTTACTCGGACC
>Ga0315281_10000644_pt1 | contig 48986 bp, 45 predicted proteins | sample YL17G07_0_MG_FD_204540 | JGI IMG/M metagenome (GOLD analysis project Ga0315281, IMG submission 204540) | Sediment microbial communities from Yellowstone Lake, YNP, Wyoming, USA - YL17G07_0 | ecosystem: Environmental > Aquatic > Freshwater > Lake > Sediment | place: USA: Wyoming | collected...
CGAGGATTTCGACAAGCGCATCATCGATTACCTCATCGACGAATTCAAAAAGGACAGCGGCATCGACCTGCAGAAGGATCCGCTTGCCTTGCAGCGCCTGAAGGACGCCGCCGAGAAGGCCAAGATCGAACTCAGCACGGCGCAGTCGACCGAGATCAACCTGCCATACGTCACCGCCGATGCGTCGGGACCGAAGCATCTCAACATCAAGCTGTCGCGCTCCAAGCTGGAAGCGCTGGTCGAAGATCTGATCGCGCGCACCATCGAGCCGTGCAAGGTGGCGCTGCGCGATGCCGGCCTCAAGGCTTCGGACATCGCCGACGTGATCCTGGTCGGCGGCCAGACGCGCATGCCCAAGGTGCAGGAGGCGGTCAAGAATTTCTTCGGCCAGGAGCCGCGCAAGGACGTGAACCCGGACGAAGCGGTGGCCGTGGGCGCCGCCATCCAGGGTGGTGTGCTGGGCGGCGAAGTGAAGGACGTGCTGCTGCTGGACGTGACCCCGCTGAGTCTCGGCATCGAGACCCTGGGCGGCGTCATGACCAAGCTGATCCAGAAGAACACCACCGTCCCGACGCGCGCCGCGCAGACGTTCTCGACCGCCGAGGACAATCAGGGTGCAGTGACCGTGCACGTGCTGCAGGGCGAGCGCGAAATGGCCGTCGGCAACAAGTCGCTCGGGCGCTTTGACCTAGGCGACATCCCGTCCGCACCGCGCGGCGTACCGCAGATCGAAGTGACCTTCGATATCGACGCGAACGGCATCCTGCACGTGTCGGCCAAGGACAAGGCCAGCGGCAAGGAAAACAAGATCACCATCAAGTCGAGCTCCGGCCTCACGGATGCCGAGATCGACCGCATGGTGAAGGACGCCGAGGCGCATGCCGAGGAAGACCGCAAGGCGCACGAACTGGTGGATGCGCGCAACCGCGCCGAGGGCCTGATCCATGGCGCGCAGAAAACGATGAAGGACATGGGCGACAAGCTCGACGCCGCCGAGAAGGAGAAGGTCGAGGCGGCCATCAAGGACCTGGAGGCCGTGCTCACGGGCGACGACAAGGAAGCGATCGATGCCAAGACCGAGGCGCTGACCACGGCCAGCCACAAGATTGCCGAGCAGATGTATGCGCAAGCGCAGTCCGCTGCGGGCGCTGCCGAAACCCAGTCCGCTGCCGGTGCCGAGGGTGCATCGTCGGGCAAGGCGAACGACAATGTCGTCGATGCCGAATTCGAGGAAGTGAAGGACAATAAAAAGAAGTCGTAAGTCGACAGTCGCCGGTCGTCAGTCATGTGATGCTGGCGGCTGACGTACTGGCGACCACGGTTCCTGATGAATGGTACGGCAGGCTGTCGTGAGCAGGTAACGAGCCATCGTTATCTGCTTCGCTGCATTTGCCCCGGGACTGAAGACTGATGACTCACGACTGAAGACAAAAAGCATGGCCAAGCGTGATTACTATGAAGTGCTCGGGTTGGCGCGCAATGCCTCCGAGGCCGATATCAAGAAAGCCTATCGGCGGCAGGCGATGAAGCATCATCCGGACCGTAATCCGGACGACAAGTCGGCCGAGGCCAAGTTCAAGGAAGCCAACGAAGCCTACGAGATTCTGACGGACGCGCAGAAGCGCGCCGCGTACGATCAATTCGGCCATGCCGGGGTCGATCCCAGCATGGCGGCGGGCGCGCGCGGCGGCGGTGGTTTTCAGGGCGGCGCCGCCGGAGCAAACTTTGCCGACATTTTCGGTGATGTATTCGGCGACATTTTCGGTGGTGGCGGCGGCGGACGGCGCGGTCAGGCGTACCGCGGCGCCGATCTGCGCTACAACCTCGAACTGTCGCTGGAAGATGCAGTGCGCGGTGCTGAAGTGCGCATCCGCGTTCCGACTCTCGAGGCCTGCGACACCTGCAAGGGTAGTGGTGCCAAGGCCGGTACGTCGGCCACGGCCTGCGTGACCTGTGGCGGCCACGGACAGGTGCGCATGCAGCAGGGATTCTTCTCGATCCAGCAGACTTGTCCCGCCTGCCGTGGCAGCGGCAAGGTGATCAAGAACCCGTGCGACGCTTGTCACGGCCAGGGGCGCATCAAGGCCAGCAAGACCCTGTCGGTGAAAGTGCCGGCCGGCGTCGACGAGGGCGACCAGATTCGGCTCGCGGGCGAAGGTGAGGCCGGCGAGGTCGGCGGACCGGCGGGCGATCTGTATGTGCAGGTGCGTCTCAAGCCGCACGACCTTTTCAAACGCGATGGCGACGACTTGCACTGCGAGATGCCGGTGAGCTTTGCCACGGCAGCGCTCGGCGGCGACATGGAGATCCCGACCCTCGATGGGCGCGCCAATCTCAAGATTCCGGCCGGCACCCAGACCGGCAAGGTGTTTCGCTTGCGCGGCAAGGGCGTGCGCAATGTGCGCTCGCATGAAACCGGCGATCTCTATTGTCATGCGAGCGTCGAGACCCCGGTCAATCTCAACAAGCGCCAGAAGGAATTGCTCGAAGAATTCGAGGCGAGCCTGCGCGAGGGCAGCGCGCACCATAGTCCGCGCGAGCAGTCCTGGGTGGAGAAGCTCAAGACGTTTCTCGGATAAGTGCCAGCGTACTGGAATATCCGGAACGCCCGTTACGTCTTGCTTCCAAGGCACAACTTAAAGGGGCATGTGATGTCAGCTTGGTGGAAGTGGAGCAATGCCGTGGATACCAGCCGGCGCCGGATGGTGAGCAGCCTGGCATTGTTTGGCGGGTTGGTAGCGGGCACGGGTGCGGCTCGTGCCGAGGACAAGACGGCAGAGGAAAAATCGGCGCGCTTCCCGGGTGACCCGCCCGAACATTACGTTGTTTACCAGATCAACAAGCCGGAGGCCGAGTACCACGACCACATCGTGTTCTCGGTGGGCGCGATGCTCCGCCAGTACGGTGACAACATCAAGATCGCCGTGGTCGCATTTGGCCCCGGTATTCATGCGCTACTCAAGAATCCGCGCCGCCCGGTGACCCAGACGATACGCGAAAAGATCGCCTCGCTCTCCGACTATGGCGTGGACTTCTATGCCTGCGGCAATACCCTCAAGTCACTCAGGCTGACCGAGAAAGACGTCGTGCCGTTCGCCAAGGTGGTTGAAGTCGGCGCCTCGACGCTGATGGAACTGCAAAAGCAGGGTTATGCCTATATCAGTTGGTAAGCTGGACGGTCTGCGCGCTCCGTTGTAAGTTGGCTGGCGCCTGCGCGTCTACTGCAGGAGTGCCCCAGCCACGAGGTGTCGTCATGCTCATTCGCCGTCCGCCGGATATACAGTCTTCCGAAATCACCGAACGGAATCTCTATCTTAATCGCCGCCAGTTTCTGGTTGCGGCTGGCGTAACACTGGGCGCGGCGTTAACCGGTGAATCACTGTTGGCGGCTCCAACCGCTTTTCCGGATCTGCGCAAGAGCGTGTTGAGCGCGAGCGAGCCGCCCAACAGCCTGCGCGAAATCACCACCTACAACAATTTCTATGAGTTTGGCACCGACAAGGCCGAGCCGGCACAGAACGCGCACACGCTGGTGACGCATCCTTGGACGGTGCGTATCGATGGCGAGGTAAAACGGGCGCAAAGTGTGGATGTCGCAACGCTCATGCGCTGGTCGCCGCCCGAGGAACGCATCTACCGGATGCGCTGTGTCGAGGCCTGGTCGATGGTGATTCCGTGGGTTGGCCTGCCGCTCGCTGCCATCATCAAGCACGCCGCACCGACCAGCCGCGCGAAGTATATTGAGTTCACAACCTTGAATGATCCGAAACAGATGCCCGGCCAAAGCCGCGCCGTGCTCGACTGGCCCTATGTGGAAGGCCTGCGCATGGACGAGGCTATGCACCCGCTTACGATTCTGGCGGTCGGCCTGTACGGCGACACACTGCCAAACCAGAACGGTGCGCCGTTGCGGCTAGTGGTGCCGTGGAAGTATGGCTTCAAGAATGGCAAGTCGATCGTGCGCATCCGCTTCACCGAGCAGCAACCAGCCACCAGCTGGAGCAAGGCCGCGCCGGGCGAGTACGGTTTCTATGCGAATGTGAACCCGGCGGTCGATCATCCGCGCTGGAGTCAGGCCAAGGAGCGGCGTCTCGGCGAGTTCATCAAGCGCCCGACACTGCCGTTCAACGGCTACGCCGAGCAGGTGGCGTCGCTCTACAGCGGCATGGATCTGCGCAAATTCTATTGACGACAACTTCTGAAAATACCCTCTCCCTCCGGGAGAGGGTCAGGGTGAGGGGAGTTGCGCGCATGCATGAACTATCCCCTCATCCTCGCCTTCTCCCGGAGGGAGAAGGGATCGCCACTTATTCGAGTTTTCCTGACGCATGAAATCATTGGCTCGTTTCAAGGCGGTGCTGTTCACACTGTGTCTCGTGCCGCTCGCGCGGCTGGTGTTTCTCGCGTACAGCGACCGGCTCGGCGCCAACCCGATTGAGTTCGTGATCCGCTCGCTCGGCACCTGGACGCTGACCCTGCTGCTCATCACGTTAAGCATCACGCCGTTGCGCCGCCTGACTGGCTGGAACAGCCTGATTCGCGTACGACGCCTGCTCGGCCTGTTTGCCTTCTTCTACGCCGGCCTGCACTTTCTGGCCTATGCCGGGGTCGATCAGTTCTTCGATCTGACGGCGATCCTGGCCGATGTCGTGAAGCGCCCGTACATCACCGTCGGATTTACCTGTCTGGTTCTGCTCATTCCGTTGGCCGTGACTTCCACCAACGCCATGCAGCGGAGACTTGGCGGCCGGCGCTGGCTACTGCTGCATCGTCTCGTCTACCTGATCGCGGCGGGCGGGGTGCTGCACTACTTTCAACTGGTGAAGAAAGACATCACCCAGCCGGTTCTGTACGGCTTGGTGCTGGGGGCGTTGCTCGGGGTACGTCTGTGGTGGCGCTGGCAATCAGCGCGCGCCGTGGCTAATCGCCAGCCGGGGTGATGCGGAATTCAAGCACCTGATTGTTGGCCGCGAGGGTTTCGGCCAGGCGGCGGGGGTCGTCACGCTTGCCGGTGCGGATCACCATGCTGTATTCGTACAGCTTGCCTTCATCCTTGAGTGCATAGCTCAGGTCGGCAACGCTGAAGCCGTGCTCACTGATGAGCGCGCGCAACTGGTCTTCAGGCAGCGCCTCGTGGCGACGGAAGCGGATATCCAGACGTGAGTAATAGAGCGCCGGCATAATCATTTCGATGCGGCGGAACACCGACAGCGTGCCGAGGGTGAGCACGGTGCCGACCGCCGCCGGAAAGTAAAAACCAGCGCCGACCAGAATGCCGATAGCTGCCGTGATCCAGATGGACGCGGCGGTGGTGAGCCCGCGCACCGTCAAACCTTCCTTGAGAATCACCCCGGCGCCGAGGAAACCGATGCCGGTCATGATGCCCTGCGCCATGCGCGTCGGATCGACACGCAGGGTTTCGACCGTGGCCCCCGGGAACAACACCCACTGGTAAACGGTCAGCTGCATGAGCAGGCTCGATGCCGTGCACACCAGGGTGTGGGTGCGGAACCCGGCCGGGCGGCCGTGATAGGTGCGCTCCAGGCCGATCAGCCCGCCGGCGAGCGTGGCCAGAGTGAGGTGCAGCAGAATGGTGAGATATTCTTTTTCCATATTCTTAATTAAAGTCCATTTTGCGTCGTTTTGCTGCCGGTCCTCATTCCCCTTGGCCGCGCAAATCAATTATCCTTGGTTAAAGACCGCCAGCAGGGGAACAGCATGACACGTATTGCCATCAGTGGTGTGAGCGGGCGCATGGGGCGCACCCTGGTCGAGGGGTGTCACCAGGGCCAGGGAATGCGCCTCGGCGCCGCCGTCGACCGGAGCGGCAGCCCGGCGATCGGAGCCGATGCCGGCGAGATCAGCGGCCTCGGGCGCGTGGGCGTGACCGTGGACGCGGATCTCGGCGCGCTGCTCGGCCAGTTCGATGTGCTGGTGGACTTCACCCGCCCGGAGGCCAGCCTCGGCTACCTGGAAATCTGCCGCCAGGCCGGCAAGAAGATGGTGATCGGCACCACCGGATTCGACGCTGCCGGCAAGGCCGCGATTGCCGCGGCCGCCAAGGACGTCGCCATTGTATTCGCACCCAACATGAGCGTGGGCGTGAACCTGTGCCTCAAGCTGCTCGACACAGCCGCGCGCGTGCTGGGCGAAGACGTGGACATCGAAATCATCGAGGCCCACCACCGCCACAAGGTGGATGCCCCCTCCGGCACGGCGCTGCGCATGGGCGAAGTGGTGGCGCAGGCGCTGGGGCGCGATCTCAAGGACTGCGCGGTGTACGGGCGCGAGGGCGTCACCGGCGAGCGTCCGCGCGCGACCATCGGTTTTGCCACGGTGCGCGGCGGCGATATTGTTGGCGACCACACCGTGCTGTTCGCCGGCCTCGGCGAACGCGTCGAGATTACCCACAAGGCGTCGAGCCGCATGACTTTCGCGCAGGGCGCGCTGCGCGCGGCGCTTTGGCTGCAAGATCGCAAAAGCGGCCTTTACGACATGCAGGATGTGCTCGGGCTGCGCGAATAACGGTCGTCTGCAATCGTGGTGTCTCGATTTGAAAAAAACGTTGCTGTTTTGCGCATTTCGGGCGTGAAGCGCGTTGCTTTAACTCATACCGTCACGTAAAATTCTTTTTCAGCAGGAACACCCTTTTTCACAGAAATCCCAAGCGGGAGAGGTGCCGTGCGGTTTATGGCCACTCCCGCTTTTGCACGCCTACGCCTGGAGGTATTCAGCTGATGCGGTCCGCGCTGCTTGCCCTCGAAGACGGCTCCCTTTTTACCGGGGAAGGTATCGGCATTTCCGGCCAATCGGTGGGCGAGGTGGTGTTCAACACTGCCATGACCGGCTACCAGGAGATCCTGTCCGATCCCTCCTATGCCCGGCAGATCGTAACGCTTACTTACCCGCACATCGGCAACACCGGCACCACGCCCGAAGATATGGAGTCCGGCAAGGTCTACGCCACCGGGCTCGTGATTCGCGACCTGCTGCGGCGCGTGAGCAACTGGCGCTCGGAACTGCCGCTCTCGGATTTTCTGCGAAAACAGAAAGTGGTCGGCATTGCCGGCATCGATACCCGCCGCCTCACGCGCCTGCTGCGCGAGAAGGGCGCGCAAAACGGCTGCATTGTCACGGTCGACGAGGGCGGCAAGATCGACAAGCGGGCCGCCGTGGCCGCGGCGCGCGCCTTCGAGGGCCTGAAGGGCATGGACCTCGCCAAGGTGGTAACCACCAAGGAGTCCTATGACTGGCATGAAGGCACCTGGGAACTCGGCCAGGGCAATCGTAAAAACGCGGCAACCCGTTTCAAGGTGGTGGCGTTCGATTTCGGCGTGAAGCGCAACATTCTGCGCATGCTCGCTGATCGCGGTTGCGCCGTGACCGTGGTGCCGGCCAAGACCAAGGCCGCGGACATACTGGCCACGAAGCCCGACGGCGTGTTTTTGTCGAACGGCCCGGGCGATCCGGAGCCCTGCGATTACGCGATCGAGGCCATTCGTGCGATCGTCGCAACAAAACTGCCGGTGTTCGGCATTTGCCTCGGCCATCAGTTGCTCGGCCTGGCTTCCGGCGCGCGCACCCTGAAAATGAAATTCGGCCACCATGGCGCCAACCATCCGGTGGTGGACGTGGACAGCGGCCGGGTCATGATCACCAGCCAGAATCATGGCTTCGCGGTGGACGAGGGCAGCCTGCCGTCGAACCTGCGCGTCACGCACCGTTCGCTGTTCGATGGCACCATTCAGGGCCTGGCGCGCACCGATGCCCCGGCGTTCTGCTTCCAGGGTCACCCGGAAGCGAGCCCCGGCCCGCATGACGTGGCGCCGCTGTTCGACCATTTCATTTCGCTCATGCAGCAACGCAAGCCCGCCTGAACCATGCCGAAGCGCACCGATATAAAAAGCATCCTGATCATCGGCGCCGGTCCGATCGTGATCGGCCAGGGCTGCGAGTTCGATTATTCCGGCGCGCAGGCCTGTAAGGCGCTGCGCGAAGAGGGCTACCGCGTCATTCTGGTGAATTCCAACCCGGCCACTATCATGACCGACCCGGAGATGGCCGACGCCACCTACATCGAGCCAGTCACCTGGCAGACGGTGGCGAAGATTATCGCGGTCGAGCGCCCGGACGCACTGCTGCCGACCATGGGCGGCCAGACCGCGCTCAACTGCGCGCTCGACCTCGATCGCGAAGGCGTACTCGAGAAGTTCGGCGTGGAAATGATCGGCGCCAAGCGCGAGGCCATCGACAAGGCCGAGGACCGCGAGCTGTTCAAGAAGGCCATGGAGTCCATCGGACTCGGCGTGGCGCGCGGCGCGATCGCGCACTCCATTGAGGAAGCGCTGCAGGTGCAGGCCATGATCGGCTTCCCGGCCATCATCCGCCCGTCCTTCACCCTCGGTGGCTCGGGCGGCGGCATCGCCTACAACAAGGAAGAATTCGTCACCATCTGCGAGCGCGGCCTGGATGCCTCGCCGACGCGCGAGCTGCTGATCGAGGAGTCGCTCATCGGCTGGAAGGAATACGAGATGGAGGTGGTGCGCGACAAGAAGGACAACTGCATCATCATCTGCTCGATCGAGAACTTCGATCCGATGGGCGTGCACACCGGCGACTCGATTACCGTGGCGCCAGCGCAGACGCTGACCGACAAGGAATACCAGATCATGCGCGACGCTTCGATCCTGGTGTTGCGCGAGATTGGTGTCGAGACCGGCGGCTCAAACGTGCAGTTCGCCATCAATCCGAAAGACGGGCGCATGGTGGTGATCGAGATGAATCCGCGCGTGTCGCGTTCCTCGGCGCTCGCCTCCAAGGCCACCGGCTTTCCCATCGCCAAGGTCGCTGCCAAGCTCGCGGTCGGCTATACGCTGGATGAATTGAAGAACGACATCACCGGCGGCAAAACCCCGGCGTCGTTCGAGCCGACGATCGATTATGTCGTCACCAAGTTCCCGCGCTTCACTTTCGAGAAGTTCCCCAAGGCCGATGCCACGCTCACCACGCAGATGAAATCGGTGGGCGAGGCCATGGCGATTGGCAGGACTTTTCAGGAATCGTTCCAGAAATCGCTGCGCTCGCTGGAAATCGGTTCTTACGGCCTCGAACCGAAACTCGATCCACTGCTCGACAAGGATGCCGCGCGCAAGAAGCTCATGCAGGAACTGCGTGTGCCCGGCGCCGAGCGCGTCTGGTACATCGCCGATGCGTTCCGTTTCGGCATGTCCCTGGACGAGATCTTCGCGCTTACTTTTATCGATCCCTGGTTCCTGGCCCAGCTGGAGGAACTTGTGCAGATCGAAGGCGAGATCGTGAAATCGAAGAAAAAGATTCCGACCGCCGAACGTCTGCGCGGCTGGAAGCGCAAGGGCTTTTCCGACCGGCGGCTTGCCCAGCTGCTTTCGACCAGCGAAGAGAAACTGCGCAAGCTGCGCCACAAGCTCAAGGTGCGCCCCGTGTACAAGCGCGTGGACTCGTGCGCCGCGGAGTTTTCCACCGCCACCGCTTACATGTACTCCACGTATGAAGAGGAGTGCGAGGCGGCGCCGGAGAAAAAAGACAAGATTATCGTGCTCGGCGGCGGCCCGAACCGCATCGGCCAGGGCATCGAGTTCGACTACTGCTGCGTGCATGCCTCGTTCGCGCTGCGCGATGATGGCTACCAGACGATCATGATCAACTGCAACCCGGAGACCGTGTCGACCGACTACGACACCTCCGACCGGTTGTACTTCGAGCCATTGACGCTGGAAGACGTGCTCGAAGTAATAAAACTCGAAAAACCGAAAGGCGTGATCGTGCAGTACGGCGGACAGACCCCGCTCAAGCTGGCGCGTGCCCTGGAGAAAAACGGTGCGCCCATTATCGGCACCACACCGGATTCGATTGACGTCGCCGAGGATCGCGAGCGTTTTCAAAAATTGATCAAGAAGCTGAAGCTGTTGCAGCCGCCCAACGCCACGGCACGCGCCGCGGACGAGGCCATCAAGCTGGCTGAGAAGATCGGCTACCCGCTGGTGGTGCGACCGTCGTACGTGCTCGGCGGGCGCGCCATGCAGATTGTGCACACGCGCGAGGAACTCGAAACCTACATGCGCGAGGCGGTGCGCGTGTCGGAAGACTCACCGGTGCTGCTCGACCGCTTCCTGAACGACGCCACCGAAGTGGATGTGGACGCGGTCAGCGACGGCAAGGCCGTGATCATCGGCGGCATCATGGAGCACATCGAGGAGGCCGGCGTGCATTCCGGCGACTCGGCCTGCTCGCTGCCGCCGTACAGCCTGTCGAAAAAGATCCAGGACGAGCTGCGCCGCCAGACGGTGCAGATGGCCAAGGCACTCAAGGTCGTGGGGCTGATGAACGTGCAGTTCGCCGTGAAGGGCAACGATATCTACGTGCTCGAGGTCAACCCGCGTGCCTCGCGCACCGTTCCCTATGTGTCCAAGGCCACCTCGCGGCCGCTCGCCAAAATCGCGGCGCGCTGCATGGCCGGCCAGTCGCTTAAATCACAGGGCGTTGCCGGCGAGATCATCCCCGACTACTACTCGGTGAAAGAAGCGGTGTTCCCGTTCATCAAGTTCCCGGGCGTGGACACGGTGCTCGGCCCGGAAATGAAATCAACTGGTGAGGTGATGGGCGTCGGGCGCACGTTCGGCGAAGCCTTCGGCAAGTCGCAGGCCGCCGCTGGCGCCGAGATTCCGCGCAGCGGCCGCATGTTCATCAGTTTGCGCGATGCCGATCAGAAGGCCGGTGTCGAAGTGGCGCGTTATTTTGCCTCGAACGGTTTCGAGCTCCTGGCCACGCGCGGCACGGCCGCGGTGCTGGAGACGGCCGGCGTGCCGGTGAAAGTGGTGAACAAGGTTTCGGAAGGCCGGCCGCATATTGTCGACATGATCAAGAACGACGAGATTGCCATCAGCCTCAACACCGTGGCCGACAAGCAGAGTGTCGCCGATTCCTATCCGATCCGGCGCGAGGCGCTGTTGCACAAGGTCACGAACTACACGACCCTGGCGGCGGCACGCGCTGCGGCCGAGGCGCATCGGCAGGCCGGCGAGTTCTCGGTCAATCGCTTGCAGGACTTGCATAAGGAAATCGCAGGGTGATCTGCGCAAACAGCAGTAAATCCATTCGGTACTTCGGAGGTTCCGGCCATGAGTAAGGTACCGTTGACGGTGGTGGGCGCCGAAAAGCTCAAGGACGAATTGCACCGCCTCAAGACCATTGACCGTCCGCGCGTCATCCAGGCGATTGCCGAGGCGCGCGCGCACGGCGACCTGTCGGAGAACGCCGAGTATCACGCCGCCAAGGAACAGCAGTCGTTCATCGAGGGACGCATTGCCGAGGTGGAGTCCAAGCTGTCCAATGCGCAAATCATCGACCCCAAGACGGTGAATGCCGAGGGACGGGTGGTGTTTGGCGCCACCGTGAAGCTGCTGGACGAAGAGAGTGGCGCGGAAGTGACCTACCAGATTGTCGGCGACGATGAGGCCGATATCGCCAAGGGCATGGTGTCGATCAGTTCGCCGATCGCGCGCGCCCTGATCGGCAAGGAATCGGGCGAGTCGGTGGAGGTGCGCGTGCCGGATGGCGCGCGCCACTACGAGATTCTCGACGTCAGTTACTAGAGTTCACGGCAACGCCACGCGTTGCTGACCCTGCACCATGACTCTCTCCGCGATGCTTCAGGCCATTGAGCGCGTCCTGCTGACCCTGTGGGTCGGCGGTCTGTGGACGACCGGGTTGGTGGTGGCACCCGTGTTGTTCCGGAACTACGAGCGCATGGTCGCCGGCGATATCGCCGGGCGGCTGTTTGCGGCGATGAGTTTGCTCGGCATGCTGTGCGGCGCGTTGCTGCTGGCCTTCAGCCTCGCACGTGCGCGACAGCGGGTGTGGCGCGATTGGCGCGCCGGCGTGCTGGTGGTCATGCTCGCCCTCACCGTTATTGGCGAGATCGGGCTGGCAGCGCGCATGCGCGAGCTCAAGGAGCTGATGACGCTTCCGCCGGTTGCGCCAGCCGTTCTGTCAGAGTTCGGGCGGTTACATGGAATCGCCAGTATTCTGTTTCTGATAAACAGCGCGTTCGGGCTGGCGCTGGTGATTTTCGGTATTCGACCGCGCGTTCAGGCCGGCAGCTGAATTTTCGGCTTGTCGGAAGGCCGGTAGATGACCGCCACCCGGCCAATGAGCTGCACCGGTTCCGCCTCGGTAGCGCGGCAGATTTGCGCGAGCAGCGCAGCGCGCGCCTCGCGTTCCCCCGCCGGCAGCTTGATTTTGAGCAGTTCATGCGTCCGCAGGGCGATGTGGACTTCCGCCAGCACCGCGGCACTCAGACCCGGATTGCCCACGGTTACCACCGGTTTGCGCGCATGCGCCTGTTGGCGCAGGTATTTTTTCTGGCGGATGTTCAGGGCCATGGTTTTTCCGTTATCTTTAATGTGTAGCCACATCATATCGCAGCCGGACATCACTTCGCATGGCCCGTTCCAAAACCAGCAATGCCTGGCTTGCCGAGCACTTCAACGACGAATTCGTGAAGCGGGCCCGCAAGGAGGGCTATCGCTCGCGCGCTGTGTACAAGCTCCAGGAGATCGATGCCCGCGACCGACTGCTCAAGCCCGGCATGACCGTGGTGGACCTCGGGGCGGCGCCCGGCGCCTGGTCGCAGTACCTGGTTGAACGGGTCGGGCGCACCGGCCGGGTGATCGCGCTCGATATCCTGCCCATGGAGGAGTTGCCGGGGGTGGAGGTGTTGCAGGGCGATTTCACCGAGGATGCCACGCTCAAGGCCCTGCTCGACGCGCTCGGCGGCCGGCCGGTTGACCTTGTAATCTCCGACATGTCGCCCAATATCAGTGGTGTGGACATCGCCGACAAGGCGCGCGCCATGTATCTTGCTGAATTGGCTGTGGATTTCGCCGCGCAGGTGCTGAAACCAGGCGGCGTTTTTCTTATGAAAGTGTTCCAGGGCTCCGGCTTCAGTGAGCTATATAAGGGAATACAGGGAAAATTTACCCGCGTGGTGTCGCGCAAGCCCAAGGCGTCACGTGCGCGCAGTGCCGAGATTTATGTCCTGGCCACCGGTTTTCACGGTGGCGCGTCGGGCAGCAGCGAATAACCCCTTGCCGGGTGCAGTTGTCCGGTGACAGCAGGCAGGGGAGAATGGAATCAATGTCCCGGTAACCAGTCATATTTAATTACATCGTCTGCGTAGAGAGGAACATCCTTGAACAATCTTGCGAAGAATTTACTGCTCTGGCTGGTTATCGCGGTCGTGCTGATGTCCGTGTTCAACAATTTCGGCAACCGCCCGGCACAGACCCGTCCGCTCGAATACTCGCAGTTCTACGCGAAGGTCACTGCCGGCAGCGTCGACAAGGTCACCATCGAAGGCCGCAAGATCGTTGGCGCGCTCAAGGGCGGCGAAGCCTTCACCACCTACAGCCCGGAGACCGACAACCGTGCGCTCATTGGCGACCTGCTCAAGAACGGCGTGCTGGTCGAAGGCAAGCCGCCCGAAGAGCAGTCGCTGCTGCTGCAGATCTTCATCAACTGGTTCCCGATGCTGTTGCTGGTCGGCGTGTGGGTGTTTTTCATGCGCCAGATGCAGGGCGGCGGCGGTGGCCGCGGCGGCGCCATGGGTTTCGGCAAGAGCAAGGCGCGCATGCTTACCGAGGAACAGAACAAGACCACGTTCGAGGACGTGGCCGGCGTGGAAGAGGCCAAGGAAGAGGTCGGCGAGCTGGTCGAATTCCTGCGCGACCCGTCCAAGTTCCAGAAGCTCGGCGGCCACATTCCCAAGGGCGTGCTTATGACCGGCAATCCCGGTACCGGCAAGACGCTGCTCGCCAAGGCGATCGCCGGCGAGGCCAAGGTGCCGTTCTTCTCCATCTCCGGTTCCGATTTCGTTGAGATGTTCGTGGGCGTCGGCGCCTCGCGCGTGCGCGACATGTTCGAGCAGGCGAAGAAGCACGCGCCGTGCATTATCTTCATCGACGAAATCGACGCGGTCGGCCGCCAGCGTGGCGCCGGTCTGGGCGGCGGACACGACGAACGCGAACAGACGTTGAATCAGTTGCTGGTCGAGATGGATGGCTTCGAGGGCAGCGAGGGTGTGATCGTCATTGCCGCCACCAACCGCCCGGACGTGCTCGATCCGGCGCTGTTGCGCCCGGGCCGCTTCGACCGCCAGGTGTATGTGCCGCTGCCGGACATCCGCGGCCGCGAGAAGATCCTCAAGGTACACATGCGCAAGGTGCCGATGGCCGATAACGTCGACGCCTCGATCATCGCGCGCGGCACGCCCGGATTTTCCGGCGCCGATCTCGCCAACCTGGTGAACGAGGCGGCCTTGTTTGCGGCGCGCGGCAACAAGCGCACGGTGGATATGAGCGACTTCGAGAAGGCCAAGGACAAGGTCATCATGGGTGCCGAGCGCCGTTCGATCGTGATGCCCGAGAAAGAACGCATGAACACCGCCTATCACGAGTCCGGGCATGCGGTGGTGGCGAAGTCCTTGCCGAACACCGACCCGGTGCACAAGGTGACCATCATCCCGCGCGGCCGCGCGCTTGGCGTGACTATGCAGCTGCCGACCGAAGACCGTTACAGCCACGACCGCGAGTCGCTGCTCTCGACCATTGCGGTGCTGATGGGCGGGCGCATCGCGGAAGAGGTGTTCATGAACCAGATGACCACCGGCGCTTCCAACGACTTCGAGCGCGCCACCGATCTGGCGCGCAACATGGTGATGCGCTGGGGCATGAGCGACCTGATGGGCACACGCGTATACGGCGACAATCAGAGCGAAGTATTCCTCGGGCGCGATGTGATGACCCACAAGAACATGAGCAACAACGTGGCCGAGGCTGTGGACATGGAGATCCGCCGCATTATCGACGAGCAGTACGCGCGTGCCCGCAAGATCATCGAGGACAACCGCGAGAAGATCGAACTCATGACCAAATCGCTGCTCGAGTGGGAGACGCTCAACGCCGAACAGCTCAGCGACATCATGGCCGGCAAGCAGCCGCGTCCGCCCGAGGACTTTACCCCGCCGAGCGCAAGCGGCGGCGCCGACCAGGACAAGGCCGCCAGCAAGCCGCCAATCGCGCCCAGCGACAAGCCGGCTGCACAGCACTGAATAATTCAAATGTAGGGTGGGTAGAGCGTAGCGAAACCCGCCGATCAATATATGATTTTGTTGGGTCAGCCGCTGGCGCGGCTTGACCCAACCTACATGAGAGGCATATTTCGTTGAGATCCTGCGAGTGTTTGGTTTTGAGTTTATGGTGAATGCGATCAAGGCCAGACTGGCGTGAACACACCGAGAAACTCAGTATTCAATACTCAATACCCAGAACTGGTTCTTGATTGTAATGGTCGTGCGCTCGATCTCACGCGCACCGCCATCATGGGGATCCTGAACGTTACCCCCGACTCCTTCTCGGACGGGGGTATTTTTTTGGCGCGCGACGCAGCCGTGGCACACGCGCTCGCGATGACCGAAGAGGGTGCGGACATTATCGACGTCGGCGGCGAATCCACGCGTCCGGGCGCGCAAGCGGTTTCCGTTCAGGCTGAGCTGGATCGGGTGATTCCGGTCATCGAAGCGATTGCGCGCGCCGTGCCGATACCGGTTTCCATTGACACCTCCAAGCCGGAAGTGATGCGCGCCGCGGTTGCGGCGGGCGCCGGGTTTATCAACGATGTGCGCGCCCTGCGCGAGCCGGGCGCGGTCGAGGCCGCCGCCGCGCTGAATGTGCCCGTGTGTCTCATGCACATGCAGGGCGAGCCGCGCAGCATGCAGCACCATCCTGCCTACACCGATGTGGCTGGCGAGGTGCGTGATTTCCTTCGGGAACGGACCGAGGTCTGTGTCGCGGCCGGCATTCCGCGCCAACGCCTGGTCGTCGACCCCGGTTTCGGCTTCGGCAAGACCGTCGAACACAACCTCGAACTCCTGCGCCGCCTCGGTGAGCTGCGTGCGCTCGGTGCGCCGATTCTGGCCGGGTTATCGCGCAAGTCCATGATCGGTGCCTTGTTCGGGCTGCCGGTGGCGCAGCGACTGCACGCGAGTGTGGTGCTGGCCTTGATCGCGGTGCAAAATGGCGCAACGATGCTGCGGGTACACGATGTGCGTGCCACCCGCGAAGCCATACGAATGTTCGAAGCGGTTTATCCGCGCACAGGGGAGAGGGCATGAGCAAAAAATATTTCGGCACCGATGGCATCCGCGGCCGCATGGGCGACGAGCCGATCACGCCACAGACCGTGCTCAAGCTTGGTTGGGCCGCCGGCCGGGTGTTCGCGAAAGGCAATACCGATCATGCCAAGGTGCTCATCGGCAAGGACACGCGCGTGTCCGGCTATCTTCTGGAGAGCGCGCTGGAAGCGGGCCTCTCGGCCGCGGGCGTGGACATCCGCCTGCTCGGGCCGATGCCGACACCGGCCATCGCCTATCTCACGCGCACCGCACGTGCCAGCGCCGGCGTTGTCATCAGCGCCTCGCACAATCCTTTCGAAGACAACGGCATCAAGTTTTTTTCCGCCGAAGGCACCAAGCTTCCGGACGAGGTCGAGAATGCCATCGAGCTGGCCATGCACGAGCCGATGACCACGGTCGGTTCGGCGCAACTCGGCAAGGTCAAGCGCTACCCGGACGCGGCCGGGCGTTACATCGAGTTCTGCAAAAGCACCTTTCCGCACCGCCTCAATCTCGACGGCCTGAAAGTGGTGGTCGATTGCGCGAACGGCGCCGCCTATCAGGTCGCGCCACTGGTATTTTCCGAACTCGGCGCCAACGTCATTCCGATCGCCAACACGCCGGACGGTTTCAACATCAATCACGAGTGCGGATCGACCTCCCCCGGTCAACTGCAAAAGGCGGTACTGGCCGAACAGGCGGATCTCGGCATCGCCCTGGACGGTGACGGCGATCGCGTGGTGCTCGTGGATCATCGCGGTGAAGTGGTGGACGGCGACCAGATGCTGTACATCATCGCCACGTCACGCCTCGCCAGCAGTCGTCTGCACGGCGGCGTGGTTGGCACGCTCATGAGCAACCTCGGTCTCGAACAGGCGCTGGCGGCGCAGAAGGTTCCGTTCCGGCGTGCCAATGTCGGCGACCGTTACGTCATGGCGATGTTGCAGCAGGAAGGCTGGGAACTCGGCGGTGAAACCTCCGGGCACCTCCTGTGCCTCGACAAGAGCTCCACCGGCGACGGCATCATCGCCGCGCTCGAAGTGCTGGCCGTGGTGCGCCAGACCGGCAAGTCGCTCGCCGAGCTCAAGGCCGGCATGCAGATCTTCCCGCAGACCATGATCAACGTGCGTATGAGTCGGCGCTTCGACCTCAAGGCCTCCGCGCCGGTGCAGAAGGCGCTGGGTGAAGTTGAAAAGGAACTCGCTGCCAACGGCCGCGTGGTGCTGCGCGCCTCCGGCACCGAGCCGGTGGTGCGCGTCATGATCGAAGGCCGCGACCCAGCCCTGGTCGCGCGTCTTGGCCAGCAGTTGGCCGACACCGTGAAGCGCGCGGCGGAAGAGGCGGCGTAAGAGTGTTTGTCATACGGCGCAATTCGCTGCGCGATGGGCAGGAGCCCGAGTGCCGCGAAGCGCATGGATGCGCGAGAGCGGCCTCATTGGCGCCATACATAATGAATTAGATTGCCGAATTAATAGGCAGCCTCCGCACCCCGCGCATTGCTTTATCCGCCTCCGGACGGTAACATCCCGCCCTCTTTTTCAGCCGAATCCGTTAAGAATCAGGGGGTCCGATGTCCAACCGTCGTCCAATCGTGGCAGGCAACTGGAAGATGAACGGCAGCCAGGCGGAGTCCGCCGCGTTGCTGGCCGGCATCAAGCAGGGTCTGGGCACGGTGAAGAAGGCGCAGGCGGTGGTGTGCCCGCCCTTTATCCTGATTCCGCTCGCCGCCAAAGAACTGGCCGGCACGGCCGCCACCTGGGGCGGCCAGAACCTCGACACCCACAAATCTGGCGCCTACACCGGCGAGGTGTCTGGACCGATGCTCAAGGATTTCGGCTGCGCCTACGTGATCGTGGGTCATTCCGAGCGGCGCGCGTTGTTCGGCGAGACCGATCAGGTGGTGGCGGAGAAATTCAAGGCCGCGCAGGACGCCGGGTTGACCCCGATCCTGTGTGTGGGCGAACTGCTGGCCGAGCGTGAGGCCAATCAGACCGAAGCGGTGGTGGCCCGGCAGCTTGATGCGGTGGTGAATCTGGTTGGCATCGGCGCGCTGGCAAAATCCGTCATCGCCTATGAACCGGTCTGGGCAATCGGCACCGGCAAAACCGCCAGCCCGCAGCAGGCGCAGGAGGTGCACCGTTTTATCCGTGCGCGCCTGGCAGCGAAGGACGCGAAGGTGGCGGATGGCTTGTGCATTCTGTACGGCGGCAGCATGAAGGGTTCGAACGCGAAAGAGCTGATCTCCCAGCCGGATATTGATGGCGGACTGATCGGCGGCGCTTCGCTCAATGCCGAAGAGTTCCTGACCATCTGCCGCGCGGCAGAATGAACAGGTCTTCAATAAACGTTTCGAGGACACCGCAATGAAAGAAATTCTGCTCGTGATTCACATGCTGACAGCCGTGGGCATTATCGGCATGGTGCTGCTGCAACAGGGCAAGGGCGCGGACATGGGCGCGGCCTTCGGAGGCGGTGGCGGTGCTTCGCAGTCGCTGTTCGGCGCGCGCGGTTCCGCGACATTCCTGAGCCGTGCCACGGCGGTACTGGCCGCGATTTTCTTTGCCACCAGTCTGGGTCTGGCCGTGGTGTACTCGCGGCAGTCTTCCGAGCAGGGGCGCAGCATTACCGAACAGGTGGCGCCGGTACCGGCCGCACCGGCAACGCAGGCACCCGCGGAGTCCGGTGCGCCGGCGGTGCCGAAATAACGGTTTAATTAGGATATACTGCTGTCCTGTTTTTTGTTCTTCGCCGAGGTGGTGGAACTGGTAGACACGCTACCTTGAGGTGGTAGTGGCGAAAGCCGTGGGGGTTCGAGTCCCCCCCTTGGTACCATAAAGTAAAAAAGCGCCTTCGTGGCTTAAATCACGGCGGCGCTTTTTTTGTGCCGCGCCACAATGCACGTCGCGTTCCGATGGCAGCGGACAGGTATATTTTATAGGGGCAGAAATCAACCTAACCTTGTGAATCATAAATAAAATCCATCCGCTTCGTGGCTTGACTTCATTCCGACGCGAAGCCTAGACTGGCCCGCACTGGGAAGGATGGGCGCGACACCCGATCGCCGCCTCACTATAACTAAATACGAGCACGGCCCATGCTGGAGAACTATCTCCCGATTCTGATTTTCATCGCGGTCGGCCTGGCGGTCGGCGTGCTCCCGATCACGTTTGGCTGGCTGCTTTCCACAAGCCGTCCGGATAGCGCGAAGCTCTCGCCCTACGAGTGCGGCTTCGATGCCTTCGAAGATTCGCGCATGAAATTCGATGTGCGCTATTACCTGGTGGCGATCCTGTTCATTATTTTCGATCTTGAGATTGCGTTCCTGTTCCCGTGGGCAGTGGCGCTGAACGAAATCGGCATGGCTGGTTTCCTCGCCATGATGGTGTTTCTCGGCGTGCTCGTGGTCGGCTTCATCTACGAGTGGAAGAAGGGTGCGCTCGAATGGGAATAGCAGGCAAACTGAACGAGGGCTGGGTCACGACCACAGCCGACAAACTCATCAATTGGGCGCAGACCGGCTCGATGTGGCCGATGACTTTCGGATTGGCGTGTTGCGCGGTGGAAATGATGCATGCTGGCGCGTCGCGCTATGACCTCGATCGCTTCGGCGTGATGTTCCGCCCCAGCCCGCGCCAGTCGGACGTGATGATCGTGGCCGGCACCCTGGTGAACAAGATGGCGCCGGCGCTGCGCAAGGTGTACGACCAGATGGCCGAACCGCGCTGGGTGATCTCGATGGGCTCGTGCGCCAACGGCGGCGGCTATTACCATTATTCCTATGCGGTCGTGCGCGGTTGCGACCGGATTGTGCCGGTGGACATCTATGTGCCCGGTTGCCCGCCCACGGCCGAGGCACTGTTGTATGGCATTCTGCAATTGCAGAACAAGATCCGTCGCACCAATACCATTGCCCGCTGAGCCCCGGATCGCATGACCGAAACCCTTCAGGCACTTGCCGCCCACGCCCGCGAAACCTTTGGGGATGCGATCGTGGGCGAGCGCATGGCGCACGGCGAGCTGACCCTCGATGTGCAGCGCGCCAGTCTGCTGAAAGTCTGCAAGCGCCTGCGCGACGACAATCTGTTGCGCTTTGATCAGCTGATCGACGTGTGCGGCGTGGACTACCTGAGTTATCGCGCCGAGTCGCCGGAAGGTGCAAGGCCTGGCCCGCGCTTCGCCGCGGTCTATCACCTGTTGTCGGTGAGCCGCAATCAGCGCCTGCGCCTGCGCGTGATGCTCGATGATGACCTGCCAATGGTCGACTCGCTGGTCGACCTGTGGCCGGCGGCCAACTGGTTCGAGCGCGAAGCGTTCGACCTGTTCGGCATCGTGTTCGAAGGCCATCCGGACCTGCGCCGCATACTCACCGACTATGGCTTCATCGGCCACCCGTTCCGCAAGGACTTCCCGCTTTCCGGTCATGTCGAGATGCGTTACGACCCGGTACAGCAGCGTGTCGTTTATCAACCGGTATCGATTGAGCCGCGCGTGCTGGTGCCGCGCGTGATTCGCGAGGAGGGCTTCGGTGACCGCAAGCCGTAATTCACGCGACACGATAACGTTGCCGAAGCAGGGGACCGACACCCGTGCCTGAGATTCGCAACTACACGATGAACTTCGGTCCGCAGCATCCGGCGGCGCACGGCGTGCTGCGCCTGGTGCTGGAGATGGACGGCGAGGTGATCGAACGCGCTGACCCGCATGTCGGCCTGCTGCACCGTGGCACCGAGAAGCTGGCGGAGTCGAAGCCGTACAATCAGTCGATCGGCTACATGGACCGGCTCGATTACGTCTCGATGATGTGCAACGAGCACGCCTATGTGCTCGCCATGGAGAAGCTGCTCGGCGTCAGCCCGCCGATCCGCGCCCAATACATCCGCGTGATGTTCGACGAGATCACGCGCATCCTGAACCACCTGTTGTGGCTCGGCGGGCATGCGCTCGATATCGGCGCCATGACCGTGTTTCTGTATGCGTTCCGCGAGCGTGAAGACCTGATGGACTGTTACGAGGCAGTCTCGGGCGCGCGCCTGCACGCGACCTATTATCGTGTCGGCGGCGTGTATCGCGACCTGCCGGACAGCATGCCGCAGTACCAGTCGTCGGCGTGGCGCCACGAGAACGAGGCGGCGCGCCTGAATGCCGGCCGTCAGGGTTCGCTGCTCGATTTCATCTGGGATTTCACCGAGCGCTTCCCGGGCTATGTGGATGAATACGAAACCCTGCTCACCGACAACCGCATCTGGAAGCAGCGCACCGTTGGCATCGGCGTGGTCACGCCGGAACGCGCGCTCGCGCTCGGCTTCACCGGCCCGATGTTGCGCGGCAGCGGTGTCGAGTGGGACCTGCGCAAGAAACAACCGTATGAAGTTTACGATCGCATCGATTTCGACATTCCGGTCGGCGTGCAGGGCGACTGTTACGACCGTTACCTGGTGCGCATCGAGGAAATGCGCCAGTCGAACCGCATTATCCGCCAGTGCGTGGAATGGCTGCGCCGCAATGCCGGGCCGGTGATCATCGACAACCACAAGCTCGTGCCGCCGAACCGCGAAGCCATGAAGGGCGACATGGAATCGCTTATTCATCACTTCAAGCTGTTCACCGAGGGTTTCTGCATACCGGAAGGCGAGGCCTACGCCGCGATCGAACACCCGAAGGGCGAGTTCGGCATTTACCTGGTATCGGATGGCGCCAACAAGCCGTACCGCCTCAAGATTCGCGCGCCCGGGTACGCGCATCTGGCGGCGCTCGGTGAAATGACGCGCGGCCACATGCTGGCCGATGTGGTGGCGATCATCGGCACCCAGGACATTGTATTCGGCGAGATCGACCGGTAATCGACATGCTCTCCAAAGAATCTCTCGATCAGGTCAAGCGCGAAGTCGCCAAGTACCCGCCGGAACGCAAGTCGTCGGCGGTGATGGCGATATTGCGCATCGCCCAGGATGAGCACGGCTGGCTGTCGGTGCCGCTCATGGATTACATCGCCGAGCTGCTCGGCATGCGTCCGATCCAGGTGTACGAGGTCGCCACCTTCTATTCGATGTACGACCTCAAGCCGGTCGGCAAACACAAGATCAGCATCTGTACCAACATCTCGTGCATGCTGTGCGGATCGGATGCCATCGTGAAGCACCTGGAGCAGCGCCTCGGCATCAAGCTCGGCGAGACCACGCCGGACAAGAAGATCACGCTCAAGGAAGTGGAATGCCTGGCGGCCTGCTGCGGCGCACCCATGTTCCAGATTGGCAAGACCTATTACGAGAACCTCACACCGCAGAAGGTGGATGAGATCCTCGCGAGCCTCAAATAATTATGGCCAACGAAACCTGCTTCCGCACCCTGCATCTCGACAAGCCGTGGACGCTCGCCACCTATGCGGGCAACGGCGGTTACGAGGTGTGGCGCAAGATTCTGAAGAACAAGACCACGCCGGAAGAGATCATTGCCGAGCTCAAGAAGTCGTCGCTGCGCGGACGCGGCGGCGCCGGCTTCCCGACCGGACTCAAGTGGAGCTTCATGCCGCGCTCGGCGCCGGGCCAGAAGTACATTGTCTGCAACTCGGATGAGGGCGAGCCCGGCACCTGCAAGGACCGCGACATTCTGCGCTTCAATCCGCACGCGGTCATCGAAGGCATGGCAATCGCCGGTTACACCATCGGCGCGAGCGTCGGCTACAACTATATCCGCGGCGAATTCTGGGAGCCGTACGAACGCTTCCAGACGGCGATCGACGAAGCGCGCGCCGCCGGCCTGCTCGGCCAGAATATTCTCGGCAGCGGCGTGGACTTCGAGCTGCACACGCATCTTGGCGGCGGCGCCTACATCTGCGGCGAGGAGACGGCGCTGCTCGAATCCATCGAAGGCAAGAAAGGCCAGCCGCGCTTCAAGCCGCCGTTCCCGGCGAGCTACGGCCTGTTCGGCCGGCCGACGACCATTAACAACACCGAAACCCTGGCCTCGGTACCGGACATCCTGCGCCAGGGCGGGGACTGGTTCCTTAATATAGGCAAACCGAACAACGGCGGTTCCAAGCTGTTTTCGGTGTCCGGACACGTGAACAAGCCGGGCAACTACGAGATCCCGCTCGGCACGCCATTCGCCGAGCTACTCAAGATGGCCGGCGGGGTACGCGGCGGTCGCAAGCTCAAGGCCGTGATCCCGGGCGGGTCCTCGACCCCGGTGCTGCGCGGCGAGGTGATGATGGAGCTCAATATGGATTACGACTCCATCGCCAAGGCCGGGTCGATGCTGGGCGCGGGCTCGGTGATCGTGATGGACGACACCACCTGCATGGTGCGTGCTCTGGCGCGCATTTCGCATTTCTATTACGAAGAGTCCTGCGGTCAGTGCACGCCGTGCCGCGAAGGCACCGGCTGGCTGGCGCGCGTGGTGCACCGCATCGAACACGGCGAAGGCCGCATGGAAGATCTGGACCTGCTGGTCGACATGGCCGGCAAGATCGAGGGCCGCACCATTTGCGCGCTCGGCGACGCCGCCGCCATGCCGGTGGCGAGTTTCATCCGCCACTTTCGCGACGAATTCGAATACCACATCCAGCAGCGCCGCTGCCGGGTAGTGGCCGCCTGACGCGCACGATCATGAACATGCTCAAGATCGAAATTGACGGGAAGCCGCTGGAAGTGGCGCCGGGCTCGACCATCATCGAGGCCGCGGATGCCGCCGGCATCAGCATTCCGCGCTTTTGTTATCACCACAAGTTGTCGATTGCGGCCAACTGCCGCATGTGTCTGGTGGACGTGGAGAAGGCGCCCAAGCCGCTGCCGGCCTGCGCCACGCCGGTGGCGGACGGCATGAAGATCGCCACGCATTCGGCCAAGGCGATTGCCGCGCAGAAGGGCGTGATGGAATTCCTGCTCATCAATCATCCGCTCGATTGCCCGATCTGCGATCAGGGCGGCGAGTGCGAACTGCAGGATCTGGCGGTTGGCTACGGCGGCGACGTGTCGCGCTATCAGGAAATGAAGCGTGTCGTGAAGGACAAGGACATCGGCCCATTGATCGCTACCGAAATGACGCGCTGTATCCACTGCACGCGCTGCGTGCGATTCGGTGAGGAGCTGGCCGGTGTCATGGAGCTCGGCGCCACCGGGCGCGGTGAGCACATGCGTATCGGCACCTATGTGGCGCAGAGCGTGGACTCGGAACTGTCCGGCAACATGATCGACCTGTGCCCGGTCGGCGCGCTCACCTCCAAGCCGTTCCGCTACAGCGCGCGCACCTGGGAATTGCACGACGTGCCGGGCGTGAGCCCGCACGACTGCGTGGGCGCGAACCTGAACGTGCAGGTGCGGCGCAACAAGGTCATGCGCGTGCTGCCGCGCGCGAACGAGGATGTGAACGAAATCTGGCTCGCCGACCGTGACCGCTTCAGCTATGAAGCGCTGAACAGCGGAGAACGCCTGCTCAAGCCCATGGTGCGTGAGAACGGCAAGTGGCGCGAGACCGACTGGAGCACGGCGCTCAACGTCGCGGTGGATGGCATGCAGAAGGTGATCGCCGCGCACGGTCCGCAGAGCATCGGCGCGCTGGCTTCGCCGACGTCCACGGTCGAGGAGTTTTATCTACTTCAGAAACTGGTGCGCGCACTCGGCTCCGGCAACGTCGATCACCGCTTGCGACAGCGTGACTTCAGCGATGATGCGGATGCGCCGCTCTTCCCATACATTGGTCTGCCGATCCGCGAGCTGGAAACGGTCGACGCCGCACTGCTCATCGGTTCAAACATCCGCAAGGATCAGCCGTTGCTCGGCCTGCGCCTGCGCAAGGCGTTCCTGCACGGCGCGGCACTGTTTGCCGTGAATCCGGTGGATTACGACTTCAGCTTCGATCTCAAGGCGAAGGTGATTATCGACCCGGCCGTGTTGCCTGCCGCGCTGGCGCGCATCGCCGGCGCACTGGCGCAAGCCATTGGTGCGAGCGTGTCGTCCGAAGTTATGCAACTTGCCGGCGCCAAGCCTACCGATGCCGAACTGGCCATTGCAGCGGGCCTCAAGGGCGCGAGCAGCCCCTGTGTGCTGTTGGGCAATGCCGCCATGACCCATCCGCAGGCCGCGCTGTTGCGCGCGCTCGCCGATCTCATTGTCGAACTTTCCGGTGCACGCCTCGGCCTGCTGCCGGAAGCAAACGGTGCCGGCGGCTGGCTGGCCGGTTGTGTGCCGCAGCGCGGCGCGAACGGCGCCCCGGCGCAGCCGGCGGGTCGCCATGCCGCCGATATGTTCGCGCAGCCGCTCAAGGGTTATTTCATTTTCGGTGCCGAGCCGGAGCTCGACAGCGCCGATGGCAAACAGGCACAGGCGGCACTCAAGCAGGCCGGGTGCGTGGTCGCGTTTTCGATGTTCAAATCCGCGCTTGCCGACAGCGCGCATGTGCTGCTGCCGTTGGCGCCATTCACCGAGACCGACGGCACGTTCGTCAATGCCGAGGGCCGCTTCCAGTCGTTCAGCGCCGCGGTGACACCGGCCGGAGAAGCGCGTCCGGGCTGGAAAATCCTGCGTGTGCTTGGCAACCTGTTCAAGCTTGCCGGCTTCGATTACACGGCCACGACCGGTGTGCTGGCCGAGCTGCAACAAGACATCAATCCCTCGGCGCGCCTCAAGGTGCGGCGATTTGTGCCGGCGCCGGCGGTAAAGGGTTTGCAGCGTATCGCCGAGGTACCGATGTATTCGATCGATCCGCTGGTGCGGCGCGCGAGCGCGTTGCAGCAAACGCGCGACAACACCGGTCCGGTGGCGCGCATGCATCCGCGTGAAGCGCAGAAGCATGATGTCGGCGGCTCGGCGCGTCTGCGCGTGATTGCCGGCGGCGAGTCGGTGACGCTCGATTTCCTGCTCGACCGTCGCATCCCCGAAGGCTGCGTGCTGATCCCGGCCGGCTGCCCGGAGACGCTGGCGCTCGGCGGGCAGGACGTGGTGCATGTGGAGGCCGGACAATGATGGCATTCTGGCTTAATCTCTGGAGCAGCGTGCCGCCGTGGTGGCAGGTGCTGTTGCTCAACCTCGGCAAGATCACGCTGATCCTCGCGCCGCTCATGACAGCGGTGGCCTACCTCACCTTCGCGGAACGCAAGCTGATCGGCTACATGCAGGTGCGCATCGGACCGAACCGCGTCGGACCGCGCGGCTGGCTGCAGCCGATTGCCGATGCGGTGAAACTCCTGTTCAAGGAAATCATCATCCCGGCGCGCTCCAACAAATTCCTGTTCATCCTCGCGCCGATCCTGTCGATTGCCCCGGCGCTGGCCGCGTGGGCGGTGATTCCGTTCACCGATACGCTGGTGCTGGCGAACATCGACGCCAGCCTTCTTTATATACTGGCGCTCACCTCCATGGGCGTGTACGGCGTGATCATCGCCGGCTGGGCGTCCAACTCCAAGTACGCGTTCCTCGGCGCCATGCGTTCGGCCGCGCAGATCGTGGCCTACGAAATCGCCATGGGCTTCGCGCTGGTCGGCGTGTTGATGGCCGCCAACAGTCTCAACCTGCGCGAGATCGTGTTGCACCAGCAGGGCGGCATTCACCAGTGGTACTTCCTGCCGCTGTTCCCGTTGTTCCTGGTGTACTTTATTTCCGGCGTGGCCGAGACTAATCGCTCGCCATTCGATGTGGCCGAGGGCGAGTCCGAAATCGTTGCCGGCTTCCATGTCGAGTACTCGGGCATGGCGTTCGCGGTGTTCTTCCTGGCCGAATACGCCAACATGATCCTGATCGCGGCGCTGACGGTTATCATGTTCCTGGGCGGCTGGCTGTCGCCGTTCGATGGCCTGATGCCGGACAAAGTGATGGCGCTACCGGTGCTGGGCGCGCTGCTTGGCAGCGGCGTGCACTGGCTGCTGGCCAAGGTCAGTTTCATGCTGTTCTTCTTTCTCTGGTTTCGCGCCACCTTCCCGCGCTACCGCTATGACCAGATCATGCGTCTCGGCTGGAAGGTGCTGATTCCGGTGACGCTGGTGTGGATCGTGGTAATGGGTGTGGCCATGTTCCTGACGCCGTGGGGACATTTGTTCCACTAATAATGGATAACCCATGAACGCCATCAAACGCTACCTGAACAGCTTCCTGCTGATCGAACTGCTCAAGGGCATGAAGCTCACCGGGCGGCAACTGTTCGCGCGCAAAATCACCATTCAATACCCGGAAGAGAAGACGCCGATCAGCCCGCGCTTCCGCGGACTGCACGCGCTGCGTCGCTATCCGAACGGCGAGGAGCGCTGCATTGCCTGCAAGCTGTGCGAGGCGGTATGTCCGGCACTGGCCATTACCATCGAGTCCGAGGAGCGCGCCGATGGCACGCGCCGCACCACGCGCTATGACATCGATCTTACCAAATGCATCTACTGCGGGTTTTGCGAGGAATCCTGCCCGGTGGATTCGATTGTCGAGACCCAGGTGTTTGAGTACCACGGAGAACAGCGCGGTGACCTGGTTTACAACAAGCAGATGCTGCTGGCGATCGGAGACAGGCACGAGAAGCAGATTGCCGCGATGCGCGCGGCCGACGCAAAATACAGATAAGAATTTATGGACTTCACCCAATACGTTTTCTACTTCTTCGCCAGCGTGCTGGTGTTCGCCGCGTTCATGGTGATTACCATTCGCAACCCGGTGAAGGCGGCGCTGTTCCTGGTGCTGGCATTCTTCAGCGCCGCCGGGTTGTGGGCGCTGCTGGAGGCCGAGTTTCTGGCCATTGTCCTGGTGCTGGTGTATGTCGGCGCGGTCATGGTGCTGTTCCTGTTTGTGGTGATGATGCTGGATATCAATCTGGCGCGCCTGCGCGAGGGCTTCGGCGAATACCTGCCGATCGGCGGCCTGGTGGCGGCGCTGATGGTGATCGAGATGTCACTGATCCTGAGCGACGGCTTCGGTGCCGGTCGCGCGCTCGTGCCGCACCCGGCCGATTACAGCAACACCCGCGAACTCGGACGCATCCTGTATACAGCCTATGCCTATCCATTCGAGATCGCCGGCGCAATACTGCTGACGGCCATTGTGGCGGCGATCACGCTCACCATGCGCCGCCGCCCGGAGACCAAATACCAGAACCCGGGTCAGCAGGTGCGCGTCCAGCGCAGCGAGCGCGTGCGCATGGTGAAGATGAAGTCGGAAAAGAAGATTTGACCACGGGGAGCACGGGGAAGAATGAATCAGCAATGTCAGACATTGATTATTCGTTCGCAATATTTTTGTTCCCCGTGTCCCCCGTGGTTCAACAACAGAAGGGGAGGCGATGATGCCACTGTCTAATTACCTGGTTCTGGGCGCGATTCTGTTCGCGATCAGTGTGGTGGGCATTTTTCTCAACCGCAAGAACGTGGTCATTCTGCTCATGGCCATCGAACTCAACCTGCTTGCGGTCAACATGAACTTCGTGGCGTTTTCGCGTTACCTGGGCGACAGCGCCGGGCAGGTGTTCGTGTTCTTTATTCTCACGGTGGCGGCGGCGGAGGCGGCCATCGGGCTCGCGATCCTGATTACGGTGTTCCGCAACTACCGCACCATCAATGTTGATGACTTGGATACGCTGAAGGGCTGATCATGTTCGAGAACATGCAGAACGTGTACCTGGCCACCCCGCTGGTTTGTCTGGCGGGTGCGCTGCTGGCCGGCCTGTTCGGCAAGGTCATCGGACGCGCCGGCGCGCACACCGCCGCCATTCTCGGTGTGGGCATGGCGTTCGTGCTGTCGCTGCTGGTGTTTAACGACACCGTGCTCAAGGGCCATGTGTTCAATGGCGCGGTGTTCACCTGGGGTGTAAGCGGTGGCATCCCGATGGAGATCGGCTTCCTGATTGATCCACTCACGGCCATGATGATGGTGGTGGTGACGTTCGTATCTCTCATGGTGCACATCTACACCATTGGTTACATGCACGACGATGCCGGTTACCAGCGTTTCTTCAGCTACATCGCGCTGTTCACTTTCGCGATGCTGATGCTGGTGATGTCCAACAACTTCCTGCAGCTGTTCTTCGGCTGGGAGGCGGTGGGCCTGGTGTCGTATCTGCTGATCGGTTTCTGGTACACGCGTGAGACGGCGATCTTTGCCAATCTCAAGGCGTTCCTGGTGAACCGCGTCGGCGATTTCGGATTTCTCCTGGGCATCGCCGCCATCTACTTGCACTTCGGCACACTCGATTACGCCGCGGTGTTCGCCATAGCGCCACAACTTGCCACCACGACTGTGCAGATTCTGCCGGGCGTCAACTGGATGCTCATGACCGTGATTTGCATCCTTTTGTTCATCGGTGCCATGGGCAAGTCAGCACAGGTGCCATTGCATGTATGGCTGCCGGATTCGATGGAAGGCCCGACACCGATTTCTGCGCTGATCCACGCCGCAACCATGGTCACGGCCGGTATCTTCATGGTGGCGCGCATGTCGCCGCTGTTCGAATTGTCGGAGACCGCGCTGTCGGTGATCCTGGTGATCGGCGCGATCACCGCGCTGTTCATGGGCTTCCTCGGCATTGTGCAGAATGACATCAAGCGCGTGGTGGCCTATTCGACGCTCTCGCAGCTCGGTTACATGACGGTGGCGCTCGGCGCCTCGGCCTATGCCGCCGGCATTTTCCACCTCATGACGCACGCGTTCTTCAAGGCGCTGCTGTTCCTCGGCGCCGGTTCGGTGATTATCGCCATGCACCATGAGCAGGATCTGCGCAAGATGGGTGGCCTCAAGAAATACATGCCCTTCACGTTTATTACTGCCTGGGTCGGGACACTGGCACTCACTGGCATTCCGCCGTTTGCCGGATTCTTCTCCAAGGATGCCATTATCGAGGCTGTGCATCACTCGAAATTACCCGGCGCCGGTTTTGCCTACGTCGCCGTCTTGGCGGGCGTGTTTGTGACCGCGCTATACAGCTTCCGGCTCATGTTCCTGGCGTTCTACGGCAAGCCGCGCATGGATGAGCACACGCGCAAGCACTTGCACGAATCGCCGGCAGTGGTGGTGATTCCGCTCATCCTGCTGGCCATCCCGTCGCTGGTGGCCGGCTGGATTTACATCAAGCCCATGCTGTTCGGCAATTTCTTCGGCGATGCCATCAAGGTTCTGCCACAGCACAACGTGCTGGCGCAGATCCACTTCGCTGGCATCGGGCCGTTCATTGCCCATGGCCTGCAGTCGGCACCGTTTATCCTCGCGGTACTTGGCTTCGGTCTGGCCTGGCTCCTGTACCTGCGCGAGCCGCATTTGCCGGACAAGATCCGCGATCGCATCAAGCCGCTCTACAACCTGCTGGTGCGCAAGTATGGCTTTGACGAATTCAATCAGAAGGTATTTGCCGGCGGTGCTCGTGGTCTGGGCGGCCTGCTGTGGCGCATCGGCGACGTGAAAATCATCGACGGGCTGGCGGTGAACGGCACGGCGCGTGCGATCGGCTGGCTGTCGAGCGTCGTGCGTCATGTGCAATCGGGATTTATCTATCACTACGCCTTTGCCATGATCATCGGGCTGTTCCTGCTCATGACCTTCTTCCTGCATCGCTAAAGGGCCGCCCGTGCACATGCTGACCCAGAATCTCCTGAGCCTCGCGATCTGGCTGCCGATCCTCGGCGGTGTCGCCGTGCTGGCCACGGGCAGTGACGCGCGCGCGCCGCTGGCCCGTGCCCTGAGCCTGATCATCGCGGTTGCGACGTTTGTGGTAACCATCCCGCTATTCACCGGTTTCAATGCACATACCGCGGCCATGCAGTATGTCGAACTGCGTGACTGGATTCCGGCGTTCAACATCCATTACCACCTCGGTATCGATGGCATCTCGCTGCTGCTCGTACTGCTCACCAGTTTCACTTCCATTATCGTGGTGATCGCCGGCTGGCAGGTGATCCAGGAGAAGGTGGCGCAATACCTGGCGGCATTCCTGATCATGGAAGGCCTGATGATCGGCGTGTTCTCGGCGCTCGATGCCATCCTGTTCTATGTGTTCTGGGAGGCCATGCTCATCCCGATGTTTGTCATCATCGGCATGTGGGGCGGGCCGAACCGGGTGTACGCGACCATCAAGTTCTTCCTGTATACGCTGCTCGGCTCGGTGCTGATGCTGGTGGCATTCGTTTACCTGTATTTGAAGGCCGGCAAGAGCTTCGACATCCATGCCTTCTACGCACTCAAGCTCAGCCTTACCGAGCAGGTGCTGATTTTCTTTGCCTTCTTCGCGGCCTTCGCGGTGAAGGTGCCGATGTGGCCGGTGCACACCTGGCTGCCGGATGCGCATGTCGAGGCCCCGACCGGCGGCTCGGTGGTGCTGGCGGCGATCATGCTCAAAATGGGCGCCTACGGCTTCCTGCGCTTCTCGCTGCCGATCCTGCCGGATGCCAGCCATGAACTGGCCTGGTTCATGATTGCACTGTCGCTCATCGCCATCGTCTACATCGGCCTGGTGGCGCTGGTGCAGGAGGACATGAAGAAGCTGATCGCCTATTCGTCGATCGCGCACATGGGTTTTGTCACGCTCGGGCTGTTCATTTTCAATGCCCAGGGTGCGGAGGGCGCGATCATCCAGATGATCTCGCACGGCTTCGTTTCCGGCGCGCTGTTCCTGTGCGTGGGCGTGCTCTACGACCGCCTGCATTCGCGCAACATCGCCGATTACGGCGGGGTGGTGAACCGCATGCCGGTGTTCGCGTCCTTCATGATGCTGTTCTCGATGGCGAACGCGGGCCTGCCCGGCACGTCCGGGTTTGTCGGCGAATTCCTGGTGATCCTCGGCGCCTTCCAGGCGAGTTTCTGGATCGCATTCCTGGCCGCCACCACGCTCATCTTCGGCGCCGCCTACTCGTTGTGGATGTACAAGCGCGTGATTTTCGGCGGCGTGCAGAATCCCGCGGTGGAAAAACTCGAGGACGTGAACTGGCGCGAAGTGCTGTTCCTCACACTGCTTGCCATCGCCGTGCTCGCCATGGGCATCTGGCCGGCACCGCTGCTGGACGTCATGCATGTCTCGGTGGACGAGTTGCTCCGCCAGGCGAGCGCCACCAAGATCGACGCATTGACCGCAATCGTTCGCTGACAGGAAAGACTTGGACATGAACCCGATGCTGAACAGCCTCATGCCCGCCTTGCCGGAGATTTTCGTGTTCTCCATGGCCTGCGTGATTCTCCTGGCCGATGCGTTCCTGTCGGAGCAGCGCCGCTTCATCAGCTGCGGGCTGGCGCTGGTCACGCTCGTCGGTGCAGCGCTGCTGACGATCAAGGGCTTTGGTGCAGGTGGCGTCGTCTTCAACGGCATGTTCGTAGGTGATGCGCTTGCCGATACCCTGAAGCTCGCCATCTACCTGGTCGTGTTTTTTGTGCTGATCTATTCGCGCGACTATTTGCACGGACGCGGCATGTACAAAGGTGAATATTTTGTGCTGGCACTGTTCGCGGTCACCGGCATGATGGTCATGGCGTCGGCCGCGCACTTCCTCACGCTCTATCTCGGCCTCGAACTGCTCAGCCTGAGCCTGTACGCCATGGTCGCATTCCAGCGCGATTCGGCGCCGGCGACAGAAGCGGCGATGAAATATTTTGTGCTCGGCGCGCTCGCTTCCGGCATGCTGCTGTACGGCATGTCGATGCTGTATGGCGCTACGGGCAGCCTTGAGATCAGCATGGTGCGCCATGCCATCGGCAGCATGGCGCCGGACAACATGATCCTGATCTTCGGTCTGGTGTTCGTGGTCGTCGGTCTGGCGTTCAAGCTTGGCGTGGCGCCGTTTCACATGTGGGCGCCGGATGTGTACCACGGCGCGCCGACCGCGGTGACGGTGTTTCTGGGCAGCGCGCCCAAGCTCGCGGCGTTCGCCATGCTCATGCGCCTGCTGGTCGGCGGGCTCGAAGGGCTGGCCCCGCACTGGCAGCAGATGCTGGTGATCATGGCGATCCTGTCGCTCGCCACCGGCAACATCATTGCCATCGCCCAGACCAACATCAAACGCATGCTCGCGTATTCGACTATCGCGCACATGGGCTTCTTCCTGCTCGGCATGCTCGCGGCCGGACCGAACGGCTACGCGTCGGCGATGTTCTACATGCTGATCTATGTGGTCATGAGCCTCGGCGCCTTCGGCATGGTCATCCTGTTGTCGCGCCAGGGCTTCGAGGCCGATAGCCTCGATGACTTCAGGGGCCTGAACCAGCGCAGCCCGTGGTTTGCCTTTCTGATGTTGCTGCTCATGTTTTCCATGGCCGGCGTGCCGCCGACCGTCGGGTTCTATGCCAAGCTGCTGGTCATCCAGGCGGTGATCGACGCCGGCTTCCTGTGGCTGGCGGCGGTCGCGGTGCTGTTCTCGGTAATCGGGGCCTTCTACTACCTGCGCGTGGTGAAGCTCATGTATTTCGACAAACCGGCGGACAGCGCTCCGTTCCAGGCCGGTGCCGACATGCGCGTGCTGCTGAGCGTGAACGCCCTGGCATTGCTCCTGATTACCCCCTGGATCGGCACGCTGATGGATTTGTGCGCACGCGCTATCCACGCTCTCGGCTGAGTCCCCCGGATTTCCCCGCTAACTTCCTGATTCGGCCTTGAAAATAAGGGTCGGCCTCTGTACACTCCGCCGCTCTGTTGCGGGGTGGAGCAGTCTGGCAGCTCGTCGGGCTCATAACCCGAAGGTCGTAGGTTCAAATCCTACCCCCGCTACCAATATTTCGTGCCGTTCCGCCTGCGGGCGGGGCAGTTTGGTTGCCGGGGCAGCGGTTTTGTGTTAAAAGACCCGCAGCTGGAAGATGAAAGCAGGTGTTTTGGAAGTGGGCCGCGTGCCCACTTTTGCGTTTCTGGGGCTGGAATGATGCGCGTTACGGTGGCCGGTCTGCAAAAGCTGTTCGAGCCAGGCATACAGGCCCTGGGCTTTGAGCTGGTGGACGTGGAGTATGCCGCCGATGGCGGACGCAATGTGTTGCGCGTCTACATCGACCGCCCCGCGGGCATTACGGTGGACGATTGCGCGAAGGTCAGCCGTCAGGTCAGCGCGGTCCTGGACGTGGAGGACCCGATTCCCGAGGGCTATACGCTCGAGGTGTCGTCGCCGGGTCTCGACCGGCCGCTGGTCAAGCGTGCGGATTTTGAACGTTTTGCCGGGCAGCAGGTCAAGGTGCGCATGCGCGAGGCGGTGGCGGAGCGCAGGAATTTCAAAGGCACGCTCGCGGGTGTAGAGGGCGATGCGATTGTGGTGCAGGTGGACCAGGAGCGGTTCAGCCTGCCAATAGCAAGAATAGAACGGGCGCGGCTGGTGCCGCAGTTGTAAGAGGTTGCTGGAGGGGTCATGGGTAACGAGATTCTGATGGTTGTGGATGCGGTGTCACGCGAAAAAGGCGTGGAGCGCGAGGTCATTTTCGCGGCGCTCGAAGCAGCGCTCGCCACCGCCACGCGCAAGCGTCATAAAGAAGATATCGATGTGCGCGTTTCCATCCATCGCGACAGTGGCGAGTACGATACCTTCCGCCGCTGGGAAGTGCTGGACGATGAGTCCGAGTCCTTCGAGTTTCCGTCGCGCCAGATTCTGTACAGTTACGCGATCCAGAAGCACCCCGAAATCCAGGTCGGTGATTACGTCGAAGAGCCGATCGCCGCGGTCGAGTTCGGACGTATTGCCGCGCAGGCCGCCAAACAGGTGATCGTGCAGAAGGTGCGCGAGGCCGAACGCGAGCAGACCGTCAACCAGTACAAGGAACGCAAGGGCACGCTGATCACCGGCGTGGTCAAGCGCATGGAGCGCGGCGAAGTGATTGTCGATCTCGGCAGCGCCGAGGCGCTCCTGCCGAAGACCGCCATGATCCCGCACGAGGGCCTGCGCCCCGGCGACCGCATCCGCGCCTATCTCGAAGACGTGTACTCCACGCCGCGCGGACCGCAGTTGTTCCTGTCGCGCACCGCGCCGCAGCTGCTGATCGAGCTGTTCAAGCTCGAAGTGCCGGAGGCCGGCGACAATCTCATTCTGATTCACGGCGCCGCGCGCGATCCGGGCCTGCGCGCCAAGATCGCCGTCAGCTCCAAGGACCCGCGCATCGATCCGATCGGGGCCTGCGTCGGCATGCGCGGCATGCGCGTGCAGAGCGTCTCCAACGAACTCGCCGGTGAACGCGTGGACATTATTCATTTCTCGCCGGATCCGGCGCAGTTCGTGATCAACGCCCTGGCCCCGGCCGAGGTGAAGTCGATCATGGTGGATGAAGAGCTGCACAGCATGGACGTGATCGTGGACGAAATGCAGCAATCCCAGGCCATCGGCCGCGGCGGGCAGAACGTGCGTCTTGCCTCCGAACTGACCGGCTGGGAGATCAACATCATGACCGAGCAGGCCGCGGACGAGAAAGGCGCGAACGAGGCGACCGCCAACAAGCAGATGTTCATGGACACGCTCGGCGTGGACGAAGCGGTGGCCGAGATCCTGGTGCGCGAGGGTTTTACCAGCCTCGATGAAGTTGCCTACGTGCCCAAGCAGGAAATGCTTGGCGTCGAGGAATTTGACGAAGATCTGGTCGAGCAGCTGCGCAGCCGCGCGCGCGACGTGCTGCTGACCAAGGCGATTGCACTGGAGGAGAAAATTGACATGGCCGAGCCGTCCAAGGACCTGCTGGAGATGGAAGGGATGGACGAGCACACCGCGCGCGTGCTCGCCAGCCACGGCATCAAGACCATGGAAGAACTGGCCGAGCAGGCGGTCGATGAACTGCTTGAAATCGAGGGTATCGACGAAGAGCGCGCCAAGCAGCTCATCATGACGGCGCGCGCGCCGTGGTTCGCCGACGAGAAGCAGGGCTGAGACGGGCAGAGCGGAAGATATGGCTGAAACCACCATCAAGGCATTTGCCACGCAGATCGGCGTGCAGCCCGAGCGGCTGATCACGCAGCTCGTGTCGGCCGGCGTGTCCGGCAAGGGCGTGGACGACTCGTTGACCGACGAGGAGAAAATGACCTTGCTCGGCTATCTGCGCACGCACCACGGTGGCGGCGAAGGCGGCACGACCAAGATCACGCTCAAGCAGAAATCGGTGAGCCAGATCAAGCAGGCAACGCGCACCGGTCCGGCGCGCACCGTGCAGGTGGAAGTGCGCAAGAAGCGCACCTTCGTCAAGCGCAGCACCATCGAGGAAGAGGTTGCCGCGGCTGCCGAAGTCGAGGCGCAGGCGCATCCGGAGACCGTCGAGGCCGAAGCCATTGTCGCGGAAGCCCCGCACATGCCGGAGATTGTGGTGCCGGAGGCGCGCCCGACCGGCCCCGTGGTCGTACAGGCGCCGATCGGCGCTTCGGTGGCCGAGGAGCGTGCACCGGCCGCAAAGCCGGGCGACATCAAGCGCCCCGGCGCGCCGCCCAAGCCGGGCGACAAGAAGAAAGGCGACTGGAAGGGCAAGCGCGGCGATCGTCAGGAGTTGCGACTGTCCGATGCACGCAAGGGCAGCGGCGGCGGCAAGCGCCGCGACCGGTATGCGCCGTCCAGCGCCACGATTCAGACCAGCATGTCCGGCCAGCATGGATTTGAAATGCCGGTCGAACGCGTGGTGCGCGAAGTCGCACTGCCCGAGACATTAACGGTTGCCGAACTCGCCCAGAAGATGTCAGTCAAGTCAGTCGAGGTCATCAAGGTGCTGATGAAGCTCGGCATGATGGTGACCATCAACCAGGTGGTCGATCGCGACACCGCGACCATCGTGGTCGAAGAGATGGGCCATGTCGCCAAGGTTGCGAAGGACTCCGGTCCCGAGTCGTTGCTGGGCAGCGAGGCCGGCTTGTACGGCGAGCCCGAACCGCGCCCGCCGGTCGTGACCGTCATGGGTCACGTCGACCACGGCAAAACTTCTTTGCTCGACTATATCCGCGAAGCCAAGGTGGCGAGCGGCGAAGCGGGCGGCATTACCCAGCATATCGGCGCGTATCACGTGGAGACACCGCGCGGTGTGGTCACCTTCCTCGATACCCCCGGTCACCAGGCGTTTACCGCCATGCGTGCGCGCGGCGCCAAGGCCACCGACATCGTGATCCTGGTGGTGGCGGCCGACGACGGCGTCATGCCGCAGACCATCGAAGCGATTCATCACGCGCGCACTGCCGGCGTGCCGATCATTGTCGCGGTCAACAAGATCGACAAGCCCGGCGCCGAACCGGAGCGCGTGCGCCAGGAACTGACCAAGCATGAAGTGGTGCCGGAAGTCTGGGGCGGCCACGATATTTTCGTGGACGTCTCGGCCAAGACCGGCGCCGGCATCGACAATCTGCTCGAAGCCGTGCTGTTGCAGGCCGAGGTGCTCGAGTTCAAGGCGCCCAAGACCGGCCCGGCCACCGGCCTCGTCATCGAAGCGCGCATCGACAAGGGCCGCGGCCCGGTGGCGAGCGTGCTGGTGCAGCGCGGCATGCTCAAGAAGGGCGACGTGCTTCTGGCCGGCCGCGAGTTCGGCCGCGTGCGCGCCATGTTCGATGAAAAGGGCAAGGCGATCAGCGAGGCCGGGCCTTCCATCCCGGTTGAAGTCCAGGGCCTGTCGGGTGTGCCGAGTGCCGGTGATGAAGTGATCGTGGTGGAGAGCGAGCGCAAGGCACGCGAGATCGCGCTCTATCGCCAGGGCAAGTACAAGGATACGCAGTTCGCCGCACGCGCCGCGGCCAAGCTCTCGGATGTGTTCGAGCAGATGCAGGAGGGCGAGAACACCCTTAACCTGATCATCAAGGCGGACGTGCAGGGCTCGATCGAGGCCCTCACCAAGGCACTCGAGGAGCTGTCCACCAGCGAGGTCAAGGTCAAGGTCATCCATGCGATGGTCGGCCCGATCAACGAGTCGGACGTGAACCTGGCGCGCGCCTCGGCGGCGGTCATGATCGGCTTTAACGTGCGCGCCGACTCCGGCGCGCGCCGCCTGATCGAGTCCGAAGGCGTGGACGTGCACTACTACAACATCATTTATGAAGCGGTCGAGGAAGTGAAGGCCGCACTGGTCGGCATGCTTAAGCCGCAGTTCCGCGAAGATGTCATCGCCCAGGTGGAAGTGCGCGAGGTGTTCCGCGCGCCCAAGATCGGCGTCATCGCCGGTTGCTACGTGAACGAAGGCACGGTCAAGCGCAATCGCCCGATCCGCGTGCTGCGTGACAACGTGGTGGTATTTGAAGGTGAGATCGAGTCGCTCAAGCGCTTCAAGGATGATGCCTCCGAGGTCAAGTCCGGCCTCGAATGCGGTATCGGCATCAAGAATTACAGCGAAATCCAGGCCGGTGACCAGATCGAGGTGTTCGAGAAGGTCCAGGTGCAGCGGACGCTGTAAGAGTGCGCCGCTCGCAATTCTGGATTTAGCCACGGGGGTCACGGGGTTAATCCTTTCACCCCGGCCCCGATATGCAGCCTGAAATGATTTCCCCCGTGTTCCCCGTGGTTCATCATGTTGTCCTTTGTCGCTTCATGCGGGGTTAACACTATGCACAAAGACACCGGCCGCACCCGCAAGATCGGCGAACTGCTGCAGCGTGAGCTGGCGGTGATGATCGCGCGCGAGATGAACGATCCGCGTGTGGCGCAGGTCAATCTCACGGCCGTGGACGTGGCCCCCGATCTGGCGCACGCCAAGGTATTTATCACGCATCTCGGCGGTCAGGAGCAGGCGCAGAAGGCGGTGGCGGCGCTCAATCACGCCGCCGGTTTCCTGCGCCATGAGTTGCGCGATCGCACCCTGCTGCGGCAGGTGCCGATCCTGCACTTCGCCTACGATGAATCGGTCGAACGCGGCGATACCATCGAGCGCCTGCTGGCACAGGCGCGCCGCGAGCAGGGCGAAGGCGACTGATGTCCGATCCGCAAGCCGTACCCCGTCCGCCGCGCATCAAGCGCCAGCTGCTGGATGTGCATGGCATTCTGCTGCTCGACAAGCCGGTCGGCCTGACTTCGAACCGCGCCCTGCAGGAGGCCAAGCACCTGTTGCTGGCGCGCAAGGCCGGCCACACCGGCAGTCTCGATCCGCTGGCCAGCGGCCTGTTGCCGCTGTGTTTCGGCGAGGCCACCAAGGTGTCGCGTTTTCTGCTCGAGGCCGACAAGCGCTACCGCGCCGTGTTCCGCCTCGGCGTCTCCACCGCCACCGGCGACTCCGAAGGCGAGGTGCTGGAAACCCGCCCGGTTACGGTCAGCCGGCGCGAAATCGAGTCCGCCATCCAGCATTTCACCGGCCCCATCGAGCAGGTGCCGCCGATGTACTCGGCCATCAAGCAGGACGGCCAGCCGCTCTACAAGCTGGCGCGCGCCGGTATTGTCACCGAGCGCGCGCCGCGCCCGGTCACGGTGTATGAATTTACTGTTATTGACCTGGTCGGTCAGTCCCTGACCGTGGACATCAGCTGCTCCAAGGGCACCTATGTCCGTGGCCTCGCGCATGACCTGGGTGAGCTGCTCGGTTGTGGCGCGCATGTGGCGGAACTGCGCCGCACCGCCATGGGCGGCTTTACCGTGGACGAAACCATCAGCCTGGAAGCCTTCGCCGCCCTGCCGGGACAGAAGGAGCGGGCCGCACGCCTGATACCGGCGGATCAGGCCCTGCGCGCCCTGCCGCAGGTGGTTTTAAGCTCGAATGCCGCCTTTTACTTCTGTCAGGGCCAGGCCGTGACAGCCCGTCCTATGCCTGCTGCCGGTGGCTGGGCGCGGGTCTATCAGGACGGCGGCCGGTTTCTGGGTCTGGGCGTCGAAGAGGACGGTCAGCTGGCCCCGCGCCGCCTGCTGCATGCCACGGAAGAGCCTGAAATGACGCAGAAAACGGTTGAGGCCGACCCCCCGCGCGGTTAGAATACCGGCCCTTATCGAACCCCTTGTGCAAGAATATGGCTATTTTTGTGCAGGCTTGCTTACCCTAAACGGCAGAGGCATTGCGCATGACCCTCAAGGCAGAACAGAAGTCCAAGATCATGAAGGACAACCAGACCGGCAAGAGCGATACCGGCTCACCGGAAGTGCAGGTCGCGCTGTTGTCGGCGCGCATCAACGACCTGTCCGGGCATTTCACAACGCACAAGAAAGACAACCACTCGCGCATGGGTCTGCTGCGCATGGTCGGCAAGCGCCGCAAGCTGCTCGCCTACCTCAAGAGCGTGGACACGAAGCGCTACGCATCGCTGGTCGAGAAGCTCGGCCTGCGCAAGTAAGAACCAGCCATCTCACGTCAAGAACAAGCCAGCCAACGGGTAAGAGGATCGCGCCTTGAAGAAAGTCGTCAAAACGTTCCAGTACGGTGATCACACAGTTACCTTCGAGACCGGCGAAATCGCCCGCCAGGCGAGCGGCGCCATTATCGCCAGCATGGGCGACACCGTGGTGCACGTCACCGTGGTCGGCCGCAAGGAAGCCAAGCCGGGCCAGGATTTCTTCCCGCTCACTGTCGATTACCAGGAACGCACCTACGCCGCCGGCCGCATCCCGGGCGGTTTCTTCAAGCGCGAAGGCCGTCCGTCCGAAAAAGAAATTCTCACCTCGCGCCTGATCGATCGCCCCATCCGTCCGCTGTTCCCCAAGGGTTACACCAACGAAGTGCAGGTCATCGCCACGGTCATGTCGGTGAACCCGGATATCGATCCGGATATCGTCGCCATGCTCGGCACCTCCGCGGCGCTGGCCGTGTCCGGCCTGCCGTTCAAGGGCCCGGTCGGCGCGGCACGCGTCGGCTATGTCGACGGCAAGTACCTGCTCAACCCGGGCAACGAGGCGCTCATCGCCTCGCAGCTCAACCTGGTGGTGGCCGGCACCGAATCCGCCGTGCTCATGGTGGAATCCGAAGCCAAGATTCTTTCTGAAGAAGTGATGCTCGGCGCCGTGCTGTTCGGCCACGAGCAGTGCGGCATCGCCATCAAGGCCATTCGCGAACTCGCCAAGGAAGTCGGCGTGTCGGCCTCCGAATGGAAGGCGCCGGAGAAAGACACCGTACTGATCGAGCAGATCAAGAAGCTGTGCGAGGCCGACATTGCCGCCGCCTACAGCATCAAGGAAAAGGCCGCCCGTCAGGACGCCATGAGCGCCATCAAGGACAAGGTGCTGGCCGTCACGACCAGCGAGACCACGAGCGGCGACCAGGTCGAGCACATCAAGGGCATCATCAAGGACATCGAGAAGAAAGTGGTGCGCGGGCGCATTATCGCCGGCGAGCCGCGCATCGACGGGCGCAACACCACCACCGTGCGCCCGATTGTCATTCGCACCGGCGTACTGCCGCGTACCCACGGCTCGGCGCTGTTCACGCGCGGCGAGACCCAGGCGCTGGTAGTCACCACCCTCGGCACCGGCCGCGACGCGCAGATCATCGACGCCCTCGAAGGCGAGCGCAAAGAGCCGTTCATGCTGCATTACAACTTCCCGCCGTCCTGCACCGGCGAAACCGGCCGCGTCGGTACGCCGAAGCGCCGCGAAATCGGCCACGGGCGTCTCGCCAAGCGCGCCATGATCGCGGTGCTGCCGGACATGGCCACCTTCCCGTACGTGCTGCGCGTGGTGTCGGAAATCACCGAGTCGAACGGTTCGAGCTCCATGGCGAGCGTGTGCGGCGCGACCCTGTCGATGATGGACGCAGGCGTGAAAATCAAGGCGCCGGTGGCGGGTATCGCCATGGGCCTGATCAAGGAAGAAAAGGGCTTTGCCGTGCTCACCGACATCCTCGGTGACGAAGATCACCTCGGCGACATGGACTTCAAGGTCGCCGGCACCACGGATGGCGTGACCGCGCTGCAAATGGACATCAAGATCGAAGGCATCAATAAAGAGATCATGCAAACGGCGCTGAAGCAGGCCAAGGACGCGCGTCTGCACATTCTCAAGATCATGCACGAGGCGATTGCCGCCCCGCGCACCGAGATGTCCGATTACGCGCCGCGCATCGTCACCTTCAAGATCAACCCGGAGAAGATCCGCGACGTCATCGGCAAGGGCGGGGCGGTTATCCGCGCGCTCTGCGAGGAAACCGGCGCCACCATCGACATCGAAGACGACGGCACCGTGAAGGTCGCCTCGGCCGACAACGCCGCCGCCCAGGAAGCGCGCCGCCGCATCGAGCAGATCACCGCCGACGTCGAAGTCGGCACGATCTACATCGGCAAGGTCGCCAAGCTCATGGACTTCGGTGCCTTCGTCACCATTCTCCCCGGCCGCGACGGCTTGGTGCACATCTCGCAGATTTCGCACGAGCGCGTCGAGAACGTGGGAGACAAGCTGACCGAGGGCGAGACCGTCAAGGTCAAGGTGCTGGAAGTCGACAAGCAGGGGCGTATTCGCCTGTCGATGAAGGCAGTGGACGAGAAGACGCCCGCCTGAACCGTACCGTAGTTTTTGTATCGAAAAAGGAGCCAATGGCTCCTTTTTTGTTTCTACTGTCGCCATTCCGGCGGAACCGCGACGGCCGTCATCCCGGCGAAAGCCGGGATCCTGGGTTTAAATGGAATCGCCAGCGGCGATCCGTGCCTCCCGTCATTCCAGCGAAAGCAGGAATCCAAGGTGTAATGGGAATCGCCTGCGGCGATGCTCGAACAGCTATGGCGCCGCTAGCCGCGCGGCAGCGTGTTACCTTTCTTTGCTCGTGCAAAGAAAGGTAACCCAAAGAAAGCGCGCCCCGGAGCCGCCGAAAACCCCTGCGCTTCTCGCCGAAGCCGGGGCCTGCCAGACGGCACATCCCTGTGCCGCTGGCAGGTTCGCGCTCCCGGCGCGAACCGCGCTAACGCGCGGCCTGATCCGTCTTCGGCTCCGATGCTCGGCGGCGGCTACGGGTCCCAACGTCAACAGCACAAAATGAAACGTCTGGCTGGAGTAGGTCGGGGTTCGCTGCCCTCAATCCAGCCTACGGACTCACATTACTCCCCATTTGACAAGCATATAAGACTTTATATAATCTCTGTAATCCATGAAACCACTGGTCTGGCTCGGCTCTTCCCACGACGATATTCGCCGGTTTCCGGGTGTGGACCGCCAGGAGGCAGGTTTCGAGCTTTACCAGATTCAGCGCGGCCACGAGCCTTCGGACTGGAAGCCCATGCCCACGGTCGGCGCCGGCGTGAAGGAAATCCGGCTACACGGACGCAACGAGTACCGTGTGATGTACATCGCCAAGTTTGCCGAAGCCGTGTATGTGCTGCACGCCTTCATAAAGAAGACGCAGCAAACATCCAAAGCCGACATCGAGCTTGCGAGAACCCGGTATAAACAGTTAATCGCCGCACGGCAGAGGTAACCATGAAGATGACCCGCACTGAAGGTAATGTATTCGCCGATCTTGGTTTTGACAAACTGACGGGCGAGAACCTGCGCATCCGTGCCGATCTCATGATCGAGCTCCGGGATGTCATCCGGCGCAAGGGTCTGACCCAGGCGCAGGCCGCCAAGCTCCTTGGCGTATCGCAACCGCGCATCAGTGATCTCACACGCGGCAAGATCGCCCTGTTCACCATCGACATGCTCGTGAACATGCTGGCACGGGCCGGGAAAAAGGTCGTGCTACAAACACAGACGATGCGCAGGAAGGCGGCCTGACGGATCGTTGGTCACACGGGGTGTATCGCAGGCGGCGATGCCTGAACAGCGCGTAGGGTGCGCTCGCGCACCGGCTTTTTTATTCCCTCTCCCTCAGGGAGAGGGCTAGGGTGAGGGCTGTTGTATCGCCTGCGGCGATGCCTGAACAGCAATGATGCCGCTGGCCGCGCGGCGGCGGGTTACTTTTTCTTGTCCGGCCAAGAAAAAGTAACCAAAAAGAAGGCCGCCCCGGAGCCGCCGAAATCACATGCGCTTCTCGCCGAAGCCGGGGCCTGCCAGACGGCACATCCCTGTGCCGCTGGCAGGTTCGCGCTCCCGGCGCGAACCGCGCTACGCGCGGCCTGATCCGTCTTCGACTGCGATGCTCGGCGGCGGCTACGGGTCCCAACGTCAAAGGCGCCATCTAAAAACGTGTAGCCCGGATGAAGCGCAGCGCAATCCGGGGTCGATCCCCGGATTCCGTTTCACTCCATCCGGGCTACGTTACTACGGGTCCCAACGTCAGAAACAACACCAACCCGCGTAGGTCCGAATAGCGAAGCGTATTCGGACGAATGACGAATGTCAGTTGTCCAAAGCTTCTCACGAGACATTGTTCTCAGTTAGCTTCTTACGCTACATGCGTGCGATTACGCTTCGCTAATCGCACCTACGGCCCTGGTAAAACATTCGATTCTTTCTATCGTATTGCCCTCGTCACAGTCAGGCGCAGAGAAAACCGTCGGAACTGAAAGCAAGTAGAGAAGCAAGAAACTTAGAGTGAACCGGGTGGTTTTCATAATGTTTGTTTAGTTGGGCGAGAAAAGGTGTCAGTGAATATAAGTCCGAAATGGGGTCAGAGCCAATGACGAATCATGACCCGCCAGTAACATAGCGGCAATAAGTTTCCCGAATCCGTAACGCTCCGACAAATCCAACTGCCGCAAACCCAAACAGTATCCACAGTCCCGTCGTGTAGCTACCCGACAAATCGATAGATCGCCCCACCAGCGGTTGCAAGATGCCGGTGCCGAGGAAGGCGCCGGTATTGGCGACGCTGGTGGCCATGCCGGAGAGGGCGTGGGGGTTCACTTCTTTGACGCAGGCCCAGCTGAGTGTGAAGCAGGAGGCGCCGAGGCCCATGAGGAAGAAGAGGAACAGCAGCATTCCCTGCGACAGGTGCAGGCCGGCGAGCAGGGGCAGCCAGCAGGTGAGATGTAATAGCGCGAAGCCGAGAATCACCGGGCGGCGGCGGCCGAGGCTGTCGGAGAGGGTGCCGATGACGAGGGCGCCGAGGGCGAAGCCGGCGAGCAGCAGGGTGGTGTGGGCTGTGGCCTCAGAGCGGGTGAAGCCGTAGGTGGCGGTCAGGTAGGGCACGGCCCACAGGCCGGCGAAGGCGAAGTACGAGCCGGACAGGCCGAAGTTCACCCAGAACGCGGGCCAGGTGGCGCGATTGCGCACGATCTGGAGGAGGCCGTCGCGCCAGTGGCCGTGGTGGGCGGGGTGGGCTTCGTGGCCGTCGAGTTCGCGCATGCTTGGCAGGCCGGCATCGGTCGGGGTGTTGCGCACCAGGTACCAGCTGAGGACGCCGAGCACCAGCGACAGCACGCCGATGATTTCGAAGACGCTGCGCCACGATGTGCTGGTGAGCACCCAGGCGAGTGGTGCGGCGGCCATCACCGCGCCGAGGTTACCGAGCAGGATCGACAGGCCGGTGAAGGTGCCGAAGTGGCGGTCGTGAAACCAGGCGGCGTGCAGCTTGAGCATGGCGATGAAGGTCACTGACACGCCGAGTCCTACCAGAAAGCGGCCAGTGGCGAGCATCGCGACCGACTCTGCGAGACCGAACATGAGCGAACCGGCACCGGCGATGATGCCGCCAAGGGTCAGGATGCGGCGTGGCCCGAGGGTGTCGGCCAGCACGCCGGTCGGGACCTGCATGATGGTATAGATATAGAAGTAGGTCGCGCTGATGCCGCCCAGCAACGCCGCGCTGGCGGCAAAGGTCTGTTGCAGGTCGGCGGCGATGGTCGCCGGCGCCATGCGGTGGAAGAACGACAGGGAATAGGCCAGCACCACCAGCACGAAGGTGGTCCAGCGCAGGCGGCGCATGCGGGCGTGCATGCCGGGAGCGTGGATTGTTCTTGTTGTCATCGACTATTGGGCATCAACTTTCTGTTCCTTGCGCGCGTAACGTGACGGGGTCAATACGCGTAGGATGGGTGGAGCGCGAAGCGCGTAACCCATCGATCGGCATGGGTTGATGGGTTGCGCTGCGCTCCACCCATCCTACATTTGCTGTTGTAGCCAATTCGGAATCCTTTCTTCTAGCCAATACCGCAGTTTCCAAGGGAGACGGCCGCCGACGAAGCCGACATGTCCGCCGTGGCGGTGCAGGTCGAGTTCGATGGCCGGTGACAGCTCTCCGGATTCGGGGATGACCTGCGCGTGCATGAACGGATCGTCGGTGGAATGCACGATCAGGGTCGGGATGCGGATGCGGTTCAGGTATTGGCGCGAGCTGGACGAGGTGTAGTAATGCATCGCACCCTCGAAGCCGTGCAGGCGGGCGGTGACGCGGTCGTCGAATTTGAAGAAGCTTTTCATCTGATTGATTTCTTCCAGGGGCGCGGGCGGGGCGAATATTCCGGCTTTGCGTCGTGCTCCTTGTTTCAGGCTCTTCAGCAGATGCCACTGATAGGCGCGCGACAGGCCGCGGTTCATGCGGGCGGTGGCTTCGTGCAGCAGGAACGGCACGGACACGGCCACGGCGCATTGCACCGGTGCGTCTTTGCCTTGTTCGCCCAGCCACTTGAGTAATGCGTTGCCACCGAGGGAATAGCCAATCGCGGCGAGCGGCGTGTTCGGTTCGCGTGCCTTGAGGGTGCGCACCAGGAAATCGATGTCGCCGGTGTCGCCGGAATGATAAGCGCGCGCCAGGCGGTTGGGTTCGCCGCTGCAACCGCGGAAGTGCATGAGTACGGCGCGCATGCCGTGTTGCGGCAGCGACGTGAGCATGCCGCGCGCGTAGTGCGAGCGGCTGCTGCCTTCGAGGCCGTGAAAGATTATTACAATCGGGCCGGAGTCGTTCAGCGTCCAGTCGAGGTCCACGAAATCGCCGTCCGGCAGCTCCAGGCGCTCGCGCCGCAGTGGCGGACGCAGGCGGCGGCGGAAGAACACCGGCCACAGGGTTTGCAGGTGCGGGTTACGCAACCACCAAGCGGGTTTGAAGGGTGGTGTGGTTGCGTCCGCCATGCGGCGGGCAGGGGACAGCGGTGCTGTGTCGGGCGCGTTCAGGCCCAGAGACTCTGCCACCAGCGGCGCCGGCCTTCGGGCAGCGGGCGTTTGCTTTCGAGGTGCGTGGGCGGAATCAGGGTCATGGTCCAGCCGGGCAGCGGCGGATTCTTGCTGGAGCCGCAGGAGACGCCGAGATGGTTCGGGTCGAAAATCTTGATAAAGGTCGGGTCGATCTTGCTGTCGGTGTAGACGATGCCGCAGTAGCTCTCGTCGTGGTCGCGGCGCAGCAGGGCGTCCACTTCCTGCATGAATTTCTGCACCTGCGCGGCGCTGCGCGGCTGCGCCGGCACCGGCTCGCCGATGCAGTAGATGTACCAGCCGGCATCGGCCTTGGTCTGCACCGTAGCCCAGAACTCGTCGAGCTGCGCCCACTGCATCAGGCTTGTGAAGGAGCCGCGGAAGGCGTCATGGAATGGATTTTCCACTGCCTCGGTCTTGGGCTGGGCGCGATTAAACGAGAACATGGGAATCCTCTGAACCGGTTTCAGGCGGGCCAGACGGCCCGCAGGTTGAGCATTATGCCCCCGGGATTGGCAGGGCTGCAAACGCCGGGCTTGCGATCCTGTAAGAGCGGGAAGAAGGCCCTATTTTCCGGACTCTTTAATGTAAATGCGCGCACGTCGCACCTTATCCGAGCAGCTTTCGAACTTCTCAAGTTGCTGGTGCACGCTCGCGTCCGTGAGCAGGCCGGCGGCCTTGATCCACTGGATGCTGCCGCTAAAGCCCTTGACCTTGGCGTCTTCCAGCTCCTGATTGGCGATGCGCAGACCCTCGGCGCATTCCTGACCGGCCGGGGTGGCGACGCGCCCGCTGCAGGCGGCCAGAAACAGACAGGCGGAAAGCATCAGTACAGCGCGGGGCAGGACAGATTTCATAGCAGAGCGGTTCCTTTTTGTAGGGAGGAAATCAGCGTTTGGCGGCGGGTTTTGCGGCCGGTGTCTTGCCGGCCTCGGGTTTTCTGGGCGCGGTGAGTTCCTTGGTCAGCGAGCCCACGCGCGGGAACAGGATAATCTCAATGCGCCGGTTTTGACTGCGTCCGGCCGGGGTCTTGTTGCTGGCGAGCGGGTGATATTCGCCCAGGCCCACGGCTTCAAGACTGCTGGCATCGATACCGGCTTCGTCCTGCAGAAAACGCACCACGTTCGTGGCGCGTGTTGTGGACAGTTCCCAGTTGCTGGGGAAGCGCGTCTTGAGCGGCTTGGCGATTGGGACATTGTCGGTATGGCCTTCGATGCGGATGGTCTTGTCCCGGGCCTGCTTGAGCACGGCGCCGACGCGCTTCAGCACCTCCTTGCCCTGTTCGGAGATCTGATCCTCGCCGGACGGGAACAGGATCTTGTCCACGATGTTGAGCGACAGGCGGTCGGCGAGTTGGGTAATTTTCACCTGGCCTTGCTCGACTTCTTTCTGCATGGTCTTGAGCATCTCGTCGTGGGTGGCGCGCACGCGCGCCATTTCCTCTTCCTTCTCGCGCGACACCTTGGCGACTTCCTCTTCGAGGCGGCCGGTCAGGTAGCCGACGTGTTCCTTGAGGCGTTCGTTTTCGAGCGCCACGGTGCGGTTCCTTTCGTCCAGCTCGGAGGTTTGCTCGCGCAGCTGCTCGCCATAGCCCCAGTACAGATAGGCGGCGACGCCGCCCATGAGCAGGCCAAAGACAAACAGCGCGCGCGACAGGTTATTCCACAGGGGGTCGTTGGCAGTATCCCGGCCGGCCTCGTTCATTGTTCGCTCCGTGTTGTCAGCGCCGCAAGGATAGCAAGTCCGCGCGATGCGCGCAGCAATCCGCCGCCGCGCTTATCGGGGCGCAGCATCCGGCAATTCGGCTGGTGGCGCGACCTGACGGCCGCCCAGCCGGATGGTGAGAATGCCGGCGCCGGCCACCAGCAGCACACCGCAGAGCGACATCAGGTCGGGCAATTCACCCCACAGCGCCCAGCCGAGCAGGCCCGCGAATACCACGATACCGTACGAGAAGGGCCCGACCTGTGCCGCCGGCGCGTGCGCATAGGCGCGTGTCATCAACAGCTGCGC